>Ga0214472_10000473_pt1 | contig 49518 bp, 49 predicted proteins | sample RVTome_6_FD_207662 | JGI IMG/M metagenome (GOLD analysis project Ga0214472, IMG submission 207662) | Soil microbial communities from uranium-contaminated site in the Upper Colorado River Basin, Wyoming, United States - RVT140D175 | ecosystem: Environmental > Terrestrial > Soil > Contaminated >...
CATTTAGGAGAGCCGATTTTGACTCCAAAAGGACCAAAAGCTCTCAAACCTAAAAACCTGAGGGATGTGCCGGACTGGTACACTTTTCCATGACCAGAATTGGTACACTTTTAAATGACCATTGACAACAGGTTCTGTAGACTTTCCCTATTGATCATATTACCCTCCCCAATCGTCTCCTGGGTCTCTTTAAAATCCTCCAGGTGCTTGATTGAAGTGGTCAGTAAGTTTACCCGCTAAACCGGGGTCATAATCTATAATTTTATTACTTACTTCCCTACCACTTTGGACTACCGGCAGGAGCAACCCGATGAGGACTGCGATGATCGCGATCACCACAAGCAGTTCGATCAGCGTGAAGCCGGCAGTTGAACCGAACCGGGGTGATGTTTTCACCCGGTTGTTTTCTCCTGATCCTCTTTGAAACCCTAGTGAACTCCGTATCATAATCTTATCTCCTTTCCATTCCATTTTGAATGGAAGTTCTGGGATGAATCAGATGTCCGACTCACTGAGGATTCACACCTTGGCCGCCACGCACGCACCAGCTGAAGTTGGTGTCGAATATATTGGAACGGCCCACGCCCCCAGCGTTGAAAGCCACGATCCACGCGGTGGCGGCAAGGATGGGATCACCAGTACCGGCAGTCGCCGACCAGTAGCGGTCAAACGTGGACGACTGCACATTGGAAAAGGGATGGCCGCTGGGCAGAGCTGGGTCGTCCTGGCTCTGGTCCACCAGGCTAGCTAACTCCTGGAGCGTTGGAAGGCGCCACCCTTTACGATTACCGGTATTGGAGCCGTTGCAATTCTGTTGAGCAATTTCCCATCTCTGGGAGGGAGGTCCACTTGGATTCTGCTCCCAGACAAGCCCTGTCTCTTTGTCTAGGACGGCCGCATTGTCGAAGTCGGCCAGTACCTCAAAGCGCTCGGAGGCGGGCAGCTTCCTGCTCCACGTGGGGGGCAGGTTGGCGATCTGGTCCTGAAAGCTGTTGATCTGCTCCTCAATGTCGTTAAGCTGGGTCTGAATATCATAGATGGGCCCGGTAGGGGGGGGATTTTCCGCCCCAATCGACCCAGGCACAAATAAAATTACTGAAAGAAACCAAAGTGTCATTAAGGATTTTATTTTTCTCATGACTTCCTCCTTGGGTTTGTAGGTTTATGTTAACTTCATGAACACTTTAAACTCGGGTTGACAGTTAGCCAAAACCCAATAAAAAAGCCGGGCCCCGAAGATGACGATTCTATATCATCACCTCGGCAACCCGGCTATCTCTGTTTCGGAAAAAAACCTGGACCAGCTTATCGTGTCAGATCACAATGGATAAGACCCGAAGCTTTGCGCCCTACCGTTTCCGGCAGTTTGCCCTGATGGAAGGTGTAATTAGGTAGAAATAATAATAGAGTTAAAAGCTTATATAATCTATTCCAGAAAAAATGTAAATACCCGATTTAGGGTATTTTATAAGTGGAAGGAATCGGTTAGGATCTTAGTAAAAAATAATAAATAAAATCAATCGAGTCTATGGTTTGTCCGGTTCACCTAACGGAACCCTCGGTTGATGGACTCCACCCCTTGGAATTCCGAAAACTTTTATATATTGACGAGTGGAAAGATAGTGGAAAATTCACGAGAGCGGAAGAGAGGAGGACTGGAAAGGAAACTTTCTGTGAGGGTGCTTGGGTCCGGGTAAACGATCGCCGTTCGAATCCCCATTATCCCGAGTGGCCGTTGAGGAGGGTTTATAGGAAGGAATGGTTTTCTGAATCAATCGAATGATTCCTGTTTGATTCCCGTGTTCAATCAAATCTTCAAATTCGGACACATATTGAAAAACTTCGGCCCGGGTTAGAAAATCCATTTGAATGGCTTTGTTGATCCGGGGATGCTCCGTACTTTCAATCTTTTCCAGTGAATCGAACAATTCCTCATAAAGTTTTTCCCCCGGCCTGAGGCCCGTGACTCTTATACGGATATCTTCATCCGGGCGGTATCCCGAGAGGGAAATCAGGTTCCGTGCCAGGTCCATGATCTTAATCTGCTCACCCATATCCAGCACAAAAATCTCCCCTCCCTTTCCCATCCCGCTGGCCTGCAGAACGAGCTGGACAGCTTCCGGGATGGTCATGAAAAAGCGTTTGATGTCCGGGTGGGTCACCGTGACAGGGCCTCCCTCCTCGATCTGTTTTTTGAATATGGGAACGACACTGCCGTTACTCCCTAAAACATTTCCAAATCGCACGATCGTAAAAATCGTTTTTTCGGAATGGTTTGCGATCCCTTGAACGAGACGTTCGGCAAACCGCTTGCTCGCCCCCATGATGCTGGTGGGATTGACCGCTTTGTCCGTCGAAATCAATACAAACCGCCGGGCGGAATATTCAATGGCGGCGGAGACAACATTCATCGTTCCAAGGACATTATTTTTTACGGACTCCAAAAGATTATATTCCATCAAGGGAACCTGTTTGTATGCCGCAGCATGATAAACGATTTCCGGGCGGTAAAGTTTGAAAATCCGCTCGACGCTCCGCTTATCCCGAATATCCCCTATCATGGGGAAAAAGGTCACCTTCGGGAATTTATTCTGAACCTCCAAAAGCGTTGTGTAGGTTCTATTCTCGCACTGGTCGAATAGGATGATCTCTTTGGGCAGGCAGTCCGCAATTTGCCGGCAGAGTTCCGATCCAATGGATCCCGCAGCCCCCGTAACCAAAACCCGCTTTCCTTTTAAGCTTGTTTTGATCACCTCTAAATCCGTTTGGATGACTTCTCTGGCCAACAAGTCCTCTAAACTGACATCACGGATTTGGGAAAGCCCCACACGCCCATCCAAGACATCCTTCATTCCAGGAACCGTTTTAATGGGAATTCCTGTTTTGCTGCATTCATCGATAATCGCCCTCATCTGACTTGCCGTTGCCGATGGAATACAGACAATTAATTCCCGAACTGCATGTAGCCTTACCAAATTTTCTAAATCCTTTCGTGTTCCAAGAACCGGAATGCCATGAATTCTTAAACCTTTTTTTCCCAAATTATCATCGACAAAACCAATAGGTTGAAAACCAAGGTCGGCATTTTTCTTCATATCCCGTAACACCATCTCCCCCGCATCCCCCGCACCAATCAATAAAACTTTTTTCCCTTTACCAAAAACTTTGGGCCTAAACTCCCTTATTACTCGTTTAATCATTCGAAACCCACTCAACATCAATATTAGTAAGAGACTATCGATGATATAAATGGACCGAGGATAACCCTCAATTTTTAAAATAAAGGCAAACAAGATATAAAGCACCATGCTACTGCCCAAAACGGCCTTCAAAATACCAAAAATATCATTCAATCCCGCGTACCGCCATAACCCTATATTAAGACCAAGGAGGGAAATAAATGAGAACCTAACGAAAACTACCATCCATAAGGTGGATAAAAATAATTGAATATATTGAGAAGAAACCTCGCCATCAAACCGAATTAAAAAGGCCCAGTAATTACACAAAGCAATTGCCCCAATGTGTAATCCAATAATAATTATTCGACGGAAATGGGAAAACTGATCTTTTAAATTGGTTCCTTCCTTTTTTATTCTCATCCTTTTATCCTCCATGAGTGGGAGTTCTATTAAATAGGTTTTTTTCCGGAATGGAAAAAGTGGAGATATCCCAGGGATCGGATCCATACCAAATCCCGGAAAAAATATCCGGAAAGGGTCATTTTTAAAATCCCAGGAAAAGAAAGATTAGCTTATATAGCAAACCGTATACAAAACTTTAAATTCTGGGTGTTTTTCTTCAGAAGAAAAAGGAACAGGGGGAAGGTAATCACCCATCTCTACTTTAATTAAGGAAGGCAACCGAAACGAGTAGACGGCGTAATCCACTGAGGAGGCAAGGGGTTGGACCAAACCCGCGAAACAACCCCATCCTGAGGATCGAACCTCCCTGTTCCATCGTACCTCCGGAGTTGGATGTTTGACGAATATAGGGACATCGAGACCGGATGCCAATCCCAACACTGAACAACTCGGGAACAACAGACCCAATACCAGATGCCGACGAGGCTTCCCGCGGTCACGACCAGCACCGCCAAAAGCAATGCGGGGACCAACCACACTCCCATCGCTGCGACAGTGACCAGAACATTCAGGCCGAGAACGGTGACCGTCACGTCACGGTGGCACCGATCAAATAATGCATCGCCATTGCGGGTATAAACCCCGCCCGACCAGAGCATCAACAATGACAAGTATCAGCGTCTTAATCGGTCGCGGGAGTTGTGTAAGTCGTAAAAAAATTCGAATCCCCCAAAGAGGGACGTTGTAAGCGAGTGCGATGCTCGCGGTTGCCCCGATAGTCTATCCGACAGTCCGGTATCATCCAATCATCCGAATAACGTGAAAACCCTCCCCAAAGGAAAAGCCTGCTTGCGTGCCGCGAAACCTTGCGAGCGCGTCTACGGCATCCATTGACCGCGCGCCGGTAAAGACTGGAATCTGTGACTCATAGCATTTGAGCGCACTAATTTTTCGATCTATTTGTTCGGTAATGTCCACAACCCAATTGGGAACGAAGTTGGGTTCTATGTGTCCAGCGTTCCAATGGGTTTCCGATAGCGTTTCATAAGCAGCGAGTAATTCGATACCACAACCCGCCGCGACCGGCCGTGTTGCAACCATGACGCTCTCGAATACAACGCGATGGTCAACATGGCGATCCGGGAACGGGCTGAGGACAATTTGCGGCGAAATATCTTTGACGAACTCCCCGATCTTCCTATTGACAACATGCACAGGTTGTTCGCCTACCATGGTGGCAGGGATTTCGAGGAATCGCGATTCCGAAACCCCCAGAATTTCAAAGGCTCTCTTTGCTTCCTTGACCGATATTTCGTAGTCCTCGCGACGATAGAGTGGCGGTAAATGCCCTGAGACGACAAGCACAGCAATCTGGTGCCCTTGGTCAGAGAATTTTGCAATCGTTCCTCCAGCACCTAGGGTTTCATCGTCCGGGTGCGGCGTGATAACGAGAATTCGCTTCTTCATCATTCAATGATCCGAGGGACCGGCATGGGAAGGATAAATTTGCCCCCCTCATCTGCGTATTGCCGGTGCGCGGCGATAATCGGCTCTGCAAAATTCCATGCGAGAACCAGCAAATAATCAGGACGCCGCCGATAAAGCTCCTTTGGCGCCACAACAGGGATATGAGCGGCGGGAGAGAACAGACCTTGTTTGAGCGGATTGTCATCAACGATGAAATCCAGCTCATCCTTGCCCAGCTTAAAATGCGAAAGAAGCGTGGTTGCCTTTGTCGCGGCGCCAAAGCCGGCAATGGATTTTCCATTCACCTTAAGCGCTCTAATAAGCGATCGCAGTTGAGTGCCCACTTCATTAACTTGACGACCAAACTCGACAAAATTCTCCGGTTTATCCAGGCCATTTTCCCGTTCAAGGTCAATCAAAGCGGCCACGGAACCATCATCCTTTCGGGAACCATTGGCTCTCTGCGCGACAATGCGAATAGAGCCGCCCTGCGGGCTGACACGTTGAACTCCAATCGGCTCCATACCAACCCGTCCAAACAACTTTTTGAAGGGAGCAACGGTGTGATAATCCAGATGCTCGTGATAAATGGTATCGAACCAGGTATTTTCAAAGACATCCAACAAGTAGCCGACTTCCAATACGAACACGCCATCTTCCGAAAGCCAATGTCGGACTCCGCGGACCACGTCATCCAAGTGATCGATGTGGGCGCAAGCATTGTGGGAAGTTATAAATGCAGCAGGCCCATATTGTTTGCACAAACGCACGGCAAGTTCATGGGAAAAGAAATCGCCAATTGTTTCAATTCCCGACTCGGTCGAACGCCGGGCGATTTCCGTTGCGGGGTCCACACCCAGCACCTTCATACCCGCGTCCTGGAAAAAACGAAGGCAAGTTCCATCATTTGAGCCAATATCGACAACCAGGGCTCCTGGTTTCAGAGCGAACCAATGAACCATGTCCACTGCGTAGTTTCGCAGGTGCTCGACAAACCTGGAGGATGTGGCCGAGACGTAGGAGTAGTCCTTCTGGTAAAGAATCTTCGGGTCAACGACATGACCGAGTTGAAGGTGATGGCATTCCAGACAAAAATACAGGTCGAGGGGGTAGGTTGGCTCAGGAATCACTACCTCGACCTGCTCAAGGAAATTATTTCCAGGAGGCGTTGGCGTGAGTGCCATTACCTTTTCCAAGTTGCCGCTATCGCACATCCGGCATCGAGTGCGCAGGTAGAAGTCCCCCATGGCTACAGCGCGATGCTTGCCGGGTTAACAAGGATGACCCGTCTGACATCGGCCTCGTAGGACTCCTGGTCCCGCGGATTGCGGCTCATGGCAAGTAACTGCGTATCATCGAGAAATACCGTTGCGTGATCCTCCATCGGTGGCGTAAACACCATTTCTCCAACCTTCACACTGATCACCATCGGTTTCTCGGTACTACCTGTTGGGCGATAGTAGTAATCGAAAGATCCAGATAGCACGTACATGTAGTGCCAATCCGTGACGTGATAATGATTCGACCTCACAGTTCCCTTTCTTGAAGAGATCAATGACAAATTTTTCATCGGGAAATTAACGAGAGATTGAATGGCGCCGCGGTCATCGACGTGCGGCGCAGGCAATTCAACTCGCCCCTGTCTGGGCCACATCGATTCTTCATCAAGCATGATGTTTTTCCAGCTTTTCATCTCTATCTCCTTGTGTTTAGAGAAAGGTCCATTGACCATCAAGGTCCGCTCATCAGGACCGGAATACAGACCAAATGCGATCCAGCCCTTCGGCCCGCCGGGCGATACGACTGCGCTCCGCCTCGGTGGCCCCCAAATCGTTAATCATGTCCCTAAAGTATTGTAGCATTGACACAAAATGATCATTTGCTTCCCCATACTCAGTCGTTTCCTCGCCTTGAGTATCACGAAGACGAAACACTGGAATGTGGTCTGCGGGCTTCGAGAAGATCTTATCCGTAAACACCGAGCCTCTTTCACCCCAAATGTCGATCTCATTACGGTACGCACAGTTGATCCCCCACTCCAAATTGGCTACGGCACCATTGGAGAGCGCGATCACCGCCTGTCCATCCGTATCAACCGCAGATTCGTCCCTCGTGATGATGTTTGCATAACCGACATTTGGATTTTCTTCCGGAAATAGAGCTTGGATAGCCGATATCAGGTAGCAACCGACATCAAAGAACGCCCCACCACCGAGAGCTGGATCAGACCTAAAACCCGCATGCTCCAATCTTGGAATGCCAAATCGGCATCCTATCGACTTTATTGATCCGAGTTGGCCATCCGTAATGTATTTTGAAAGTTGTCGAAATTGAGGGTGGTGCAAGTACATGAACCCCTCGCAAATGGAGAGCCCCTGCCTCCTGGATGATTCCAACAGCTCCAGCGTATTCTGCAGCTGGCCCGTTAGCGGCTTCTCGCACCATAAATGCTTGCGGGCATCGAGAACCTGCTTCCCGTGTTCGGCGTGCAGTCCGATAGGCGTTGCGACGTAAACGATGTCTGCACTCGGGTCGCTGAGCATCGCGGCGGATTCCGTCCACCCCTTACATTTCCACATTTCAGAACAGGTAGAAACGCTTCTCCCATTGCGTGAGCACACTCCATACAACTCCAGACCGCTTGCTTCCGAAACTGCGGGGAGAATCTTAGTGATCGCATGACGCCCAAGGCCCCAAACAGCGACACGCATAGGCCTCATTATTTTTCCTGCCTTCTCTTTGGGCCTGGCCAGTTTTCGATCGTTGTCTGGGGCAATCGAGCCAGGGTTAGTTTCGCCGCGGGTACATCGCGTGTAATGGTCGAACCCGCCCCTACGATGGCGCCTTCCCCAATTCGCAACGGGGCAACCAGATTACAACCGGAACCGATATAAGCCCCGGACTCAATGATTGTTTGATTGGTCCCGGTACCATCGTGATTACAAGTGATGGTTCCCGCACCAATGGTCACTTGACCGGCAAGTACTGCGTCGCCGATGAAACTGTGATGATTAATTCGACTACCGGCACCAACCTGAGAGTTCTTGATTTCAACGTAGTTGCCAATCTGAACACCATCACCGATAACACTCCCCGGACGGATCCTGCCGTAGGGGCCAACGAAACTATCCGAGCCTATAATCGAACGCTCCACGAGAGAAAACGGATTGATGCAGGTGTGTCCGCCAATCCGGGAGCTTCTTAGAATTGAATTCGCTCCAATCTTGACGCCATTGTCTAACACAACATGGCCCTCAATAATAACATTGCTCTCGATTTCAACGTCAGAACCGCATACTAACTCTCCACGGATATAAACCGTTTTCGGGTCACGAATGCGCACTCCCTGTCTCATCGCCAAATTTGCCTGTTCGAGCAGAAGACGCCGTTCAAGTTCCGCGATACCTTCGTAGGAATCCATCAACAGGGCGGGCTTTGATGCGTCCAGGAGAGAACTATCAATCACAATTGCGTTAGCGATAACCTCGGAATCGAGTATTTGCTCCAGCCCCTGCTGCGCACTTGTACGCTCCCGCTTAAACAGATTTGAGCGCACCTGCCTGAGGGGCAAATAAACAGCAAGCGTCATCACTTCACGATAGACAGTGTGAATAAATGCGCTTGATTCGACAATTCGGAAGCAATTAATGGCATGGTGAGTTCGCAAGAAAATATTTTCCAACGCTGCGTGAGAGAACCAGGCGCGCGCATCGATTAACAGGAGGCCTCTGTCTGCCTGATTTGCAGCGTGAAGTTCAGCTAAACGGCATCCAGAGATATTTTGGTATTTTTCAAACCAGACAAGAGGGAGAGTGTTTCCGTCGACAGCAACCTTGACTTCCACTTCATTACACTTGCCGAGGCTCTCCAGTAAATAGTCACAGGCCGGCCGGCAACATCTGAGTCAAGGATCTTGATCTCATCGGGCAAAACAACGATGACCAAAGCTTTGGAATTCATGATCAGGAACTCGATAACCTTGGACCATTGCTAAGAGTCCAGAAAATGACCGGTACAAACGCGAGTGCGGCAGCCAAGGGCGCAGTAAATGGCTCGAGGGTCGACCAGATCGCGAGCGGGAGAAGCCAAAGCACGTGATAAAGAGAGACCCCGCGAACGACCTTGAAGTGGCTACCCCAAATTCGTGCAAGGTTTTGATAGGCATGACTGCGATGTGGCCCATACCAACGATTTATCAAACAAATGCGGAGCAATGTCGTGGTAGTCGTATCACCCGCGAAGTAGCCAAAGATAACCAGCCAAGTCCATAAACTGATCTGCTCTTCTGTTACGGTCTTTACTATTAGTACGTTGAAACAATACCCCAAAAACAAACTGCCAGAGTCCCCCATGAAAATGGTGGCTGGTGGCCAATTAAATAGAAGGAACCCTAAACAACAAATCGCGAGCAAACCAAAAACGAGCATCAAGGTGCCATCTTTACTTGCCAACAGCACTGCGATGATTGAGGCGAGACAGATGAAAACAGCACCTGAAGCAGCCATCCCGTCAATTCCATCCATAAAATTGTAAAGGTTCATCAACCAAACCAAAGCAAGCCAGCTGATGGTCAAATCGACCGTGGTTGGTAACCATGGCAAATCCAGCAAGGGTTCACTGCCAAAACAAAACAATACCCAAGCAGCGAGGACTCCCTGCGTTGCAAATTTCGCCTTTTGTCCGAGCTGGGCGACGTCATCGGTAAATCCAAAAATGGTCGCAACAGCCCCGCCGAGACCAATCGCCCGCATCAGATCTGCGTCAATGGCGCCTGCCACCCATAAGGCCATGACTGCGAATATTAACACGAGTGAAAACACGATTCCACCACCGCGTGGCATCGGACGCTGATGCAGGCTACGAAAATTCGGATTTGCAACGATGCCTCTATGGATGGCAAACGAACGAAAAACCCGAGTGCCAATAACGGTTGACAGGAATGCCCCACCGAGCAACCATAGTCCCCAGCCTGTTTCAAGTGCCATCTTTATTTAGAGCTTATCCATAAATAATATTTACCTTGGTATTCACTTCCCGAATACAGATGATGGCTGCAGCGAGCATTGTGAGTGCATGGTAGGAACGATATAGCTTTTCGTAGCGAACCGGTAGTTTGCGAAAACGATTGTGAACCACGAACGTGCAACCTCCACAACCCAGCAACGGGGCTTGTGGCCCTTGTGGTGCGCCGATGCGACTCTTCGCCGTTCGAGCGAACGTGTGGCGTGCAAACGCACAGAGTATCGAGGACGGGTTTAAGTTGAGGAACATCATGACAACATACACCCGACACGACGATCGAATCCCCTACCATGCGTATTGATCAAATTATAGATTGCCTCATCACCTTCCACTTCTGAAATGTCATGAACCTTGCCAGCAAGGTGAAACACCGTATCACAGCCGACAGCGGCTGTCTTCATCTCTTCGGGCTTTTGAACATTACCTTTCAAAACCTCCACACCCTTACGCCGATTGAGCCGCCGTGAACCATCCCGAACTAAAACCCGTGCACCAAACTCACCCAGCATCAGCCGGTCAATTAGATGCCGATCAATAAATCCATTCGCCCCTGTGATTAGAATCCTCACATTACACTAACATTTTTGAAAATTTCTCCGTATGCATCCATAACTCGCCACGCATTATATTCCTCTTCAAGCTAGGTATAGTATGACCGTATGTTCTCCAAATGACCCATCTCCAGCCCAATTGATGTGCACAAGTTGCCAAGTGGCCATTTTTCACGTAAGAATCCCATTATTCCCTGGCATCATCCTCACATAGCTCCACGTTCATCTCCTCTGGTCCTTTCCTCTGCAATTATACGCCATATTTCTTCCTGAAGGTCGCGAGCGACTTCCGGTTTCCGAACCGCCGCACGAGCGTGTACATTATCCGCGGGCTGACTATACAGAACAACATCGTCTTCACCAATAAGAGAAAGTGCCTAGATCTCCCTCCCGGATTCTTGACAAGCTCAACAATATTGCTTCTGATCTCGAGTTCCCTAATCTTTCTCCTGCAGGCTTGCTGGATATTTCGCTCCTCGCTCTGTATGCTTCCAATGAGCTCCTGGTATTCCTGTAAAGCCGCTATCACATTCCTCGATATATTATTGGCATGGATCCGCACATAAGTTAGCGGCTTTGGGACACAGACAATCTTGAATTTGGAAGCAATGTGCAACCAGAGATCTAACTCTTCAACATATTGGTAGTGTTCGCCAAATCCACCGGCAAACGAGAGGGAATCGGCCGAGATCATGGCCGAAGAGCATGTGATGAAATCGTCCAGGATCAACTGCTCATAAATGCGACCGCTAGGCAAGACTCTGTGAAAGGACTTGAGTTGGATGGATTTGCTAGACTCATCGGTCCACACAGCATCGGTATAGCAGAGACCAGCATCTGGCTCGCGGTCCATGAGGATAACTTGCTCTTCTAGTTTCGTGGGATGCCAGGTATCGTCAGTATCCAAGATAGCGATATATCGTCCCCGTGCCTTCTGAATTGCGAAATTCCGCGCCTTCCCCAATGCTGAGGTCTCAGGAGCGCGGAAGTAACGCACCTTCTTCCCATAACTCTGCGCAAGATTTCCGCTTCGGTCTGTGGAGGCATTATCCCAGAACACGATCTCCCAGTCGTGAAAAGTCTGCCCATACACCGATTCAAGGGCCTCATGCAGATACTGTTCTCCGTTCAGACAGTTCATGAGCACACTTACGAGGGGAGCCCTCTCCACATCTCCACCCTGTGACTCATATCCTCTATCCATGTTTGAGGCCCCAATCATATGGGATCAAGCTCGAAAACGGATCCAGCCGCTCGATTTCCCCAGAGTCATGTGGGAGCGTCGCACAATTTGCAACGACCGACATCGAGATTCCGATTCCCTTAAACCCGTTCCAGACTAAGGGGGGGATCGTAATTAGCTGGTAAGAGTCGGGCCCCGTGAAGATCTCCATCAACTCCCCTTTCGTAGGAGAATTGGCCCGATCATCATAGAGAACTAGCTTGATGTGGCCCACTGGCACAGCGTAATTCAACGTCATGTATTTGTGGAGATGCCAAGCCTTGATTGTGCCCGGATAAATGCAGGAGAAATAGACCTCTCCGAACTCGATGAAGTGTCCGTCCGTTGAACGCAACATGTGCATAATCTTGCCACGCTCATCTTGTATCTGGCGCAACGGAAAGATTTTGACCCCATCAATCACCGTGCCCTTCTTCCTCCTTCTTTTGTTGCTGAGGTGCCCCAGCACGACATATAGGCCTGAATCTGTGAAAGCGTCAGGTCGTGCGGAACTGCCCCCGCCAGAAACCGCCGATACCAATCCACCGTCTCCTGCACAGTGCGGTAGATATCCCATCTCGGGGTCCACGACAGCAGTGTGCGGGCTTTCATACAGTTGAGCCGGAGAAATCGTGACTCATACAGCTCGCCGTGGGCTCGGTCCTCGTGGACAATCGATGCCGGGCTGCCCCAGCAGGAAACCACTTGCTTCACCAAGCTACGTACGGGCCACATATCCGATTCAAGTGGTCCGAAATTCCACGCACCCGAGTATCTTTCGGGCTCTGCCAGGAGCCGCGCAGCCAAAAGCAGGTACCCTCCTAGTGGTTCCAGCACATGCTGCCAAGGTCGTATCGAGTCCGGGTTACGAACCTGTATGTTCCGTCCATCTTCTAGAGATCGTATGCAATCTGGCAAAATACGGTCGGCGGCCCAGTCCCCTCCCCCAAGGACGTTACCGGATCGTACCGAGGCGGCACCAAGTGCCGGGCGCTTGCAAAAATAGGAGTTGGAGTAGGAGGCGAACACCAGTTCTGCTGCCGCCTTGGAGGCACTGTACGGATCATTTCCACCTAATTCGTCATCCTCCGCATAGCCATGGATGTGGTCCTGATCCTTATAACACTTATCGCTGGTGACAAAGATAAGCGCGCGGACGCTCGAGGTAGTCTGAACCGCATCGAGGACGTTAACAGAGCCAGTAATATTCGTATCAAACGTCAGCTTGGGCTGATCGTAGGAAAGTCGCACCAATGGCTGGGCTGCGAGGTGGAACACAATTTCTGGCTGAAACTTCTCCATGACATCTTTCAGGAGCGGCTGGTCAAGGATATTCCCATCGATGTGCTGAATGTGCTTCTCCAGGCCAATCACGTTGTAATGATCCTCCGGGCGCTGTGGAGGCAAAGCGTAGCCTCGTACCTCAGCCCCGAGCCAACTGGCCCATAGACAGAGCCATGAACCTTTGAACCCGGTATCACCCGTGACCAGGACCCGTTTCCTTTGGTAGACTGTGATTAGATCATCCACGGGCTACCAGATCTTCCAACCTGGACGGTCGGTCGCCCACATCTCATCTAGAGCCTTTTTGTCCCTCAGCGTATCCATACACTGCCAGAACCCGTCGTGGCGATAGGCCATGAGCTGTCTTTCGGCTGCCAAGCGTTCAAGGGTGTCAGCCTCCAGGACCGTGTCGTCGTTCAGCAACTGGAACACCCCGGGCTCAAAAACAAAAAAACCACCATTGATCCAGCCCTCTCCAGTTTGCGGCTTCTCCTTAAAGTCGACGACTTGCTCTCCGTCCAGCACCATCCCCCCGAAACGCGCCTGGGGACGCACTGAGGTAACAGTTGCCAGCTTTCTGTGGCGACGGTGGAAGGTCACGAGGGCTTTTACATCCAAATTTGCGACCCCGTCGCCGTAGGTTAGCATAAAGGTGCCATGGGGACGTAGGATTGGCTCAAGCCGGTGCAGCCGGCCTCCGGTCAAGGTCTTCGCGCCGGTGTCCACGATACGGACAGTCCAGTCTTCCGCATTGGAATTGGCATAAGACACGCGTCCGGATTTGAGATCTACGGTAACGTCGCTTTGCAGGGGATGATAGTTGATGAAATGGTCCTTAATCACCTCACCCTTGTATCCGACAGCCAAAACAAATTCCTTAAATCCCCAGGTAGCATAGATTCTCATAATGTGCCAGAGAATTGGATAGCCGCCCACTTCAACCATGGGTTTCGGTAAGATGGAGGTCTCCTCGCTCAGACGTGTGCCCATCCCTCCGCACAAAATGACTGTCTTCATCATTTCCTTCCTCGCTTAACATAGTGCTTCATAGACGATCTCAATGACCCGATCCTGTTCATCGTTAGAGAGGTCGGGGTGCAGCGGTAGGCTCAATAACTCCCCGTAGATGCGTTCTGTCACCGGGAGAGCTCCCCGCTTGTTTCCATAAAACGCATGGAGGTGGTTGGGCATATAATGAATACCAACCTGGACCTCGTTATCAAGCAAATGCTGCCGTACCCGATTTCGGAGCCCATTCAGCACTCGGATCGGAAAAATGTGAGGGATCACCTCGGTCACATTGTACTCAAGAAACCGGATGCCCTCGGCATCGCGGAATGCCTCGCTATATCGCATCGCCAGCTCGACCCGGCGCGGTTTGAACTCCTTCTCAAGCCGACTTAGCTGGACCCGGCCAATCGCGGCCATGAGATCACTCATATGGTAGCGGTACCCCTGATGGAAAACCTCAAACTCCCAGCTTCGCTCTCCTTTGTAACGTTGCTGAGAGTCCTTTCGAACGCCTAACAGACGGGAATCCTGAACGAAGGCATGCACCGCGCCATCCGCCGTCACCACCGCTCCGCCCTCGCCAGAGGTGATGTTCTTTATACCGTCAAAGCTAAAACAGACAACGTCCCCCGTACTGCCGACCCTCTGTCCTTGGTAGGTGCATCCGAAAGCATGGGCAGCGTCCTCAATAACCCTGAGACGGTTCTGGGTAGCGATCTCATAGATCCTCGCAAGATCGGCCATGGAACTCGCGTAATGCACCGGCATAATGGCTCGTGTCCGAGGTGTGATCCTCAATTCGAGATCCGATGGATCCAGGATACACGTGCTCTCATTCACCTCACACGCTACAGGTATCGCACCAGTTGCCGAGATAGCCTGAAAGGAAGCGAGATAGGTCAGCGACGGTACCAGCACCTCGTCACCCTGACCGATGCCACACGCCTGGAGCGCAAGGTGGAGCGCCGCGGTGCCGGTGCTAACACAAGCTACGAGCCGGTCATCACCGAGGTAGGCGGCCAGGTCTTCCTCGAATCGCCGCGTCTCCTCGCCCATGCCGAGATAGCCCTTCTGAAGAATGGCACTCACGGCTGCCTGCTCGCGTTCGCCCAGTACGGATTTTGAGAGACGGATCAATGCTACGACCTCCTTCACGAGGGCCGTGGATGCTCACTAGTTGGCGTCTTTCTGGCGACTGCGAGCATATATCGCCCCGCATCGGGAAACTGACGGCCGAGTGTGATCTCTAGTTTCATGAGAGCCTCTACTTCCTGGGCACTCAGTTCGGTGGGACGGACGATCTTTGCATGGGGATCGCCCGGGATACCCGAACAGCAGCCGATCCCGATTTGATCGAGAAGAGTGAGACCCAAACTCCCTTCGAGAAGTTGGTGGACCTCGTCGGCTGTCTGCCAAGTCAAGTAAGTTTCCCCGCCCCAGAGGCGCCCCTCCCGTGCCTTGAGCAGGCAGTCCAAGGAGCCCCACAAGCGCTCGTTCACCATATACAGAGCATTGTAATACTGTGGCCTAAAAGCTACGAAGAGTAGGCCTCCTGGCACCAAAAGGCGTACTACTTCTGCAAGCACCGTACGATATTTTGGAAGAATGAATGTCACTTCCATTAGGAACACACCATGTACACTTGATGCTTGCTGACCAGCCGTATAGGTCAGTATGTCAGCCACCTTGTAATCCAGGTTTCCCAGCTGCGCTCGCCGCGCATAGCTTCGGGCCTGTTCAATTGCCCTCTCAGAGATATCCACACCGGTCACGCACCCGCCGTCCCCTCTACACCACGCAGCTAGGCGAAGGGACAGGCGGCCCTGCCCACAACCAAGATCGAGATATTGCCCAGCACGCGAAGAGTATTCGGATCCGAGATGTGACTCGATCCAATGCCAGTACTGTCGGCCGTAGTACACTTCGTCCGGGTGACCAGCCATATCATGCCGCCACGATGCGCGCAGAACCGTTTGTTGGTGCGCCTCCAGATCCAAATTAGCTCCTAAACGGCGGTCCATGGCCAACAATAGCACCATAACTCCTCTTGTAACCCGAGAAAGACGACGAATTAGTCGACTAAGCAATCGCTTCAAGGATAAACCATGGGTAATTCTGTCTCTCATCCAGCAGAACTTAGAGAACGAACTGCCATCCTACCATCTCACTGACCATGGTTTCGCCGAACAACGGGTAAGTGTACGGGTCCCGCTGGTCGGGATAGCGTTTTGCGTTCTGTTCCAGGGCTACCAGGGAGGGTAGATCCTGAAGCACTGCCCTGTCCAACCCCGACCGATCCGCATAGAATACGACCCATCGCTCAAGATACTCCTGCCAGGCTGATTCCTTGCAATAGTCCCGGAGGGATCGGTCCTGCCGCCCAGTTTTCCACTCAATCACCAACGGGCTGAAGATAAGTGTCCCGAGGTCGAACCACGGGAGGCCCTCGTGCTTGCCGTGTTCGAAATCCAGGATTGCCAGACCGTCATTGCTCTGGAGGATGTTGCACACGTCAAAATCTCCGTGTTCCATACAAACCGGTACCTCTACATCCAGCCTTGCGGCAATCCTAGTCTTAAGGTCATTGATTGGCCCCATCACAGAGCCAACCGATATATCGTTCCTGTGGATCCCTTCTAGGTGCATGTCGATAATTTTGCCATATTCCTTTCCTACATTGAGCATGCGGTCTGTGGTCACACGCTGGAACTCCACCAGCCATTCCAGGCTTCGGCGGACGTTTCGGTCAATGTCGCGTAGCCATTGTCGAGTCGCGTACTTCCTGAATGCTGTCAATACACGGCCTATGTGGGAATCCTTCAGATGGACGGCCTTGTCCATCCGTCGTATGTAAGCCCAGACTCCACTGTTGATCGAAACCCCAGACATGAAAGACGATACTTGTACGGGCATCCCGTTGACAACCCCATGGTACAGGACGCTCGGAATCGTACAGGCCAAGGCCGTGGAGCCAATCCGGCTCTTCGCATAGATGAGCAGATTAGCTTCATCCACGATTTGTCTGTCGTTTCTAACTCTTCCAATCTTGCAGAAGAATACCGGTTTCCTGGAATGGAGGTCCCAGATGACATGGTGGATCGAGTTTCCGTTTTCGTACCGGGAGTTGACCACCGCAGCATCATAGTCCTTAGACCGGCCCGGATCGATGACACCTACCTCTTCCATGAGGCGGACCACACGAGGCACCACTGCACTCGATGAGGAAGTGGCCACTACTGCTAGGCTGGGTGACACCTGCCTGGTCAGAATTTTAGGGATGAGTTTCCAGACCATCGAAAAGATCGCCACCCTCTTATCCCAGTACCCAGCCGTGGCGACTGCTCGCATGCCGTCAAAGAGCGAGAAAGGCACTAGCCGGGCGAATTTACCGTAATGGGGATGGGCAGAGTAAAGCTTAACATGCTCGAATCCACACCGTCGCAACATGGCCTCCAGTTGCCCCGGAGAATAGATATACGTACGGTAATCGCAGTTTCTTACCAAGCGGGTAACTGCATTGGCAATGCGGCGTGGTAAGATCGTTACGAACCTCACATTCACGTGGTCATCCGGGTACCCAAAGAAATATTGGAGTCCTATCCGATTCTCAATCGCGATGTAGATGCTGCCGCTCTTCTTGAGCACACGCCGAAACTCACGGAGGGCGGCCTCTTGCATCTCCTCCGGGGTCCGCTTGTACTGAAAGCGGTTCTCTCTCCGCCCGGTCCAATCTCGTTCGATGACAACGTCTTCATCCATTCCCAGCCATTCTAAAACACCGTTTACCACGATGAAGTCAAAATACCTGTCCGGGAACGGAAGCCGATGAATCGATGATACAATGGGGCGGATGTTATGTAGTCCCATTTGTGTTGCCCGGATATCCAATAGGCGGAGCGTCTCCCAGGTTTGATCGACCGCATACACTTCCCGGCAAAACTGCGCGATAGGCACAGCCAATCCCCCCCACATCGAACCCGCATCTAAGACCCGTGCCCCGCTGTCAATCGGAAAAATAAACTGCGCGTCAGCCCTGTGATATGGCACGAACGCTCTTGCATAGCTAGGAATCGCCCCTTGAACCGTCCTCAACCAGTCTCCTGACTCCTCCGCTGCGCGGAGCAGTTCATGCATATGTTGACGGTCGATATTGCACCAATAATGGTCCTTCTTGGTGAAGACCGGAATCCCCTCTTTGAGAGAGAAGACCGCCCGGCAGCGGTCACACCTCAAGGATTCTGGTGTCATCGTGTTAAGCGTCTCCCGGCAGACCGGACAGACCAACTCCTTATATTGTTGTAACATGATCTTCCTTACATGCAGAAAGCGCGTAGAAGGGATCGCTTACAGCCGAGTGAGATCCTGATTTGCAGTGAGAAGCACCTTCAGGCAGCTCTTCTCTTGATGGATCTTCCATGCCTCCTGATAACTTTCTAGTGGAAACACCTGCCCGAGAAAATCATCCAGTACAATGGATTTGGTTTTAAGCAGCCTTATGGCCTCCTGCCAATCCTGGCGCCGACTGGCAACAGAGCCGTAGATCGTCTTGTCATAGCACACGATCTGACTGAACTGGATCCCGGTCTCTTTTGTATAGGGGAGCCCTAACAGCAGGATCTTGACTCCGGGCTTTGATTCCTGGATTAGCTGTGGGATCACGGCCTCGTTTCCAGAGGCCTCTATAATATAATCAAATGACTCGAGATGCGTGAGTACAGAAAACGTGTTCATGGCGAACTTGCTCAGACAGCGAAGACGTCTAGGTTCCTGGTCAACGACTGTCACCCTCAGATTCCGGAGCTTCAGCACCTGGGCGCACAAGTTTCCAATGGGACCCGCACCGACCACACAGGCTCGTTTTCCCCTTTCTGGCGCGATCTTGCTTAATCCCTTCAGACACACCGCCAGCGGTTCAATCAAGGCTGCCTGCTTCAACGGGACGGAGAAAGGAACCTTGTGGACATACGGAGCAGGGACTTCCACCAGTGTCGAGTAGGCGCCGTTCATGTTCATAACGCCAACCTCCCGGCGTGCTAGGCACTCGTAGTAAAGGCGGTTGGCGCATTTCTCACAGTGGCCGCAGCCGATCACACACTCTGCCACTACCTTATCGCCAACTTTAATACCATGAACATCGGGTGCGACTTCGGCCACGATTCCCGAGAATTCGTGGCCGGGCACTACCGGGTACTGCGCCTGGTTGGTCTTGTAGTACTCAAGCGTACCTTCCTTCACCTCAAGATCCGTCGAGCACACTCCAACATAGGCAACCTTAATTAGCACCGACGTTGCAGAGACCTTCGGAGCCTCGCCTTCGTCCAGGACATGCCGATGGGGGCCCGTGATCAGCACTCGGAGGATCTTGTCCGGGTAACCCAGGTGTCGCATGGAAATGGTGTTCATCCGATGGTAGGCCCTCACACCGCTGAATGTGCCCAGCGTCTTCATCAGCCGGAATACGGCGATCCCATCTAACCGACTCCAGTACCGCTCTTGTATTCCGTACACCAGGTCACGCATTATTGCCATTGCCAAGTCCTTAAGCGCGCGTGGCCATTTATATTCATAGGAAGACACGATCTCCTTGTAGGCCAGAGCTTCCCTCTTGTACCGGTTGAAGACCTTTGCGGCACTTTCTTCGTGAATATGGTAGACAGTAGCATCTGCCTTGTAATAGACATAGTAACCCATTCTCTGGACAGTTTGCGCCCAGCGAATGTCCTCCAGACCAGTGAGGTTCTCATCATAGGGGTAGTACTCCCACAGTGATTTCCTGATGGCCGCATTCGCGTTGTTTCCGAATGGCTCATCCACGAGAATGTGAGACCACTCTCCAAACTGTCTGAGGAGATCTCTCTCCTCAGACAGCTTTGTGGTTGCACCCCCGCGTTGTTTTCCATACACCATGGCCACCTTATCGTCACGAAATGGCTCGATTAAGTTTGACAGCCAACTGTTATTACACGGATAGGCGTGCCCGCTGATGATGGCGATATACTGTCCGCGAGCGCTTTGGCAACCGAGATTTAAGGAAGCGCCAAAGGTAAAGTTTTCCGGTTTGATGTGCAAGATGGTTGCGGGATACTGCTCAGCAATATGGAGTGTTTTGTCGGTGGAGCCCGAGTCAACAATTACGATCTCCCAGTTCGTATAGTTCTGCTCCTGGATAGATCGAAGTAACCCTTTCAGATACTTTGCCTCGTTGTAGGTGCGGATCAGAATGGTGGTCTCAACGCTCATGGTACTCTCCAAACACTGTGCATGGTCCACCGTCCATACCCTCGATATACCAGGGCACAACGAAGACCCGCTCAAATTTCTGCATGGGGTCGACCGCCTGCAGGTCCATGTCTTCAATAATCAAAATGGCATGTGCGTTCGGTTTGTCGTCCAAGAGCAGGCGGTGTACTGCCTCTCCAATGTCACGGAACCGAGGGTTCGTGATGGATAGGTAGTCGAGGCCAATGCAACGAAGCGCAGGACAGCCCGCCTTGATGTAACGCGTAGCCTCCAGCGTGAGCACAGGACCGTCTAGGTACGAGGGAAAGGTCCGTTTAACGCTAAATCCTGTTCGGAGAAGCAAGATATCCGTTTCTCTGCGAAGAGTAGCCTTCCCCTGAAAATCGTCCGGCTCGACCAACTCGCCGGGCCGCTTCCGTATATCAACTAACTGTGGTCGGCTGAAGATCAGGTCCCCTACCTCATAGGTGCTAACCGGCCGTCCTTCCCGATAATAGTGGCGGGGTGCGTCGATATGCGTGCCGTTATGGTTACAGACGCTAAATTCATACGTGTTGCAGCTATCACCTTTGTCGAACCCGCACAGCTGCTTGATCTGAAGCGGAGGGTTACCTGGAAAGACCGGGTCACCCTCCCTCAGGGGATAGGAAAGGATTTGATAGCACACACCAACGTGACTCATGATCGGGTTCGGAGCGCAAAATCCGGATTCGCGCAGCTATATTCCCTTCCTCCAATTAGGGCCGAGATGACCGATTCGGTAATGCCGCGTTTGAGATTCTCGATTGACGCCCCAGAATAAAATGCCACATGGGGGGTTAGGATGACCTGATCCATCCTCAGGAAGGGATGATCCTCCGGAAGCGGTTCCTCCACCGTCACGTCTAGACCAGCACCGGAGAGGCGACCCGTCTGCAGCGCTTCGATCAGCGCGCCCTCTTCAATCACACCTCCGCGCGAGGTATTTACCACATAAGCCGTCGATTTCATCACGCCAAGCGTCTCCACGTTCAGCATGCATCGTGTCTCCTCAGTTAGAGGTGTATGGAAGCTGACTACGTCCGATATACTTAGGAGCTCTTCGTAAGACACCTTGCGCACCCCTTGGATCTCCATGATTTCGGCAGGTAGATAAGGGTCGAAGGCCACAATCGTGAACCCGAATGCGCTTGCCCTTTTGGCAAGTGCTGTGCCGATTTTTCCCAGTCCCACAATACCGAGTGTCTGCCGGCTGGTACGTTCCACAGTTCGGAGCAACAGAATGCGGTTGTCATAGCGGGCCGTCTTGCCAGACAGATCACGCTTGACCTGAGCGTCGAGTTTCATGATGCAGCGCGTGAGGCATAAGATCATGCCCATTGCGTGATCCGCGACCTCCGAGATGCAGAAGTAGGGCGTATGAACAATGGCTACTCCTAGTTCGGTAGCAGCCTGTACATCGATATTATCTAGACCAATTCCATACCTTCCCACGACCCGGCACCGCGACAAATTCTGCATCACGAAACGGGTGATCGCAACGCGCTGGCAGATCAACCCATCAGCATCACTGGCACAGGCGAGTATTTCCTCCGCCGTCTTGCACTGATAGAACTTCATTGCCACGCCATGTTGTGCACAGACGGTCTCCTCCGGGGTTACATAGCCATGGTCGCAGTCAGTGATCGCGATCTTCATACGTCACGTGCTTCGGCGGGGCCGCGCGCATAGGATCGAAATAAATGGTCATCCCGCATGACCACCTCTACTCGGGTGAGATCTTCCGGGGTATCGACAGCTTGACTGTCCCATTCGGATTCCACCAATCGAATCTTGTAGCCATGTTCGATCAAGCGGAGCATGTCGATCGATTCCGCTTGCTCCAACGGAGTCGGTTCAAGCCGCCTAAAGGTCATGAGGAGCGGCTTACGGAATGAAATGACGCAAACCTGCTTGTATACCATGAGTCGCTCGAAGCTAATGACCCTGGTTGACGGGATCGGCTCGCGTGACATGTAAACCGCATCGCCGGCTAGATCTCGGAGCACCTTAATCGTATTGGGATTCTGAAACTCGGCAAGCATCCGGATTCGTAAGACCAGATTAACGCACCCGAGTGCCGGGTCCCGAGCCAACGACATAATGGCAAGGTCGATCATCTCAGGTCGGATCAGCGGCTCATCGCCTTGAACATTAACTACGATATCAGCGTCTAACCGTTCCGCTGCTTCGGCGATCCTGTCTGTGCAACGCTCGTGCAGTGGCGAGGTCATGAGCACCTTGGCCCCAATGGCCTCCATCGCCCTCTGGATCTCCACGTCAGGGGTGGCGACAAACACTTCATCGAGAGACTGGCTCAGGGTAACCCGGTGATACACGTGCTGGACCATCGGCATCCCTCCGATACAGGCCAGCGGTTTACCAGGGAAACGCAACGACCCCATGCGGGCAGGAATGATTGCTACCACCCTCATTTCAACACATCCTTGGGAAAGACCGAGGTCATCTTAATTGAACCTTGCTCATATGGCCGAACACTTCTTCCCAGTCCATGTGCCTGCGCTGCGTGGACTGATTCTCCCCAAGATATTCCTGGTACATCTTGCTCAGCGCGGCAAACATCTCCTCTCCCTTTTCATCGAACCGCTCTGCCACCTCGATCTTGGGCCAAATACTTTTGGGGAACTCAACGTAAAGGGTGAATGTCCGCGCCAGCCCATCGATTTCCTGGGATGAAAGGGTCGGCATGTTGAGCAAGGAGGATGAGGTGGTATGGGTTGTCAGTATCCGCCCATCGATATAGCCCTTCTTTACAGCCAGTTCTCTCAAGGGAGTACCATGATAGGGGGTAAAGATACTGACCGTGAGGGTATCATATCCTCTCAGATTCCGGTTGAATTCGATGGTCTCAAACACCATCTCCCGCGTCTCATCTGGAAAGCCGATGATGTTGTTTACGCTGAACGCGATCCCGCCCTCTGCGATCATCTCAAATTGCTTGAATAGCTCCTCGTTTGAAGGCCTTCGGCCCAGCACCTTGTGGCGAAATTCCTCGTTCCCGTGCTCTACGCCAAACGAGATGCGGTAGCACCCCGCCTCCCGCATCAGGTCCATCCGCCTAGGGGTAATATTCTCTGGCCTTGTGTTGAACCAGAACGGTAACCGGAACTCCTTGTACATCTCCACGAAGTCCACAATCTCACGCTCACTGCGGGCCAAAAAGCTATCATCCACGATGTAGAAAAACTCAGGTTGGTATAGTTCCACGAGCTCCCGCAATTCAGCCCGTAGGTTAGCCATTTGTTTCTTTCGCAGAAATTGGCCCAGGCCACTATCCTTCGCGAACTCTAATTGCATGGGCGAGTTACAAAATGTGCATTTGTATGGACACCCACGGTAGGTCTCCACTGGAATCGTTCTGAAAATTTTACCCCCCATTGGTCGATTAAACCTTGACTTGTCAAACAGGCTGAAATCCGGAGTCACCTGACTGATATCCACTAGGGGTCCATTTGGATTTTTCACGATCGTGCCATCAGCCTTCTTCACCCACACACCGGGTACATCATCAACAGACCTGTCTTGCCGAATCCTCTCCGCAACCTCCAAGATAGCGACTTCACCTTCTTGGAGTCCAACCATATCGACACCCTCATAGGACAGCGCTACCTCTGGTGCAGCGGTTATAAATGGGCCCCCGAAAACAGTCGGGATGTTCCTCTCGTACACACTCTGGACTAGTTTCACGGCTTGAAGGAATGTGTCCTCCACGCAGGACACAACTATAAAATCCGGATCGAACTCGTCTGCTATCTGAGCAAAATCCTCGATTAGGTCAAAGCGGGGCGACACCCCAAGGTCCTCATCGTAGGAAAATTTGCGGGCCTGCAGGTACTTAACCCGCTTCTCAGGGCTGCTTGTATCGGCAGTTACATATGGGGTCGAATCGAAGAGACGCACATTGTAACCGGCCTTCTTGAAGATGCGCGTGAAGACCGCAATTGAGAGCGGCGGCACAAGCATTCCAACCAAATTCGGATACACGAGCAGGACCCGAAAATCAGATGGCTTCTTCATGGTATTCCCTCCTTTCTATGACTACTGTTTAATGGTTGAGAAGGCACACATTCAGAGACGATCAAAGTATTACGTCACTGCTCAACATCGTATCCCTATCTTGCCAGGCCAGATAGCATACACTCGCACGATCTCCAGACACGGGTTACCTGATTGGTCAGTTCATATCGGGTGGATCCTATCAACCACGGAAACGCGTAAACGAAGCCGGCAGCCGCAAGAGAATAGACCATAAGGCTAGAGACTGCGGTCAACCATAAGGGTAAAAACGGCTGCAACAGCCCGACCATCAGATATTTACTAGCGAATCCGAGAACGCATAGCGCAACAATCGCCACGATATGCGGCTTCCAGATAGGCCGCCACCCGTTGAGCCTGGCAATCACCCAGTTTGCAACATAGACTGTGACAAGCTGCATCGCAACCAATTTCAGACCCAGCCCGGCCGCGCCTAAGCCTAGTCCACCCACCACAGCACTTGACGGAGCCACGGCATAGTACACTAGCGGCAGCCCCAGGACTAGAGGAATGATCCCAATCAGGGTATCGTGGCGGGTTTTTCCAGTGGCAAAAAGCATCGTGGTCGCTAGTTGCCCGAAGGGTTGATGGATTGAGAAAAATAATATGATCGCCAGGATTAGCCATGCCTGTTCGTAGTCCCGACCGAACCCCAACACCGCAATCTCACGTGTCCAGGGAATCAGGGCCCCGGCCGTCGCCGCACCAGCCACCATCAGGTATAACGAGAGACGCTGGTACAGACTCTGGATCCGGCCCTGCAGGCCCTTCTCTGCCGCCTCCGCGATCTCCTTCCAGAAGATCCTCAAGATTGACGAGGAGGCCAGGAGAGTGATCGCGGCCACCTGCACGCCCACAGCGAAGTAGGCCTGCTGTTCTGCTCCCCCGAAGTTCTGCAGTATCCACCGGTCGGATAACACCTTCGCAAACGAGATCCAGGAACTGATGATCAGTGGCCCGCAATATGACCAGTATTCTCCGAGAAGTCGACCCCACAAAAAGGGCTCATTGCCGGAGAGGGCTAACCGCCCACCTCCAGGATCAGCCGTTTTTTTTTTAATACGTGGTAGGCCCAGACGGCCACCAAAACATATTCCAGGATGATCATGATAAGGACGACATGGATCGAGAGCCAGTTTAGGGCCATAGCGATCACAATGGCTACCAAATGGGCAAGAAGGGTCGAGTTGATCATGAGGTGAACCAAAACCGTCTTACGCCACGCCTCTCCGATGTTCCTGATCGTGGTCCAAACTTGGACGCTCATAAACGAGGCCAAAAAGGCTAGGAGAATGGTAGAGCGGTTCTGCCCAATCCAGACCCTATCCAACACCCTATCTGGCAGAATTAAGCCCAGTAGCAGAACCCCCAGAATCAATTGGAACAGCTGCCAGCAGAAATAGCACAGGTAAAATTGCCGGGGTCTGGCCTTTTGCGAAGCAAATGTGAAAAAGGCGTCGGCACTGCCCATCGTTATTAGCCCCCAAAGGGCCATGAAACTAGCCAGCAGAAACATGAGATTGCCATAGTCTCCCGGGCCCAGCCCCCTGGCCAGTAGCATGCCGGTCAGCAGAAGCGCACCACCCCGAACGACGTTCCCTACAAGCGACACGGCGAACCGAGACTTGATGGATTCATTAAAAAGGAGCTCGTGAAACATCACCGACCTTTCCTCAATGGAATCATGGCCGACTCATCCCCTGGCGGTGTCTCTATGTCGTTATCGACAATCTTCCGAAGCGACTTATACCCGAAGCTGAAGGACGGTTTCCATCGTACCAGCCGTTTTACCTGGAACACCAGATATTCTGACACCAGGCCCCAGACGTACCGGATCCCGTTACGCCGGAGGTCGAACAACAGTACCATTAGGGGGAGGAACAGCCTGACCTGGTAACAGACCATCGGGTACAGTATGAGGATGGCGCGCCACTTGCCAGTCAGAAACAACCCCCAGAAACCAGGGAGCCTTTCGCCCTCGATCCTGATGGGTTCATGGCGCTCCAGGATTGTGTCAGACAGATGACTGCTTTCGATCTCCCTCTTTGGGAGGTTGAAATAGCCCGTATGCTTCTCGGCGTTCCTGGCGCGCTCGTCAATGGTGTCGCTTTGGGCCGGTTTCCGCTCACTGGCCTCAGCGCCACCGAAATATCCCGCCTTCACGAAGTAGCGTGACTTGTGGAGCTGCTGGCGATACGCACCGACCCCAAATTCCTCGATATACGCCTTCGCCGAACGCATAATGATTAAGGGGCGCCAGGTCTCCAGTGTTAACCTAGACAAATCGGTAAAATTCATCGTTGTTGCCTCGTCGCTTGCGTCGCGATCCGAGATATCCAGAAGGTATTGCTCCTCACCGTCAATGGTCTGGCCAATCAGCCCTCGCATGCGGGCGAACTCATAAAGCGGCGTGCCGGGAAGAGCCTGAGCAAAGTTAATGCTCACATCCATGGGATTTTTGTCCTGCTTTAGCCGTGAAGCATAGGCCACGAATTCGGCCGTTTCCTGGACTGTCTCCAGGGTCTCGCCAGGCATGCCCAAGACCAGCTGGATTGTTGTATCCAACCCCTCCTCGAGCGTCCACTTTATGGCATTGAAGTTGTGCTCAATTTTTACATTCTTCTCCATGATCTGAAGTATCTTCGGACTGCCGGTCTCCATCCCAAAGTACACGGCAGAGCACCCGGCATCCTTCATCATCCGGAGAATCTCAGGACTAATGCAGTTGACGCGCATACCGCTCACTCTCCAGAGAACATCGAACTCCTTAATCTGCCGGCAGAACTCGATTAGCCACCGGTGGTCGGTCCCGAAATTTTCGTCTCCCCACGTGACGAACCCGACATTGTAGCGCTCCACGAGATAACGCAGCCGGTCCATCAGGACCGGCACTGGAATGTACCGAATGCCCTTGTCCCAACGATGGCAGAAGGTGCAGCGAGCAACGCATCCCTTAGAGGCCACAAGGGTGCCAATGGCCTTTCCCTCCCGGTGCGGCTGATAAGACCTGGGATCGTTTGAGAAGGTGGCTTGAACGAGGCGGGACTCAGTTGCCGGCATGATGAAGTTGTCAATCTTCGAGTAACGCTCCAGCACGTTCCAGTCGATGTCGTAGAGCTCTTCCTTTGGGATGGGATCCTCATAGCCGGTGTTGACCAGGTGCTCGTCGTCATAATAGATGAGCCCTCCCACCGCTGAAAAATCGCTCTTCTTGGTTGCAGATTGGAAGGTCTTCATGAAGTTGACGATGATTCGCTCCCCTTCGCCCAGTACGCAGAAGTCCACACCGGTCTTCCGGAGCACAATTTCTGCGCTTGCGGCCAGATTACCGCCCAAAACAATCATCGTGTCTGGCAGTAAACGCTTGACATCCAGGGACAGCCTCTTCGTAAACTGATAGGCGGTCGAGACCACCGCACTGATCCCCAGAATGTCGGGGCGCGACGCACGAATATGGTCTATGACTTCGTCGTACTGAGGCCTCAGCCCGTCGATATCGTAAAATTCGACCGTGTCATGCCCTGCCTTCTGCAGTGCCCTGATCACGGACAGGCTTCCGAGAGGGGGGTATTCGGTTGGGACCGGTCTGATCGGCGTCGTGACGATCATGATCCGCGGCCCACCCGTTGGCTTGCCTAAGTCTATTGAGTTCATTTTGGCCTCCTTCCCCATATATCAAACGCCATGGTGCGATTAAGTCAGACAAACGGGCACGGAGTGCAACTTCGAATCACCTTACATAATCGCTCTTTCGCTCTTCCGTCCCGGTATGGATCCAGTCTGTTCAAGAAGCCATTGTCGACAGGGCGCTCACCTAGAAGAAATTGTTCGATCTCTCCCTGGCTTTTTACGATGAGGGGATTCTCGCTGTCGAATAGGGGGTCGCCCCATCTCAACAGGGTAAAGTAGGCGCTCGGTTTGCCGAGCAGCAGGGCTTCTATCCCCGGTGTGGTAGGTAGCAGCGACAACACATAATCTGCCCCCTCGATTATTTCCTCCACATCGTGATCCTTGCGGGCCAGATATTCCACTTCCTCCTTCGCATCAAGCAAGAGGGAGGATAATACACTGTTTTTCTTAAAAATGTCATTATGGTAAATATGTTTTGGCTTAATTACAACACGGTAATATCTGTGGCCAATCATCCGGTTGAGCTTGCACACAGCTTGAATCGCAGCACTCACGAACTGTACCGAATACTCAATGGTGAGATAGGAGGGCTCTTCAAGGTGAATGTCGCAAGTAAACAACACGACCGTCTTAACCGCGGCCGGGGAAGCATAATCTCTCGACATGGCCAGGTTCGCATACGCGTCCAAGAACACGCTTCCGATGACCTCAATGTCCTTGACGAAGAGGTGCTCCTGGTAGCACGTCTTCCACCACTCGCCCCAAAGGCAATAGGTATCATAACAGTCAAAACAGTATTCCACCACCCAACCGAAGTGGGCCCGCGTTTGGTACGAAAGACTGTGCACTCCCTGCCTCCGACAGGCGCCAGTTACCAAACCAGAATCGTGCCGCCACGCCACCCGGCCCTGGGGGTAGCTGTTGTAGACGTGTACACCAACTTCAAACAGCTTGAACAGGGTGGTTAGCAAAACGTACTTATCCACGTAGCCGATATAGGTAAGTATGGTCAAGAGAGGTCTGCCCTCCCGGAGCGCCATTTTCAGGATACTCCAGTACCCCCTGGCGAGGAACGCCAGATCCGCCCGGTCAAGGGGCAGCATCCCCAGGTCGACAATCGTATAATTTTCCGGGAAGGCAGCAAGGCTGCCCCTGAAAAGATGCTTCTGGGAAGGCATAATGTAGAAAAGCACATCATTGGCAGTGAACTGATCGCCGATGAGGTAGTTCGGCTGAGCAGGCTTCTGGGCAAAAGCGTCGGGATCAATGACCTCGGTTGCGACAGTATACCGATGTCTCCTGTTCCCGGGGCGACGTTTGAAAAGCCGGCACGAATATAATATCCCCTTAAAGAGTATAACGACAAGTGCTATCAACGCGTTAGCCAATCCATTGTGGCGACCTTTCTCAACAACCCTCACACCTTCTTCGCACTCTACTCGACTAAGGAGCTCGATAGGCCAATCGCCGTGATTGACATAGACAGAAATTGGACCAGTCGTTAGACGTTTGAGTACCCTAATGTTTTCGATGAGCTTCCAAACGTAGATGCCTGTGTACTTGAGATGGAGAGACATGGCCTCGTCTCTGCCCAGCGCGCCCTCAGGCAATGGAATAGCCGGGGCGTAGTCCTCCTTGCGGCTCCATTGGCGCAAATAATGGGTCGCCTCAATGCTTGCCCCCATCTGAAGATTGGCATAGTCCGAGATGTGCTTTCCGTGGGGGAGCACACGGAGAGGCAGGTGCAGAAACGCAGCCAGGGCAGAAATCCATGCCTCAAGCCGCTGCCTGCCAATCACCCTGCAAATTGCCAAGAAAATCGCACCATGTCCAATCCCATAGGAATCGTAAAAAAACATGCACCCACCAGATCTCTTCCCAAACACGGTTTCCCTTAGCACCGTAAGCAGACGAAACCTGGTTAAAAGCCCTACTCCCCCAATGTCTTGCTTTTCGGTTCCTGGTGGAACAGCGTTGGAGATGACGGTTCTCATACCAGTGTTACCACCTACTGAAGCTCCATTCGGCTGAAGATTGCTTCCGCGATTTCTCTATTGGCATCACCAATAACGTGCGCAAAATCAATGTAATGCCTAGCGCTAGTTCCAGAAAATATTTTGCTGAGATTGTAATAGTGAATTATGCCCATCTCGCGAGAGTGAATGTCAACATACTTATAAAAGTTTTGGAAGGAGCTTGCCATCGTTTGGTCTATCTCAAGATAGCTGACATCTGCATTATCCACGTACGAGACAGGCTGCAGTACAAAATGGGATTTCACCCCCGACTTGTCAGCAATATCCTGGATCGTACTCCATGTCCTCACCATAACACGTGCTGCGTTGCTTGCCTCCTGTTCATCATCGCATCGGTAGGTCATCTTCGAACGAGGTTTTCGAATATACCGGTTTATGTATTTCGCGAGCAGAACTATACGCAGGCCCGAACCTTTTTGGTGTTCGATCTTCTCCTTCATTTGATAAAAGTTGATGGTAGACCAATCGCGCCCCGGGTTCACGCATGCTGAGTACGCATCGTTAAGACCATCGTAGAAGATCGCGTGGCGAATCGGCTGATTATCCCGAAGGGCCTCATAAAAACTCAGGAGCCCTTGAAATGCCACATAGCCGGCTTCGCCAAAGTTAAGGACCCTAAATTTACCCCCAATTTTGCTCGCCATCCAAGACGGAATTGTTTCGCTATCTCTCACGCCGGTGCCCCAGACTGTGGAACCGCCAAACACAGCGATCACCTGGCCCTCCTGGCGCACATTTGTCGGGGTCTTGCGATGGCCATCGACAATATTGATATATTTTCCACGATAGTCACTGCGCCTCCAACCCAAGTAGTCAACGTACTCCTGCTTTGAGCTGAGCCGGAATTCATCCCAATATTCCCTAGCTTCCGGCGAATCTTGGTACATCGGCAGAGATAGATACACGTCGTTAACCGAGGGCAGCGGCAAATATTCATCGGTGGCTTTCCCCACAACCATAAGAATAGAAATAGCTCCTTCCAAAACCACTAACAACATAAGAAATACTAAGCAATTGATAGTAACTAGTTTTGCCACTCGCATCTATATCCCAATATTGAGAAATTCTTTTTTAAGTCACTCCACTACTCTACTACCCTGTGGGTCTGGTGTAACAAGAAGGTATTATGAAAAAAGAAGAGATATACCATGTAGAGTTTGGGGAATGAGTATACTGCATAGAATGCGCCGCAGTAGATCAGCACCGCGTAGGTAAGAATGTGCAACAGGCGCGTGCGCCTGGATATCGGTCCGTGCAGGCGGTAGTTCTTGATCGTCACCGTTACAAATGCCCCTAAACTGATTGCACCAAGCAGCCCATATGAAACTAGATATTCAATATATCCATTATGTACCTCCGTTGTTTTCTCCCCAACCAGCGCTAGGCTGTAAGTAGATACTGCAACCAGGTCGAGAGGAATCAAAAGAGAAGGTATAACCTGAGATGCTAGAAAGTATCTCTGCATGTATTCACCGGTCCCGAGTGGAAATAAATAAACGAATATTTCTATGGCCCTCGCCCAAATCCCAACGCGTGACGCCAATTGATCCATAGACAGGGGGTCACGCCCAATTGATTCAGGCCCGGCAACGTCCCGTGGGGTTCCTACATATATCGACCCAACCCTTTCCCTTACATCGAACCCAGACCAGAACATAAAGGCAAGTGCAATACCGCACGCCGCAATTAATGCCAGTCGTTTAATTTTTACAGCCGTTCGCCAGATCATAAAGGTTAGGGCCATGGCGAGGGCGATTACAATACTTCTCTGATAGATAGCGAAAGCTGGCAATAACAACACCGGGATGACAACAGTTAAAGCCAAGTTCTTTTTTACAATTAAAAAATAGGTTGCACAAAGGCCAGCTACACATGAAATCAGCCCTACAGCAAGGGGATCATTTTCGGTTAACGACTTAAATCGCCCCCTCTCGTCAAAGGCATACTGTCCAAGTGACGGCAGCAAATCGAGACCCTTAAAACTGATTAACTCGAGCGCGAGCTCCGCCCCAGCAATAATGAACAGCCAGCATATTAACTCCACTTGCCGTTGAGTGCGTATAAACTTAAGGCAGCCATAGAGGAAAATCAGTGGAATGAACGCTTTGACACCATAGATAATGGCAGTGGATTCCGGCGCCTCAATAGGCGGGTAGTACCCACCATACACGAGCGGCCAATAAAACAAGTAATGGACGGCCACGGTGAAAACAAATAGGAAAAAGATGTGTCTCTCGAGACCTCCAGAGGGGGGGTGGGCCCCTTTCAATTTGGATCGGGCACTTGCAAGAAGTATCGTCATACCTGCCGTGATCTCTACGAAAAAAAAGGCGGGTATGCCAGCGACTCCAAAATAATCAGTTCCCCAATTCGGAAACAAAAAGGTCACGGCGATGAAACCGTAAACTGATGCCACAGCCGGGAGAAGTAGTCCAAAGAAAAGGAGATAGAACAATGAGATGCTAATCGCACATAAAGATACCCAAAATACCAGATCCATAGTTTTAGTTGATATTTAGGAAACTCTCTTCCACGCTGCCATCAAGCTATGTGAAACCCAAAGAAATTCGCTTGAACTCGGCACTCCATAAGGATGTGCTATCGCTAACCGCCGTTCTCGCAAACCGATTGCAAAATTGTTCCCGGGCAATCTGAATAGTGTCCTGTCCCCACCACTCCTCAGGGTCGTAATATACGCGGTTAATCGTATCTGCTGCACTCTCAGGGCAAGAGTAGAGGATTCCAGCCTTCTGAAGATTATCAAAGTACGGTTCGGCGGCCGGCCTCAGTTCCCAGTGGGCTGGATTCCAGAACGTCACCGTCGGGATATTTGCTGCTAACGGTTCCAGAAAGGCAGTCGCATTAAAGGTACCTACAAATAGTCTGCAGTGCTTCATCTGAAAACGCATCGATTCAAGAGTGCTCACCACCCTAAGTTCCGGGTGTGCCACCTTCAGCCGGCTGATATCGGACCAGCCATACTGGTGCATATACGGCCGGCAGGCCAGAAGCTCTCTGACGTGTGGATGAAGGGCCCGGACAAAGCGACATTGTTCTGCAAGATAGGAGAGGAATTGCGGCCCTATCGGAACCGCGTACATGGTGTAGGCATACCTCGGGAAAGAGGCCAAGACCCATAGAATGCAGCCTTTCTTTCGAGCAGTAGCGCTCCTTCTGATGCTCCGCTTGAGCTTGTTTGAAATCCAGGGCACTATATGGGGCTTATCCGGTTCGCCCCACCCGTAGGTATAGTAGTAGTCGGCGATACCGGTTTCATAGTCCTCCGAACTATTCCACTTGGCACAGCCGTATGACCCGCCGTGTTGCAGGATCGCATAGGGTACCCCGCATTCCACCTGAGTTCCACACCAGTGCTTGAACACATCATTATGGCCGAAGGCGTTTGCGGTCACGATAAGATTGACACGCCGAGGAAAGAACCGCTTGGCCAGGAAACAGACACGGGCGTAATTCTCCACATAGGCCCGAGGTACGTTAGTGCTGAGCGTCGCCACCACCACTCGCTCGAATTCATCGGTCACAGAGATGTCTCCAAAGACTTTCTTTCTAATGCAATCGAGAGGGGCACCCGTCTGGGTGTTCAGTCGAGGGCTGTCCAGGAGTGGAAAAATCTTGAGCCGCATCGAGATTCCCAATAACACATCCAAGGGAAAGTATGACGCGATTAGATATACCCGGTTCCAGCGTGACGGACCAAAACTGGCCGCCTTAATCCACTGCTTGGCCTTCGATTGAAGGGATTTGAACCATGTCCTTTCACCTGCAGCGAAAGCGGATGCTGGGACCTCAATCTCTTTGAAAGGAAACAACCCTAAGCAACGAATGATCTGACTGTAGAGTTGCACATTGTATAAGTCCCCGAACGACAAAGACGTGAAGTGGCCCATATCGACCGGGGTGAGGTATAAGCGCTCGTTCAACAGTGCTGTCTGGGCCAAGGAATACCGCGATCTGGCAAAACGCAAACAAACATATCGTTCATAAAGGGTCTCAAGGTATTGGCGGAGCCAGAACCCCACCATGATCTCCCAATACCGCTGATTGTGGTGTCGCCTGTGTATCTCATTCAATTTAAATGCGAGCTGTGGAAGGAGACGATGATAAACCTGGTCTACATATTTATAAGACGCGTACAATTGAGCCCGGTCATCAAACGGATAGTCCATCACTTCATAATTCAGGCGAGACCAATCGGAGGTCTTGTCATATAAGAGGCACCATTCCCCAAGGAAGATCATCTTCTCACCTGAGCTCCAGAACCGCTGATCAGCAGTCATTGCTAGGAACACGGTTAGTTTTCCAATTTAAATGCGATTAGGAGCGGCGGCTTCGTGCTGAGACCTTGCTCAAACCAGGAAATGATATCCGTAATGTGAAAGTTCTGTTTCTTTGGATACCAATATTCGTAAATGGCACGTATGAATTCCAACTCCTTGGGAGTGTTCACGTCCAATTTGAGTTCAGGCCGTCTAAACGATGTTGGGCAAGGGATAGTTCCAATCCGATACTTATCTGGATGTTCATAAAAATAGGTATGGGGGTGTTCGCGATGGCGGGAATTGGTAGTAACTTTCCAAACTTCTTCCAGCTTGCTGAAATTGAATACCTCAGCACCGAGTCCATCCGGATATCCATTGCCATTGATATTGTGTGTATTGGAAGAGAAATCGCTCTCTCCCTTTTTGTGATATTCGATAATACGGTCGATTTCCTCCGGCTCCAAAACAGGATTATCAGCACAAATCCTGACCACGATATCAGCTCCATATGCCCTGGCCGCTTGGTAGTAGCGATCAACCAAGTCATTTTCGGACCCGCGAAAGATATCAGCACTACATTCCTTGGCGATTTTAAGTAAGATTTCGTCTTCTGGCTTTGTGGTGGTCGCCAAGACGATTTTAGCTATCTGCTTGCTCCTTTTAACGCGCTCCAACACATGCCAAAGCAACGGCTTATTTACCAGATCAGCCATGGATTTGCCCGGGAGTCGTTTTGATCCCATCCGGGCCTGAATGATTGCGACAACTGTCATGCGGTCCATTGTTGTCACCAGCAGGTTCTCCCACCGTCCACAACGAGTGTAGTTCCCGTCATGTAGGATGCGGCATCTGAAACCAAGAATAGAACGGCTCCCTTATATTCATCTTGATTTGCCAAACGCCCCAAAGGAATTCTATGGCATACACGTTTCTTAAATTCTTCGGGTTGGCCAGTATCAACCCCGCCAGGACAGAGAGCATTGACCCGCACACCTTTGCTAGCCCAATAGGTAGCTAAATACCGCGTTAGGCCAATAAGCCCTGTTTTTACAACCGAATAGGTCACTGGTTTGGCTGGCTGGCGTTCCACAGGAAGCGCTTCGCTATGGTAGATCCTCTGATCGGGAGCTATGATACCAAGATCAGACGAGATATTTAGAATGACACCCCTGCCACGATTTGCCATCTCTGTGCCTAATACCTGAGAACAGAGGAAAGCTCCAGTTAGGCCAACAGCCAAATCTTGATGCCAAATCTCTATAGGAAAATCCTCAAAGCGTGTCCAGGTTTTATTTTTTCCATCAACCTTTGGATCATTGGCCGCATTATTGATTAAAATGTCTACTTTTCCAAATTCCTTCAGAATGGCCTTTTTTAGCTGTTCTACCTCAAACCTATTTGTTATATCTGTTTTCAACCCTAATGAATGGCAACCATACTTTGCCCTTACTATTTCAGCAGTTTCCTTGGCCAACCCTTCGCGAATATCTGCAATAACCGGACACCCCCCAGCCTCTGCAATGATTTCAGCATGCATTTTCCCTAACATGCCAGCTCCGCCGGTGATGACCGCTACATGTCCTGTCAAATCGAACCGTTTTCCAACCATTGTATTTAAATTTACTAAAACGACCGGGTTTGCCCACCATCAACCACTAAGCAAGCACCCGTGATAAAAGATGCTTTTGGGGAGGCCAAAAAAAGTGTTGCATCCGCCACTTCTTCAACCTGCCCAAATCGCTTCAAAGGAACTTGCTGTTCAATTTTTTCCAAAGTTCCATTTTTATCGTTTTGTAATTTTTTGTCCCAAGTTCCCCCGGGGAAAAGAATATTCCCAGGCGCAACCACATTCACTCTGATTCCACAACCGGCCAGAGTCCAAGCTAAATGTTTAGAATAAGATAAAATAGCTGCCTTGGCCGCTTCATAGGGCGCGGGAGCCCCTACATGCTCAATACCCGCAATTGAGGAGATGAAAATAATGCTGCCGCATTTTGACTCTTTTAAATAAGGGATTACGGCTTTTGAAACTCGGACCCCACTATTGAAGTTAAGATTTAAAAGACGCTCCCAATCCTTCTCATCTATTTCCCATCCCGTTTTCCCTTCCCCACTCCCGATATTGGCGACAAGAACGTCTATTTTTCCCCAGGATTGCATTGCAACATCTATGCATGCCCGTATATTTCTTTCCTCTTGTAGATCGCCTACAAAGTTTTCAACGAAACCATTCCCTCTGATACGATTTAACTCGGAAACTGTTCGCTCTACGTCCCCCAAATTTCTACCTGTAACCATTACCTTGGCCCCCTCACGGATAAAACCAAAAGCAATGGCTCGACCAATCCCTCGACTTGATCCAGTGATTAAAATGCTTTTATTTTCCAAACCTAAATTCATAACTTAAAACCTTAAAAATAGTTTTCGAGATATGAACGAATAAACTTTAAATATCTCTTTGCCGTTTCTTTTTCATCACCATTCCTTGCTGCTTGCAATACAAAAGGTCCTTGATACCCTATATTGGATAGTTCTGAAAATGTTGCCTCAAAATTGGCATTTCCCATCCCCAGAGGCACAGTCCCTCCACCCCTTAACCGGTCCTTAACGTGAACCGTGGCAATCCATTTTCCATAAGCACAAATTTCTTCTCTGGTGTCGTAACCTAACGAGGCGCTATTCCCTATATCATAGTTAACTTTTAAGCTTGGATGGTGAAGGGTTTGAAGGAGCGTGGAAAAACGGACTGGATCGAGGGAAGTTTCGAGAGCTAATTCAATACCATGTTTCTCCGCTGCTTCAAGAGGTTGTCTTAATATTTGAATGAGTTCATATATCTCTTCATTCCCTTTGATCTCAGAGTTATCAACAAAGGGGATAACAATAAATTTAACCCCAATTTCATTTGACCTTTCGATCAACTGAAGAAGAACATCAAGACGCTGTTGCTGAGCACTTTGAGCCACTCTAATCAACGGCAGATTCATAAAAAAGTCCGCACAGATCGATATCATCCCAATATCGTATTCCCTCGAAACCCTACACACCTTCAAAGGATCAAAAAATATTGGATTTTTTCTCCATTCCTCAGCTTCAAAAATCCATTCCATCAAATCAAAACCAACATCTTTTGCTAATGGAAATTCCTCAAGCCAAGAAGACTTAGGAAACCTTTGAATTTCCCCATTAACAGGTGAAGATAGTCGACCTTGCATTATCCCAATGGGATTCTTTAAAAAGTTCACTTTTGGGTCCTAATAATGATACGGAGAGGGGGTTTTCAAAATATGGGGAGGGGTAGCATCATCCCATTTCTTAATCTGTCTAGCAATATCAATACCTACCTTTTTACTCCATTTATCTAGGATTTTCTTAGTGATGGGCCCAACGCGTCCGTTGGCAATCACCGTACCATTAAGGCTGGTCACAGGGAGAAGACAAAATGGTGTGCCGGTCATAAAAGCCTCATCCGCTGAAATGACATCATATGGTTCAATATTTTTCTCCATGCATCTTAAACCTAATTGGCGTCCCAATTCATTCATAACATACCCACGGCTAATTCCTCTCAAAACGTTACGGCCCTCGGGGGTTATAACCATATCATTTTTCACAATGAAAAAATTATCACCCGTCCCTTCCGCAATGAATCCATCGGGATCAAGCAACAAAGCCCAGTTGTTCTCACCCACCCAATTGGAAACTTCAATATTCGCCATCATATAATGAATACGGCTTCTGTTTTTTACTTTAGGATCTAGTAAATTTGCGGGAATTGCACGTTGTGAGGGAATCACCGCATTAATCCCAACATCAAATAACTTCCCCATGCCAGAGACCGTCCATCTTAACGGAAAATCAGCAACAATAACCGTTGGCTCTAACTTTCCTCCGAAAACGCTGGCATAAATGGAAAGAGGGCCCCGGCTCACATTAATCATCAATCGATGCTCGTCATCATGCTCAAAAAATGGTTCATTCCTATCTACAACTTCCTGGCAGATTTTCTCCAACGCCTCAGGCGACATTTGGAAGGGAATCCGAACATACTTGATCGAAGCAAATAGGCGTTCTAAATGTTCCCTCAACTTAAACTGTTTCTTTCTAAAAGATCGGGTCATCTCAAAAACCATATCCCCAAACATTAAGGCCGAATCATAAATCGAAACTTTTGCGTCTGCCTCTTTTACAAAAGCTCCATTCAAATAAACGATACGACTTTCTTTTCCCATTCAAAAAACTAAAAGCCTCCTTTTTATTAGCCTATTATTCTTATTTAAAAGCTGCCGATAAATTTCTACAAAAGGATGTCGTTTTGCTTTGTCAATACAAATTCGGTAACTTCTTTAACAACTCCTTGCCCTCTTTTTGCCCTCAAAACAAATCTCGCCGCTTTCCTAACTCGTTCTTCAGAATCAGACGGAGCAAAACTGATTTCAAGAAACTCCAAAAGCTTAATATCTTTCCTTGAATCCCCAACATAGCAAATTTTTTCTTTATCGAGCCCATTTTTGGAAACCAATTCCTGAAAAGCATTTAATTTATCTTTGCAACCCTCAAGAAAAAAGTCTGGATTAAATCGTTTGCGAACGTAATTACAAAATTTTGAATTTTCTCCTGTAATAAATCCTGTTTTAATTTTTTCCCTTTTCAATTCAAAAAATGCATCAATATCCTCAAATGAAATCCTTTTCAACTCATTACCCGATGCATCTACATAAACATAACCATCGGTAAGAACACCATCAATATCCAAAAAAACCGCTTCGATCACTGAAAACGCCTCAACTTTTTCATAATTGGAATTTCACTTTCGTATACCCTTTTAAACCCATCACCCATTGCTTGGTCTAGCTCCCGTATATCCCTTACCAACCTTTTCATTCCTTGAGGTTCAAAGGAGGCAGCTTGATCACTTCCCCACATTGCCCGGTCCAGGGTTAGGTGTCTCTCGATAATACAGGCTCCAAGAACCGCGGAAGCATATGTGGTGGCCAAACCCACCTCATGACCAGAATAACCCATTGGAACCCCAAATTTTTCCTTCAAAGTAATGATGGCTCTCAAATTTAATTCCTCAGGTTTTGAGGGATACGTACTGGTACAATGAAGGAGGATTAGATTCTCTTTTCCCAAAATATCAACAGCATTTTCAATTTGCTGTAATTCGCTCATCCCCGTTGATAGTACGATTGCCCTTCCTTGTTTCCTATGATACTTTAACAAATCTTCATCAGTGAGGCAGGCTGAAGAAATTTTATAACAAGGGGGATTAAATTGCTCCATAAAGTCGACGGACTTTTTGTCCCAACAAGAGGCAAACCAATGAATCCCTTTTTCCTTACAATAATAGTCGATTTCAACATATTCATCGAATCCAAACTCTAAACCCCTTTTTAGGTCCCCATTTGTTGGACCAAATGGATTTTCTCGAGGACGGGTAAGCTCTTCCTGCGAATAAACCAGTTCCACCGTTCGCTTTTGAAATTTAACAGCATCACAACCGCAATCCACTGCTACATCGATCAATTTTTTTGCCAAATCTATTGATCCATTATGGTTAATTCCAATTTCTGCAACAATGTAACAAGGATAACCATCCCCAATTATTTTCTCTCCAATTTTTATCGAAACCTTTTCCATCGCCGCCCTCCTTTTCTCGAAGCTTCTTTGAATTTATTCGCAACCTATTTCAAACTGGTTTTCAACATTTTTTTGTCGAATAAACCAATCAACTGTTAACCTCAAACCCACTTCTAAAGTTACTTTTGGTGTCCATCCAAATAACTTAAAAGCTTTATTGCTTTTTGAAAAATTATGCTTTATTTCTCCGACTCTAGGGTTGGACTTTTTAACTCGGACTGGAGGGAAAACTTCCTTTGTACTAATTAAAAATTTTAGGTTCTCAACAATTTCCTTAATAGAGGTTTCTGAGGTTGCTATGTGAACAACTTCACCGGTAAGATTTACACTTGAAGCCAAAAGAATGGCTTCAACTAAATCACTGATAAAAATAAAATCTCTTGTCTGATTTCCATCTCCAAAGATTTCAATTATGTTTCCATTCAGGGCTTGTTTAATGTATTGGGCAATTATACTTTTCTTGTGTCCTGACCTAGGCCCATAAATGTTTCCAAACCGAAGAGAAGCCGTTTTCAGGCCAAAAAGTACGCGCAAAAGCAGAGCAGTAACTTTCTCCCGTTAATTTGCTCGCACCATAAGGTGAAATTGGCTTTGTAACTTTTTCGTCATGAATAGGAGCTCCACCTCTCCTAATGGCGCGCCGGAGGAAGCGAAAATAAACCTCTCCACCTTGTTTTGTCTTGCCGCCTCCACCATATTGAACGTTCCAAGGACATTGACCTCAAAATCTTTTCTCGGATCTTCGACGGATTTGGGAACCCCAGTATTGGCGGCCAAGTGAACAATAATGTCATGTCTTTTGGAAGAATTAAAACAGATTTCAAAATCGGTGATATCGCCAATGACCAGTTGAACGGAATTGGTATCGGAGAGAGGGATAGGATCGGAATGTTTAATTTCCTTAAATTTACAAACTTCTGAAAGATCCTCCCGGGTTCCAACAGAGAGAGTATCCAAAATTGTTATGCTTGAATTTGAATCTTCCTTAAGCAAGCGCTCAACGAGATTGGTTCCAATAAATCCACAGCCTCCGGTAATGAACCAATGCATCTTCTAGTTCTTCTAGTACGCTGTAAACATAGTTGTTAATAGTAACGTTTTCTGGTACTATCTTCCCTGAAGGGAGGATAGCCCATGAGCCAAAAACAATTCCGGGTCAACTTAAAGGAACAGGAACGTCAAATGTTGCAAAAGATCGTGCGATCCGGCAAAGACAAAGCTCGCAAAATCACCCGCTGCCGCATCCTATTACTGGCCGATGGAGAAAATGGCAAAACAGACCAAGAAATATCCGATGCATTACAGGTTTGTCTGGCCACAATCTTTAACATCAGACGCCGCTATTGTCAGGAGGGAGCCGATCGCGCCATCGGTGAAGGGGCACGCTCGGGTCAACCTCCAAAATTTAAAGGCAAGGCGGCGGCCAAGATCACGGCGATCGCCTGCAGTGATCCACCAGAAGGCCAGGCCCGATGGAGTTTGCGTCTATTGGCGGATCGCGCCGTAGAGCTTAAAATCGTGGAGTCCATCTCGCATCAAAGCATCAGAAACATTCTAAAAAAAACGAACTCAAACCGCACATAAAGAGGCAATGGTGTATCGGGGCCATCACAGCCGAGTATCTTTGGCGCATGGAGCAAGTGCTGGATATTTATGAACGTCCATACGATCCGGCTTATCCGGTTGTCTGTTTTGACGAGCGTCCCTGTCAGCTGCTGGGCGATGTTCTGATGCCGATTCCCATGAAGCCAGGACGCGTGGAACGTCAGGATTATCATTACAAGCGAAACGGGACCTGCGTGGTCCTCATGGCCGTGGAACCTTTAGCGGGACATCGTAAGGTAAAAGTCACCCAACAAAAAACCAAGAAAGATTACGCCGAATTCATGAAGCACTTGGCTGCGTCATATCCGGATGCCGACAAAATTGTTATGGTTCAGGACAACCTGAACACCCATAACCCCTCATCGTTTTATGAAACCTTTGCGGCTGCCGAAGCGTTTGCGTTGGCGCAACGTTTTGAAATGGTGTATACGCCCAAGAAAGCCAGCTGGCTGAACATGGCCGAGATTGAATTGTCAGCCCTATCCAAGCAATGCCTGGATAGACGCATTGCCGAGATGCATACACTCGCCGCAGAAGTGGATAGTTGGACAAAACGGCGCAATCGGCTCAAAGCCGGCATTTCCTGGAATTTTACAAAGAACGATGCTCGCAACAAATTGAGCAGATTCTACAATATTATTAATAATTAAGTTTACAGTGTACTGGTTTGTCTGGTTTATTTGGTTTGTCTGGTTTATTTGGTTTGTCTGGTTTATTTGGTTTGTCTGGTTTATCTGGTCTGTTTAGTGAGGCCAGTTTCGATAAACCAAAAAATTTAGATTAAATAAAATTCGACCTTCTTCGGGTACCGTCCCAACGGATATCCGGAATCAACGCTTCGGAGCGGCCTTCTATTCTCTTCCGGTATTTCATCAGATCCGTTAACATGATCTTGAGTTCCGCCTCCACATCGTGAGTGGGTTTGTACCCCAGATCCAAAAGGTGTTGATGGTCCGGTTGGTAGAAATGCTGTTCCTGTTCTTTTCGGGGGTTCTCGACATTTTTAATGGTGACTTCAAAGTCGAGGGATTTGGCAACCTTTTGGACCTTTTGGGCCAACAGGGAAACATCGTAGACTTCCTCGAATTGGTTGAACACCCGGCATTCCCCTTCTTTCGCCGGATTTTCCAAAGCCAACGTCAAACACTGCATGGAGTCCCGAAGGGGCAAAAACCCGCGCTTCTGGTGGCCTTTACCATAAAGAGTCAGCGGGTGACCGATTACAGCCTAGCAGCAATAACGATTGACGGCGGTTCCGAAACACTGGTCAAAATCCAAACGGGTCAATAAACGCTCGTCCGATCCCATCTCATCGATCCGAGTTCCGAAAACCACACCCTGCATAATATCCGTCACGCGAATTCCCCACAACCGGCAAGCCATCATGATGTTGTTTGAATCATGTACTTTGGTCTGGTGATACCAGCTTCCCGCCTGTCTCGGAAAAGGTAGATAATCTTTTTTCCCACGATACTCGATCTCAAAAAATCCTTCGGGGATGGGGATATTGGGCGTTCCGTACTCCCCCATGGTTCCCAATTTGACGAGATGTGCTTTTGGACACGCCTCCTTCATCGCATATAGAATATTTAATGTTCCCATGAGATTGTTCATATGGGTAAAATTACAATGCTCGACATCGATCATGCTGTAGGGCGCGGAAGGGTTCTCTCCGAGGTGGACAATGGCATCCGGCTCAAAAGCCCGTAGGCAATTCAGGACGAAATTATAGTCTTTTAAATCGCCTCGTCGAAAAACAAGGTTCTTTCTTAGGTTATCTCGATAGGCCTCCAACCGTTCGGTCATTCTTCGAATCGGTGTCGCAGACTGCCCCCCAACTTCCGCCACCCATTCCCGACGAAGAAAAAGGTCCGCACCCCCGACATCATGTCCCCTCGCTCCCAAATACAAAACCAAAGACCAACCTAAATATCCATCGACCCCAGCGATAAAAACTCTCATTTTTCCTCCATAATTTGGCTTGTTTGGTTGATCTGGTTTGTCTGGTTTGTTTCGTTTATCTCGTTTGTTTGGTTTCTGTATTACCTGACCCAGTGCGTTGCGGGCTTGGTGAGAAACTCTTCCATGGGAATACCCCGATTTCCGACGAGGAGCTTTCGGGTCGGCTTGAACGCTTTAGAAAATGCCTCCATACCCGGCAGGCTTTCCTTCGCGTAGCCGCTCTTCACCTCAATGGCGGTGATGGATTTTCCTGAACGCAGGATATAGTCAACTTCCCTGGTCCCCTCTCTCCAATAGAAAACCTCAGTTTTCGTTCCCAGGCTGGTGTTGATCAAATGCGCCCCGGCGGCAGACTCGACCAACCGGCCCCAGAAATCACGGTCTTTTTTCGCCGCTTCAAAGGCATGCGGCGAGGAAGCGGTCATAAGCGCCGTATTCATCACCTGCAACTTGGGGCTGGAGGCCCGTTGCCGGACTCGCCGATCGGAAAATTTGGACAACCCCGTCAACATGCCGGCGCCCGATAAAAGTTCGAGGTAATGGGCCAGCGTGGTGGTGTTTCCCGCATCCTGAAGTTGACCGACCATCTTTTGATAGGACAGAACCTGCCCGGAATAATCACAACCCAGGTGGAACAGGCGTCGGAGCAATGCCGGTTTATCCACTCGGGTCATAAGTAGAATGTCCCGTGAGATCGTCGTCTCGATGAGTGCATCCATGATGTATCGAGACCAGCGCGGGTGATCATTGATCAAGCCGGCAGCACCTGGATAGCCACCGAAATAGACAAACTGGTCCAGTTTCCAGCCGAAGGCTTGCCGCATCTCCACAAACGACCAGTGAGTGACAGGAATCAGCTCAAAGCGGCCAGCCAAGCTCTCCGTGAGCCCCTTCTGAACCAGTAAAGGAGAAGACCCCAACAATACCACCTTCAGCACGACCCGCGCAGCGGTGTCCTCATCCCAGAGACGCTTGACCGTTTCGGACCATCCGCCGATCTTCTGGACTTCATCCAGCACCAAGACTGCACCGGGGCGGCGTGGGGCATCTTTGGCACGCAATCGTCCCAGTTCCCATTGCTGCTCTATCCAGGTACGATCACGCAAGAACGGCTCGTCGGCCGACGCGTAGTGGGCCGGGGCGTCCAAATCATCCATGACCTGGTGCGCCAGGGTGGTTTTCCCCGACTGCCTTGGCCCGGCCAATACCTGAATAAAACGTCTTTGCTCCTGAAGCCTGGAGAAAAGTGACCGGTAGATAGTCCGTTGAAACATCACGTTGTTTAGTTTACTCAATATAGTGAGTAAATTTACTCAGGAGGACTCGTAATGTCAAGTGCCCCTCAGTCGGCGGACGACCTGCCTGTATCTTGTTTGTATCGTTTTTTTGGTTTGTCTCGTTTATCTGAATTATTTTGTTTGCCTCGTTTGTTTAGTTTCTCTGGTTTTACCCTAGAAAATCCGTTAGGCACTCTTAGTAAAAGACGTGAAACGTGAGGCGTAAGGCGGGAGGGGGAAGAAGCCCGAAACTTTCTACCCCTCCTCACCTCCCCTTACAAAGGGAGGTAGAAGGCCTTTGCCTCCAACCTCAATCAATTCACGCCCAGTAATTCCTGGATTCCTGCCTGCCGGCAGGCCCGATTAAATCATTCGGGAATGACGGCATTGGTCTTGTTTTTCTGGTTTATTTAGTTTGTTTGGTTTTGTCTGGTTTTCCTTTTAAAAAAACGTCAGGGGTTAGCCGTAAGGGGAAATGCAGCACCTCATTTTTAAACCGGTACGATATCCCCCATGTCAATTTCGACCGCTGTCGATTGTTGAATTAAATGGATCGAAATGATAACACGGCTGTGCTTGTCTTTCCGGGATAAGATTCCCTCCAACCCTTCCAAAGGACCGCGGATGATTCTGACCCGCGTCCCTTCCTTTATATAGGGATGGGAATCGTAAGGGAGGGAATGGGTCATGAGCTGTTGGATGTTTTGGATCTCCTCATCGGGAATGGGCTCCGGACGGTGATCGGTTCCGATGACCTTGACCACCCCACGCGCTTTCACAACCGATAAACACTCTTCTATAAAAAAACGCGCAAAACAATAGCCGGGAAACAAGGGAAGCTCGACCTCCTTGGTCCGGTCTTTCCAGCGGTTTTTGCGTTTGACCAGCGGGAGCAGGGGTTCGATGCCCTTTCCCGCGAGCTGGTCCCGGACGTATTTTTCATGGCGGGAGCGTGTCCAAAGGGCGTACCAGTGAAGGGGATGGTTTGTCTGGTTCATCTAGTTTTTCTAGTTTATCTTGTTTTTCTTGTTTGTTTCGTTTGGGTGGGTCATTTGGTTTGTTTGGTTTATCTTGTTTGTCTGGTTTATCTGGTTGATCTTGTTTGTCTGGACCGAAGATACTTGATTAAACCGGATATCATTTTCGATGTTTTATCTGCTTGGTTATATATGGAATCAAAAGTTTCTTTGGCTATGTAGCCCTGATCGGCGGCGATATAAAGGTGACTTTGGACTTCCGCGGCGGAGGACATTGCAATAAACAAAAACTGTATAAATTCTTTGTTGGAATGGCGGGTAAATCCTTCGGCAATATTGGCCATGACTGATCCGGAAGCGCTTTGAAGTTGAGACGTTAATCTTAAATCTCCCCTCCAACTACCATTTTGGTTGATGACCTTGTAAACCTCGTTTGCAAGAGATCTGGCTTCAGCCCAGCAGTCTAGATTTTCGAAACGGGTTATTTTCATGGTTTGTTTGGTTTGTTTAGTTTGTTTGGAATTCAACTAGATAAACAAGAGAAACAAAATTAACCGGACAAACCGTTTTAGGCATGCTTGCGCCCTCTCACTTACAGTAAGCGGTTAAAAAGTTGGCCACAAAATTAAAATGTTAGGTAGGTTTTCACCTTTTTAATATAAAAAGTGGTCTATTATGGCTGATTGACATCAAGTTTTTAATAACGTTATATTAACAAAACGGGGTAGGGAGTATTTCCATTCCCTTGCAGTGTCTGCTTTCCTAGGGCCTCACTGCTTGGGGATCTTCCCTGCCCCCCTTTTTGTTTGTCTAGTTTGTTTAGTTTTTCTGGTTTGTCTGGTTCCTCTAGTTCGTCTGGTTTTTCTCGTTGATCTGGTTAATCTAGTTTATTTGGTTTGTTCGATTATTTAATCCTTTTGAATAAAAAAAACAAGAAAAAACTAATTAAACCAAAGAAATAAAATTAACTCGATAAACCCCCTGGATTCCCGCTTGCGCGGGAATGACGGCATATTTGATCTGATTGTTTTGGTTTGTCTAGTTTTTCCAGTTTGTTTGGTTTGTTTTTTTAGAGACTCCAACCAGACTAACTAGATCAACAAGGCGAACCAGATAAACCAAATCATTTCACTCTTTCCTTCACTTCCTCCAATAAACCCTCAACACCTTTTCGATAGTTTTCCAATTCTTCTTTGGTTGATGCTTCGTAACGCAAAACTAGTGCGGGTTGGGTGTTGGAAGCACGGACCAAAGCCCAGCCATTTTCAAACCGAAGCCGGATACCGTCCACGGTGATTTTGTCTATGATCCGAATGGGTTCCTTTCCCGGAACCTTTATTTCAGTCATGTCACCCACGGCTCTGGATAACTCATCCACTAATTTGAACTTAATGGCATCGGGGCAATCCACACGAATCTCCGGGGTGGTTTCCGTTTGAGGAAGGTCCGATAATAGATCACTGAGTTTCGTATTGGGATTTTTGGCTTTTTCCCGGCTTAAGATCTCCAGCAATCGGCAGGAGGCATACAAGGCATCGTCATACCCAAAATAACGGTCCGCAAAAAAGATATGGCCGCTCATCTCCCCGCCCAATAGTGCTTTGGTCTCTTTCATTTTCGCTTTCATGGGGGAATGACCGGTTTTCCACATGATGGGTCGGGCTCCTCTTTTCTCTAAATCGTCATAAAAACGCTGGGAGGCTTTAACCTCGGAGATAAAAATCGGTTTTGGGGTTTTCATATCAGCGGGGGGATTCGCAATAATGTCCCTGGCAAAGAGAAGGGTCAACATATCGCCCCAAATCACCTCTCCCCGTTCATCCACCACGCCGATGCGGTCGGCATCGCCATCGTAGCCAATTCCAAATTCCGCTCCATGCTGTTTTACTGCTCCCATAAGGTCTTTTAAATTTTTTAAAACCGTGGGATCGGGATGGTGATTCGGAAAAGTTCCATCGGGTTCGCAAAAAAGTCCCACTGGGTTCAAGCCAAGACTTTTAAATAAATCCATTGCGAGGACGCTGGCAGCGCCGTTCCCGCAATCAATGACGAAATTCAGCGGTTTCGGAAAAGAAAATTTCTCCTTCATCATTTTAATATAATCCGGAATAATAGGATGGGATTCAATGGTTCCGGTTTTTGGCTCTTCCCGATAATATTTTTGAATGATTCGCTTTCGGACCTCTTGAATTTCTTTTCCATGCAAGGTCTCTTTTCCTTTGCAGAGTTTAAGGCCATTGTATTCAGGCGGATTATGGCTTCCCGTGATCATGACACCGCCATCCACTTGCAAATGAAAAAGTGAAAAATAAAGAAGAGGGGTCGGGCAAACACCCACATCAATGACATTCAGCCCTGTGGAGGTAAACCCCCTACTAACGGCATCCCGGATTTCATTGGAGCTGAGACGAACATCCCGGCCAACAGAAACGGTTTTAGCCCCTCCTTCACGGAGCCATGTTCCGAAGGCTTTTCCAACCTTTTCTACTACATCAAGGGTTAGGTCTTCTCCCACGACACCGCGGATGTCGTATTCTCTGAAAATTCCGGGACTGATTGGTTTGTCTGGTTGAGCGTTCGACAGAGGACTCACGCCGGAGTCTGGTTTGTTTGGTTGTTCTGACATGAGAATGGGTTCCTTATAAAAGTGTTAAGATTTCTACCTCACCTATCCTCTCCTTACAAAGGAGAGGGATTTATATTTTCTGGATTCCCGATTAAATCCTTCGGGAATGACGAAGGGAAAGCTGGAATGACGGCGTATAGATTCTGGTTTGTCTGGTTCATTTGGTTTGGTTCGATAAACTTACCACAGGTTGTTCTGGTTGATCTAGTTTGTCTGGTTTGTTTGGTGTGTTGGTCGTAAAATATGGTTCCTTTAAAATAAAGATCCCCGGAGCAAAACTGCGGGGTATTCAGAGAAAAAACTAAATCCTAAAATCCCCCTTTATCCCCCTTTGCAAAAGGGGGATAAAAGTGGAAGGTTCCCTTTTTCTAAGGGGAAAATTCCTAAAAAATTCCCCTCTTTGGAAAAGAGGGGTTAGGGGAGATTTTATAATATAAAACTCCCTTTCCGTTGCATTTCTGGATTCCCGCTTTCGCGGGAATGACGGCAAGGGAGGTTTTTCGACACCTTGCTAATGTTTCAATTCTGCCGGGCTTCAATCTGGTCCATCCGCCTCTTTATAACAGTAACTTCATTTTCGAGAAGACTGATTCTTTGATCCAACTCTGCATAAGAAAACTTGATTAATGCCCTGACCTCTTTGAATTCCTCCTTAACCTCATTCCTAAATACTTGAATCTCATTGCGAATGACTTCATGACCTTCCGCCACCTGTCGTATCTCAATCCGGAGGTCTTCAGCCACTACGCCAAAATACCGCTTTATCTCCTCCATTTCATCAGAATTCATGATTTACCCTCATATCCCCTCACGCAGATCTAAAGTGTCCGGGTTCATTTGGTTTGGTTCGATAAACTCACCACAGGTTGTTCTGGTTGAGCGTTCGACAGAGGACTCACGCCCTCTGTGCCAATAATGATGAGACACCTCCCCCATGTTAAATTAGAGTAGAGGGCGGGGAGGAAAAAAGATTATGATCGTTAATAAGAATAAAACAATCCAGGAGAACAGAGGATCTTTGATCTCC
>Ga0214472_10000474_pt1 | contig 49459 bp, 41 predicted proteins | sample RVTome_6_FD_207662 | JGI IMG/M metagenome (GOLD analysis project Ga0214472, IMG submission 207662) | Soil microbial communities from uranium-contaminated site in the Upper Colorado River Basin, Wyoming, United States - RVT140D175 | ecosystem: Environmental > Terrestrial > Soil > Contaminated >...
GATCCTTCGGTTGTAGAAAATAATCTTATAGACTCATTCAAGATGTCTTGTGATCTGGCAGACGAGTATGGCCTTAAAAAAGACATGCTGATGCCGAACATGGAGCAAAGCGATGATGAATTCCGTGACAGGATGGCGGGCAAGCTTTCATATATTGCAAGCGCTCATCGTCCGGAGTCCGATGATGAGGCAGAAGAACCGCCAAAACTAGCGCCCGAAGCTTCGCCCATAGAAAAATCAACGTCTCAAGCATCTCCCTCGATACCGGCATCCGGAACCGCCGAGGCCCAACCGGCTCCGGATGTCACGGTACAAACCACGGCTACACAAGACACGGCGTCTCAGGATCATGCTCAAGATGATGTCATGAATAACGATGATGCCGGCCATGCCGATCCGACCAAGCAATTGGAGATAATTCAGGAAATAACCGCGCTTATTACCGGCTCGGCGAGTATCATTACCATTTTCTCCAAGGTGCTGGAAGGTCTCCACCAAGGTGTCGGTTTCGACCGCGCCATGTTATGCCTGTTAAGTCCGGACCGTTCAAAATATATGGCACGGCTTGCGTTTGGGAAAAATGCCGAGATGTTGAAACAATATTTCAATTTTCCTGTCAACGAGGATCATGATCTGTTTTCACATACCATGATCAAAGGCAGTGAACTCCTGGTTGAAGATATCAACGATCCAAGCTGGGCAACCATGATTCATCGCGATTTTTACCCGGCCGTTGGCGCAAAAAGCTTTATCATTGCCTCGATACGCAGTGGCGCCAAACCGATCGGCATGATATACGCCGATAAAGTAACAGCAAAAAAACCGGTCACTACTGATGAACATCGCGGCTTTATACAGTTCGTGGCACAGGCCAGGCTTGCCGTGCAAATAAACAGTCAACGGCGCGGTAATTAATGACGCATGTATAATCATCGCCTCTGCCTAAAAAATTAGCTTTTCCTGATGCCATTGGATGATACGCACAATACGATACATGTCTGTCATGATCTGACAACTCTTGGCCGGGCGGTCGCGCATCGTTGGCTGGAGATTTCCGCACAGGCCCATGCCGGGAGCGGACAATTTCATGTGGCGCTATCAGGCGGCACGACTCCTCGCTATCTTTATGAACAACTTTTATCGCCTGCATTCAGCGATAAAATATCCTGGGATACCACGCATGTCTACTTCGGTGATGAACGTTGCGTTCCTCCCGATCATCCGGACAGCAATTTCCGCATGGCGAATGATGCCCTTTTGCAGCATGTCCCTATCCCGCTTAATCAGATCCATCGTATTGAAGCCGAAAATCCAAAACCGGAGCTATGTGCCGCTGAATATGAGAAGTGTCTTTATGAATATCTGCCAAGCGCTCATCAGGGAGAAAAATATTTCGATCTACTCCTGCTGGGCTTGGGACCCGACGGCCATATTGCTTCGCTGTTTCCAAACACTGAGATCCTTCAAGAACGTGCCAGGTTGGTTGCGCCTGTTTATGTTGAGAAGTTACAGGCCTGGCGCATCAGCATGACCTTTGCCGCTATCGGCCTCGCGCATCACATCATAATACTTGTCGCGGGAGACAATAAAGCAGATATTATTGCCCAGGTGCTCGGCCGCAGGCTGCATATGAGAAAATTTCCCGTAGAAATGATTAACACGCCCGGTAAACTTGAATGGTATCTCGATTCCGCAGCAGCGATACATCTTCCAGCCGGTCATTAGTATGAACATTCTTGCGGCTGACATCGGTGGCACCAAGACCTTGTTGCAGATTGCGTCTTTAACCGATGATTGTTATGACGTGATTTGCGAGGAATCATACGCCAGCGATGATTATGAAACATTTTATGATGTCGTTCGCTTGTTTCTTGATAAATACCCGGCTAACGGCAACAAAGTAGCTGCCGCCTGTTTCGGGGTGGCGGGTCCTGTAACAACGCATCGCAATAATCAAACCGCTGCCGTCACTAACCTGCCGTGGCGATTGGATACGGAACAGCTCAGATCACTGACGCATCTTTCTCATATTTACTTGATCAATGATTTTCAAGCCGTGGGTTATGGTCTCGATACGCTTGGCCGTGATGATCTCGTTACGCTGCAGGCCGCTGCGTGCAGGCCGCGAGCACCGCGCATGATACTTGGCGCCGGTACCGGTCTTGGCGTCGGGCAACTTATCTGGCATCAAGACCACTATGAGATGTTGGCATCGGAAGGAGGGCATGTTGATTTTGCGCCAACGACCGCACAACAAATAGGGCTATTGAATTTTTTGTTGGAACGTTTCGATCATGTCTCTTACGAGCGCCTGATCTCCGGCCCGGGCTTGGTCAATATCTACGAGTATCTGCGTCACACCAGCGTCGCGAAGGAAACCAGCGCATTATCTCAGGCCATCAACCGGTCCGATCCTGCCGCCGCCATTGCTGAGTTTGCCGTCAACAAAAATGACGTGCTTGCCAATGAGGCACTGGATCTTTTTATTGCCATTTACGGTGCCATGGCCGGTAATCTGGCCCTCATTAACCTTGCCTTCGGCGGAGTATATGTCGCTGGCGGCATTGCACCGAAGATCATTGGCCGCATTAATAATGGTGGATTCATCCGCGCCTTTAACCATAAAGGCAGGATGTCAAAACTTCTTGAGACCATGCCCGTATATGTTGTCATGAATCCGCAGGCCGGCTTAAGAGGGGCCGCCAAGGCGGGTTATTACTATACCGCCGTCACCAGCGACTGACGGCCCTGGCGCCTAGCGGAAAATTCTATATAATTCAACTTAATAGCGTTTTATGGGTTAGATGTCCAGGTTTGCGACCGTCAGCGCGTGCTTCTCAATAAAATCACGCCGCGGCTCAACGTGATCACCCATCAAGGTGGTAAAGATTTCATCCGCCGCAACGGCGTCTTCCACCTTCACCTTCAGTAAACGGCGCGTTTCGGCATTCATCGTAGTCTCCCACAGCTGATCCGGGTTCATTTCACCCAGGCCTTTATAGCGCTGTATTTGCTGGCCCCGTTTCGCCTCTTCCAGCAGCCAATTGTATGCCTGCTTGAAACTGGTGATATCCTGACGACGCTCGCCACGTTGAACATACCCACCCTCTCCGACCAGGCCATCGAGTTGTCTGCCCAGTTCGATCATACTCAGGTATTCCCCCGAATTAAAAAATTCCCGGTTAATATCGCGCGTTGTCAACACGCCATGGATAATTTCTGTCACGATGGCCTTCCATGAAATCTCGCCGGTGCTCTGAATGACTTCTATAGAAAAACGCAGGCTGGCGTCGTCACCGTTCAGGCGCTTGGCCAGCTCATCAAACCATTGCTTGACCTTACCGGCATCATTCTGGTCTTCTTCAAGCAACGGGGGCATATAGATCATTTTTTCCAGAACATTGGTGCTGATACGCTTGGACATGCGGGCAATGGTGCTCATCACCTGCATATATTGGTTTGCAATTACACCAAGCGCCTGATCATTGATCGCCGGAGTATCTGCGGCCACATACAGCTTGGCGTCCTCTATTGCGGTTTGCAACAAGTAAGTATTCAGCTCAACATCATCTTTTACATAACGTTCTTGTTTGCCTCTTTTAACTTTATACAGCGGCGGCTGGGCGATATACAGATGGCCACGCTCGATCAGTTCGGGCATTTGGCGGTAAAAAAAAGTCAACAATAAGGTACGGATATGCGAACCATCCACATCGGCATCCGTCATGATAATGACCCGATGATAACGCAGTTTATCGGGGTTATATTCTTCCTTGCCAACCCCGCATCCCAGGGCGGTTATCAGCGTACCAATCTCTACAGATGATAACACCTTGTCAAATCTAGCTTTTTCTACATTCAGGATCTTGCCTTTGAGCGGCAGGATGGCCTGAAAACGCCGGTCCCTGCCTTGTTTGGCAGACCCTCCGGCTGAATCACCCTCTACCAGAAATATTTCTGACAAGGACGGATCCTTCTGCTGGCAATCAGCAAGCTTGCCGGGCAGGCCTGCAATATCAAGGACACCTTTGCGGCGAGTCATTTCCCGCGCCTTTCTTGCCGCCTCGCGCGCGCGCGCTGCATCAATGATCTTACCGATTATTGACTTAGCGGCCGTTGGATTCTCCAACAAGTAATCCTGTAATTTATCAGCCGAGACGGATTCAACCACGGCCTTGACCTCTGACGAGACCAGCTTGTCTTTGGTTTGGGAAGAAAATTTCGGGTCGTGAACCTTGACTGAAAGCACGGCTGTTAACCCCTCGCGGGTGTCGTCGCCGATAACGCTGACCTTGGCGGTTTTGGCGGTTCCCTCTTTTTCTATATATTGATTAAGCGTGCGGGTCAGCGCACCACGCAGGCCCGCCAGATGCGTGCCCCCATCACCTTGCGGTATGTTGTTGGTAAAACAAAAGATATTTTCCTGATAAGAGTCGTTCCACTGCAGTGCCGCCTCTACCCCTATATTATCCTTTTCGGTTTTAAAATAGATGACACTATCATGCAGTGGTGTCTTATTTCGGTTCAGGTGCTCGACAAATGCGCGTATTCCGCCTTCATATTCAAATGTATCCGTTTTCTCATTGCGCTCATCCAGCAGCCTTATTCGCACACCGGGATTGAGAAAAGATAATTCTCTCAAACGCTTAGAGAGTATGTCGTAGTGATATTGCGTATTGCTGAAAACATTTGCGCTGGGCTTGAACCTGATTTCTGTCCCCGTTTGATCGCTCTCTCCCACCATCTTCAACGGTGCCACAGGTTCGCCAAGCCGGAATTCTTGCTGATGAATCTTGCCGTCACGGCGAATAGTCATGCGCAGATATTCAGAAAGGGCGTTTACAACGGAAACCCCGACACCATGCAATCCGCCTGAAACCTTGTAAGAATCTTCATCAAACTTACCCCCGGCGTGAAGTACCGTCATGATCACTTCCGCTGCGGACCGGCCTTCTTCTGGGTGAATGTCCACCGGTATCCCCCTGCCATTATCAGTAACGGTTATGGAATCATCGCTATGTATAATGACATCGATCTCTGTACAATAACCGGCAAGCGTCTCGTCGACTGAGTTGTCGACGACCTCAAATACCATATGATGCAGACCGCTGCCATCATCGGTATCTCCTATATACATTCCAGGCCTTTTCCGGACTGCGTCCAGGCCACGGAGCACCTTGATACGCGATGAATCATAACTCTGCTTTGCGCTTATATCGCTCATATTCTGTCTCTTTCCGGGAAAAATGCCATTATATCACTTCTTTGACCTGTCCATGTTCCACGTGGAACATTTTTTGATCCACACCTCCTCTGCCTATTTCTGTATACCGATCCACCGTGGTTATAAAGGCTTGCACTCCCAGGTCCTCTATTAGATTCATTAGTTCTGTAAGCCGCGTATTATCCAGCTCCGCACAGATATCATCTGCAAGTATGGTGCACGGCCTTGCCAGCTGCTGCTGGTATATCCCCGCCTGTGTAAGATACATGGCATAAATCAACAGCTTTTGCTGACCGCGCGAGATAACCTCTTGGACAGGCCTGCCGCTCACCTTGACGCGCAGATCAGCACGGTGGGGGCCCTGCTGTGTATAGCCCAAGACCTTATCCCTAGAGTGGGTGCGCGATAAGATAGAGGAAAGCGCCTCTTCTGTCCTCCACCCCGGCTCGTAGTCAAGGGTTATCGGGGCGTCCCCCTGCAGCAGCCTGCCCGTATATTCTTCAAATAACTTAGTAAAATGCGTGACATACCGTTTTCTGAGGCCATGTATGTGTTCAGCCGTCTCTTGAAGCTCCTTGTCCCATAAACCTTGTTGCGACAAAGCGCCATGTTGCAATGAGGCATTCCGCTGTTTTAGAGCACGAATATAACGGCGCCAGACAGGCAAAAAAGAGTGTTCCACGTGGAACATTCCCCAATCCAGAAATCTTCTGCGGTAACGTGGGCCGTGGCTGAATATTTGATGGCATTCCTGGTGTATAACGACAAGCGGCAGATAGCCGACCAGATCCGATGCCCGTTTAAGCATTGCCCCCTCTGCTTTCATTCTAAACTGGCCGTTCCGGTGCTCTATGCCTAGATTGGTGTTTTGCCCCCCCGACGAAGAGATGCATGAGGAGATGCTGAGTGTCGTGCTTTCCTTGTTGATAATATTATTGATGTGCTGAGTGCGAAAAGATTTTCCTCTTGATAATAGATAGATCGATTCCAGCAGGCTGGTTTTACCGCTTGCATTGGCCCCGCATATAATATTTATGCGCGTTGCCGGCCTAATCTCGACTTCTTTGAGATTTCTTACATTACTGACCTTGAGGTCTACTAACGGCATTGATTGTTATGGCGAGGGAAGTGATCATCATTATCTAGAGAACTGCTGCAAATCACTGGTGGACGATACTATAGCCGCATGGGCATGACTACGTATTTACAGTTTTTCTCACCAACACCATGAATAAGGCAACAGCTGTTTGGGTCTGATAGTGACAGTTCGATTTGTTCGGACGTGCTTGCTGTTATTGCATCGAGAAGATAGTTGACATTAAAGCCTATCTCCAGGTTGTCGCCGCTATAATCTATTACGACCTCTTCCTCTGCTTCCTCCTGCTCAGGATTATGTGCAAAGATTCGTAACAGGCCCGTGGTGAACTGCAGGCGGATTCCCCGGTATTTCTCGTTCGATAAGATCGAGACACGGACTAATGCTTGTTTCAAGGCGTCCCTTGAGCAAGTGACTAGTTTGGTGCCCCCTTGCGGCACGACATTCTGGTAATCCGGAAATCTGCCATCAACCAACTTGGAAATAAAACCCATATTATCCGTTGCAACTCGGATATAGTTCGTACCCAATTGAACTTGTGCGGGATTATCTGTTTCTTCCAACAGTCTAAGTAACTCCTGTACACCCTTCCTTGGTATTATAACTTGTTGATTTTCTTTTTGTTTTATCTTTGCGTCTGTCTCGCAGAGTGCCAGCCTGTGTCCGTCCGTTGCCACTGTGCGCAACAACTCGTCGGTTGTCTCCAATGACATACCGTTGAGATAATAACGGACATCTTGATGTGCCATCGCAAAATGCGTACGATCGATAATGTATTTTAATTTTGCTTGAGATATCTCAAAAGAGAGCACATTTTTACTGGTTTCAATATTCGGAAACTCGCTTGCAGGCAGAGTGGACAGCACAAAACGGCTTTTCCCTGAGCGTATAACCGCTCTAGCACCATCCACATTCACTTCTATCCTCGACTCTTCAGGTAGTGCGCGGCAAATATCTATAAACTTTCTTGCCGGCAATGTTATTTCTCCTGGTTTTGCCCCTTTAATAACCGTTTGTGCCTGCATCTCGACCTCCAAATCCGTAGCAGACATGGAGAGTTGATCTGCATTTATTTTTATCAGCACATTGGACAGAATAGGCAGGGTTTGCCTGCGTTCCACGACACCACTTACGATCTGAAGTGGTTTGATGAGGGCCTCCCGTTCAATACTGAATTTCATAATAAGTCTTTAGTATTATTACTTGTATTTATAATTATTAGGGTAGTGTAAATATCCATGAGAATGAGAAAACTTTATTAATATTCATAGCCTTGGCATAACTGAACCCTGTGTATAGGCTCTGATGTCATAGTTATAATTGGTGTTGATATCCTGTGGTTAAATCCTGACTTATCCACATACAGTATAGTATCCACAGCTTGTCCCTGTCATGTTGTTAGGGATCTTAACAGGTTTGCGTAGTCCTCACTAACCCGCATATCGGAGCTTCGAAGTTCTTTTATCTTCCTGCAAGCATGTAATACGGTGGTGTGGTCACGGCCGCCGAAGGCATCACCGATCTCCGGTAGACTATGCGTTGTCAATTCCTTGGCCAAGGTCATCGCGAGTTGCCGTGGGCGGGCGACGGAACGAGAACGCCGCTTAGAGAGCAGGTCGGCGACACGGATCTTGTAGTAATCGGCGACAGTCTTCTGGATATTCCCGACGGTAACAAGCTTGTCCTGTAGGGCGAGCAGGTCCTTGAGGGCCTCTTTGGCAAGATCCAGCGTAATTGGTTGGCCTGTAAAGCGGGAATTTGCAATCACGCGGCGCAAGGTCCCCTCGAGCTCACGGATGTTTGAACGTATGCGTTTGGCAATGAAGAAGGCCACATCGTTAGGCAGGTGGACATTCATTTGGGCCGCCTTGCTTATCAGGATCGCGACACAGGTTTCCAGCTCCGGCGGCTCTATGGCCACGGTCAAGCCCCAGCCAAAACGGGATTTAAGTCTTTCTTCCAGGCCGCCAACCTCTTTCGGATATCGATCACAAGTCATTATTACCTGGCTTTGGCCCTCAAGCAGTGAATTGAAAGTATGGAAAAATTCCTCTTGTGAACGTTCCTTCCCGGCAAAAAACTGGATATCATCGATAAGCAGGGCGTTCAGTGACCGGTAATAGCGCTTGAAGTCGTTGATAGCATTATGTTGCAATGCCTTGACCATGTCGCCGACAAACCTTTCCGAGTGGATATAAACCACCCTTGAACCCGGATCGCGCTGTACGATCAGGTTGCCAATGGCATGCATGAGATGGGTTTTGCCCAGGCCGACGCCGCCATAGATAAACAAAGGGTTATAGGCGGCACCGGGGTTTTCGGCGACCTGGATTGAGGCGGCGCGGGCGAGCTGGTTTGATTTGCCTTCGACGAAATTTTCGAAGCTAAATTCAGGCTTTAGGCTGGAGACGTAGGTGACGGCAGGCACATCTCCCTTGCGCCTGAAATCTGAACCGGCCTTTGCTTGATTGGGTAACACCGCCGCTGCGCCAAGCCCACCCTGCTTGCTGCCTATCTCAAGCGAGACCTGGGGGCCATGGCCGTTCTTTATCTGGGAGATGAACGCGGATATTTGTTCTATGAAGCGATCGTTAACCCAGTCCAGCACAAAGCGGTTGGGCGCCAGCAGACGCAGGGTACCGCTTTCTTCTATGGCGTGGAGCGGTCTGATCCAAGTATTAAATTGTTGGGCGGGGAGTTCACCTTCTAAATGATCTAAGCACCTTTTCCAAAGTGAAGCCCCCAAAATAATCACTCCCTAAAATTCGTTGTCTTATACTGAAAAGAACGAAAGTGTATACCCGTTTAGTGTGCTAATCCACACTTGTTATTTTGTCTTGATATTTAACGAAATATTGACATGACCCCCGAAACACGAGTATTTTAACCGTCTTTTTATTGTGTGCAGGCCGCACCTCAATAGCAGGAAGCAGGTTAACAGGCTACGTTATGAAAAGAACATATCAACCTAGTATTATTAAACGCAAACGTACTCATGGTTTTCGGGCGCGAATGCAAACGGCGTCAGGCCGTTTAGTTCTAAAGCGCCGCCGCGCCAAAGGACGTGTGCGCCTTAGCGCATAATTCGATGTGTTGCCGTATTGCACGCGGTCAATAAACGCTTAACCAAGCGGGGTAGACTAACCAAGCCAATCGAGTACCAGCATGTCTTTAATGGCGCAACGAAATTCGCTGGCAATGGTTTTACTGCCTTAGTTCGAGCGAATGAGGTGGATACAGCGCGCCTCGGCCTGATTGTCTCAAAAAAGTGTTCAAAAAAAGCCGTATTACGGAATCGCATTAAACGGGTTATACGGGAAAGCTTTCGTTTAAACCACGATATGCTTGGGGGCTATGACGTTATCATAATCGGACAGCCCGGTGTCGGGAAAAAGTCCGGCATCCAATTACGGGTTATATTGTCCAAGCTTTGGAAAGACATAGGTCAATGCGACAAGTATTAATAGTTATAATCCGCGCCTACCGGTATGTCCTAAGCCCGCTGCTGGGAAACCATTGCCGTTTCTATCCCAGTTGTTCCTGTTACGCACAAGAGGCCGTGCGGGAATATGGCGTTATGCGAGGGGTGTGGCTGGCAATCCGCAGGATATTAAAGTGTCATCCATGGCATCCCGGCGGTGTCGATTGTTTGCCAGAGAAAGAATATAAATAGAACCACGCTTTCGATGGACAATCAAAGAATCATCTTATTTTTTGCACTGTCGTTTGTTTTGTTATTGTTGTGGCAGGCCTGGCAGCAGGATTATGGCAAACAAACCACGACGCCCTCGGCGGCAACAGCGATAGATAATCTGCCAGCAATCCCTGCTGATGTGCCTGTTTCCCCGCCAACGGATAATCAACCGGCGTTAACCGCTTCGGCGCCTGCCGCCGAACTTCGTGGCGCGCTGGAAAGCGCACGGCGCATACACGTGGTTACCGATTTACTAAGTGTTGAACTAGACGCTGTCGGCGGTGATATTCGCCAAGCGGAGTTGCTCGCCTATCCGGTTTCGGCAAATACGCCTGATAAATCGTTTCGGCTCATGCAAGACAAAGGGCAACGCATCTTCATCGCCCAAAGCGGGCTGCTATCAAAGCAACAGGCCCTGGATCATCACATGATGTTGACCGCCGAACAGAATGAATACCGGCTGGCGGGCAATGATGGGCAGATCGAAGTGCCGCTGAAGTGGACGGGTCCCGAAGGGATTAGTATTACCAAGACCTATACGTTTCATCGTAACAGTTACGTCATCGATGTGAGCCATAAGGTACATAATACCTCGGGCGCCGAGTGGCGCGGCCATCAATACCGCCAGTTTCAACGTACGTTACCAGGCGACGATGAGAAATCCTCATTCATCTATACCTATACTGGTGGTGTCATCTACAGCAACGAAGAAAAATATGAAAAGATCGATTTTGATGACATGGCGAAAACAGACCTGAATCGCGAAATCAAGGATGGTTGGGCGGCAATGATCCAGCATTACTTTCTCAGCGCCTGGATCCCGCAAACGAACGAGACCAATCATTATTATTCCAAGGCGCCCGCCAATAGCCCCTATGTGTTGGGGTTGATCTCTCCCGAATTGGCTGTAAAGCCGGGAGAAACAGGGCAGTTTCAAAGCCGGTTATACATCGGCCCCAAGGAACAACATCGTCTGGAAAAGATTGCACCAGGCCTGAAACTGACCGTCGACTACGGCGTATTAACCGTGCTTGCACAACCGTTATTCTGGTTGTTGGAAAAGACTCACAATTTGATTGGTAACTGGGGGTGGTCCATTGTGATCCTGACGCTGTTTATCAAATTGGTTTTTTACAAGCTTTCAGAGACCAGCTACAAATCGATGGCCAATATGCGGCGCCTGCAACCCAAGATGCAATCTCTGCGGGAACGGTTTGGTGATGACCGGCAACGTATGAGCAAGGCCATGATGGAGATGTACAAGAAAGAGAAGATCAATCCGCTTGGCGGGTGTTTACCGATCTTGGTCCAGATTCCGGTCTTCATCGCGCTGTACTGGGTATTGCTCGAAAGTGTGGAGTTGCGTCAGGCAGAATTTATCTTCTGGATAACGGATCTGTCGACTAAGGACCCATATTACATATTGCCGTTGTTGATGGGTGCCACAATGTTTTTACAACAGCAATTAAACCCCGCGCCGCCCGATCCGATCCAGGCCAAGGTGATGAAAATACTGCCGGTGGTCTTTACCCTGTTCTTTGCCTTTTTCCCTTCCGGCCTGGTGCTCTATTGGGTCGCCAACAGTGTCCTGTCGATACTTCAACAATGGTATATCACGCGCCGCATTGAAAAGGCAGCACTCAAGGCATCGTAGATCGTACCGCCATTCCAGGCATAATAATGGCTCTCTGCGCGTGGATTATTCCGGATGATTTCTGAAAGCGACACCATTGCTGCGGTTGCCACGCCGGCCGGGCGCGGCGGTGTCGGCATCGTCAGGATTAGCGGACCGCTTGTTAGAGATATCGCCATCGCTGTATTAGGATGTGTACCACAACCGAGGCAGGCGGAATTTCTGGCCTTTCAAGGAGCGCAACTTCAAATCCTTGATAAAGGCATCGCCCTGTATTTTCCCGCGCCTCATTCTTTTACCGGTGAAGATGTGTTGGAGCTGCAAGGCCATGGTGGTCCCGTGGTTATGGACGTATTGCTCCAGCGCGTGACGGCGCAGGGCGCGCGTCTGGCACGGCCGGGCGAGTTTTCGCTGCGCGCCTTTATGAATAATAAAATCGATCTGACTCAGGCCGAGGCCATCGCAGATCTTATCGACAGCGCCTCGGAACAGGCGGCCCGCTCGGCAATAAACTCCTTACAAGGAGAGTTCTCCCGGCGTATCCGGCTGCTGGTGGATAAGTTGATCGAGCTCCGCATGTATATCGAGTCGGCCATCGATTTTCCCGACGACGAGATAGATTTTCTTAGTGATACATCCATCGCCGATCGCTTGCAGGACATCATGAATAGCCTGCAAGCGGTGTTGACTTCAGCGCAGCAAGGCCGCCTGCTGCACGAAGGCATGAACATTGTTATTGCCGGCCGTCCTAATGTCGGCAAGTCGAGTCTGTTAAACAGGCTGGCGCAACATGATCGCGCAATAGTAACCGACATTCCAGGAACGACGCGCGATGTGCTGCGTGAACAGATCACCATTGATGGCATGCCGCTGCATATCATCGATACCGCAGGCCTGCACGACAGCGTCGATCCGGTGGAACAAATAGGCATTGGCCGGGCCTGGGAAGAAATCAAGCGGGCCGACCGGGTTTTGCTGGTTATCGATGATAGCGACAAGCAAGCAACAGACTTTCTGCAAGAACTTGAACAACGGCTTCCGCGTCAGCCCTATACGTTAGTACGCAACAAGATTGACCTTACCGGACAGGCCGCCACCATTATCGACGCAGAGCACCGCTGTGAAGCCTTAATCTCGGCCAAAACGGGAGCCGGGATTGAACTGTTATGCCAGCACCTGAAGGATTGCGCCGGCTTTAAGGCCGCGGGCGAAGGAAGTTTCAGCGCGCGGCGGCGTCATCTCGATGCGCTGAATCGCGCCGACACTTTTTTAAACAATGCACAGCACCAACTTGTAAATCATGTGGGAGAATTAGTGGCAGAAGATCTTCGTCAGGCGCAAAACGCTCTCAATGAAATCACCGGAGAGTTTACCTCGGACGATTTACTGGGGAAAATATTTTCCAGTTTTTGTATCGGAAAATAGTAATTGTTTATCAGTTTAGCTACGGACGGAACGCGCTGACCCGGTGGCGCAGGCGGCGCAAACGCAACGGAGAATATTGTTCACCATAGCGAATCGCCGCATAGAGTTTGCTGATGATATGGACGTCACTGGCCAGCTCGGGTTTTAACGCGGATACACGGGCGGCATAATCCAGCGGGCCTTCAGCCGGAGCGCGCTGGATGCCGCGACGGCCAAGCTTTTTACAAAATCGGGTATATTCTTTCAGTGCTGGATCATGTGCGCTACGCAGGTTTAATAACATAAATACCGCAGTGACAAAGACGATAATAATCAAACCTATCATCAACCACAGCGTCATACCCTGCCATGATTTGATGCCGAAGTTTGACAGGAATTCGGCCTGTAACGATGGCCCATAACCCAGCACCCATTGATTCCAGACGTTATTTACCGCATCCCAGCTATAACGCGCACGCCGCCACATCTCGACGAGTGCGTCGCTGTCAAACACCTTAAATTTTTCACTGTTGCGCTCATTTGCCAAGGCGCTGTCAATACCCCTTTCAACGCGTTCAGGCGCTACAGCGGCCGTGGGATCGATACGTACCCAGCCACTATTTTCCAGCCACACCTCGGCCCAGGCGTGGGCATCCGATTGGCGCACGACCAGGTAATCACCGACAGGATTATATTCTCCGCCCTGATAACCGGTAACAACGCGCGCAGGGATGCCGGCCGCGCGCATCAGGACGGTAAAGCTTGCGGCGTAGTGTTCACAAAAACCCCTCTGAGCGCCGAATAAAAAGTCATCCAGCGGATCATTGCCTAGTAGCGGCGGATTCATGGTGTAGGCAAACGGTTGCTCGTTAAAGTAACGCAATGCATGATGTACGATTTCGGCTTTAGATGCGATGGATTCGGCCCAGGATTCACCCAGCGTCCGCGTGCGTGGATTGGCATCCGCAGGCAGTTGCAGTGCGCGCAGCCATTCGTTCATGGTGATGGTGTTTGCCCGGTAATCCGTATATGAACTCATTTCATAACGTTTTAAGTTGATAACGGGCTGATCCGCATGTAATTGATAATCGGGTGTCATGCGGCTGTTGGGAGGCAGCATCGCCGGTAAGTCCAGGGCATATAGCCAGACTTTATTGTGGGGTTCAAGAGTAACGGTGTAGTCAATGGGCATGCCGAGACCCGCATATTTTACGTCGGCCGGCAACATCATCGGTGCGATGGTATTAGCGGACGGTTTCCAGTTTTTACCATTGGTATACCATAACACCGGCCCACGCCAGTAACGCAACGATGAAGCGGGTATGGCCCCGTCGAATTTGGCACGAAAGGCGACCGCATTGGATTGACCAAGACTGCTGATACTGCCGGGCGACATCGTATCGGATAAACCGGTTTTACCGCTATGGGCGTCTTCAGGCAGCCCCCAAAGCGGTCCGGGGATGCGTGGGAACAAAAAAAACATCAACAGCATTAACGGAATTGCCTGGGTAAACAATTTTCCCGCCAAGCGCAGATTGAAGGCGATTTGTTGTCCTTTCTTTAATTGATTCAGATCGATCAGTGTTGCCGTGATTATTACGGCAACAAACAACATATAAACCGCAATAGCTATAGACTGGGTATAGATCACCGTGGTGATGCCTAGGAAGTAACCAAGGAAGACCACCAGCATGGTGTCGCGCAGGGTATGCATTTCAAGCAGTTTGAGTCCAAGCATTATGGCCAGCATGGCGAAGCCGGCATCACGGCCGAAAATGGTGCCAAAGCTAAGGAAGAGCCCGGTGATCGCAGCAAGCGTTAATACGGTGCGCACACTGTTGCCGGGCAACGGCCAGTCATAATGGGCAGCCATTAATCGCCAAATTCCGAATAAGATACAAAACAGGCTAATCATGGGTGGCAGGCGCATGACATGAGGCGCCAGCGCGAGCGCCAGGGAAAACATAAGCCAGGTAGTGGTCTCTTTGTTAACGCTGCGGTCATCAATGCTGATGATGTTATTCATGTTGCGTCCCTATACAGGGCCAGCGCCTCCAGGCATTGATGCCGGTGTTCGACGCCTTGACCGATGGGAACATGGAGCAGGGGCAGCCTTAAACCATAACGGTTGCCCGCGGCATCGGCATCGATGACCCAACGGCATAACTGACTGAGCCGTGCTTCAGTATCAAGATTACCCAGGCTGTTCCAGTCGAGCCACAGCTCACTGTTTTCATTATCAGCAAATTGTTTGGTCAGAAGCTCCTGGCCGCGGGCGACCGCTTTCCAGTCGATGTGGCGGGGCGAATCACCGGGGTGATAATTCCGCACACCAAGAAAATCGTCGTTACCAATTTTCCGGGACGTCTTGTTGCCTCCTGTGCCAACGGAAGATGAGGGGATTTCCATGCCTGCCGCGGCAGGGCGTGGATAGACCAGGCATGCCGTGGTTAGATTAAGATGTGACCATGCATGCACCAGGCCGAGCGGAAAGCGTGTCGAAATGGTCAAGGTGGTAATAGGCAACCATCCACGCTGTGTTGCAGGCGACGGTAGTTCTATCTGGGTTGTACTATCCGCCAAGACGTCAATAATGACCGGAGCCTGTTGAGCAAGTTGAAACGCGATTGCATAACGGGCTTGGCCGTGGTGATTGTCGACATGCAGAACGTACTTTGCCAACTCATCGCAGAATACGGGAATAGACTTTCCCGGACGGATGGTAAGCCGCGCCATATTGCGGTAGGAATGCAATATCGAGGTCATGCCGAGACTCGCCAATAGAAAGGTCAGCATAAAGCCGAGACTGTTACTGTAATTGGTCGAGCCGATCAGCATCACAAATAGCAACGATCCGAAAATGATGCCGTAACGCGTGGGCAGGATAAAAATACGCTGCCGCGATAAGACAACCGGCCTTAATCGAGACGTAGAGGCGCGGCGTTCGCCACGTAGAAACTTTGGGATATAACGGTTTAGAGCGGATACCGGCAAGGCCATGATGTCATGGTACTGGCACGGTCAGCAAATGTTCTGTCAGGTCAGCCGTTGTTTGTGAGCCATGATCTGCCGCAGGACGCAACCGGTGGTTGACTACACATGGCATAACGCGCTGGATGTCTTCAGGCAATACATGATTCCGGCCGTTCATTAACGCCCACGCCTGGGCGCTGTGTAACAAACCAAGGCCGGCACGTGGCGATAGGCCATTGCGGTACAAAGGCGATTGGCGGCTGAATTCCAATATTGATTGCAGATAATCCACTAATGCGCTCGATACGCGTATGCCAGCGGCTTGTGCCTGGATGGCGATAAGCGCTTCCGGAGTTAAACAGGGGGGTAAATCCTTGAGCATTTCGCGCCGGTCACGCCCTTTAAGCAAGGCGCGTTCGGCTTGCTGGTCCGGATAGCCGATTTCAAGGCGCATCAGAAATCGATCAAGCTGAGACTCCGGTAATGGAAAGGTGCCGACCTGGGTGGTGGGGTTTTGCGTTGCGATGACGAAAAAAGGTTTCGGCAAGGCATGGGTTTCACCCTCCGTGGTCACCTGGTATTCTTCCATCGCCTCCAGCAGAGCGCTCTGTGCCTTGGGCGTGGCGCGATTGACCTCATCAGCAAGTATCAGCTGGGCAAAGATAGGGCCGGGATGAAATTTAAAGCCCGCGTTATCCTGATCGTAGACGGATACGCCGAGGATATCCGCAGGCAGCATGTCACTGGTGAATTGAATGCGTTGGAACTGAAGGCCGAGCACCTTTGCCAGTACATGCGCCAGGGTGGTTTTCCCTACACCAGGCAAGTCCTCTATTAAAAGATGGCCCCGCGCGACTATACATGTCAGGGCAAGGCGTATAACCTCCTCTTTGCCGAGGATGATTTCTTTGACCGTGTCGACGACCTTTTCCAGTGATGAATCCGGAGCTTTTTGTATGGCTGAACTGGCGGCTAATCTTTGCATGTTGATTTTTATATCAGACTGTTGATCTTATTTTATTGCATTTATTGCAACCCTATGTTCGTGGTATTTCTATTTAAGGAACCTCTGATTTATTCGGAGGTTCCTGCGATACAGGGATGTATCGCCATTTTTTGATCTCGCAAGAGATTGAAAAATGTAGTAAAGCAAAAACCACGTTTTTTGCTTTTTGTCGCCGCATAATGTCAGGGATGAATTATTTAGCGTTTCCTTAAGTTTATTAAGAAAAAACACAGCGTGCATCGGGTTTGCCCGACTTGAAGGTTAACGGCAGGTTTGTGGCTGACTTTATGCGCGCGCGCTACAATAGCGGTATGATTGCGACGCGGGTTTTGTGTCGGCAGTGAACGGCATAGTAGAGAAACTCTATGATTACAAAGGGGTTAGGTGGGTATAGATGATCTATCAGGATTGTTTTGACGTAATCGTTATCGGTGGCGGCCATGCCGGTACTGAAGCAGCGCTGGCATCGGCCCGTATGGGCGCGCGAACCTTACTATTGACCCATAGTATCGAAACCGTGGGCCAGATGAGCTGTAACCCTGCCATCGGAGGTATTGGTAAAAGTCATTTGGTCAAAGAGATCGATGCTCTTGGCGGGCTGATGGCACAGGCCGCCGATCAGGCGGGCATCCAGTTTCGTGTTTTAAATGCCAGCAAAGGACCGGCGGTGCGGGCAACACGTGCCCAGGCCGACCGGCTTCTCTACAAGCAAGCGGTGCGAGGTGCGCTGGAGAACCAGCCGAACCTGGTTCTTTTTCAACAAGCAGTGGATGACCTCATTGTCGAGAGCGGGCGCGCCGCCGGCGTCGTGACGCAAATGGGCCTGCGTTTCAGGGGACGCAGCGTTGTGTTGACGGTGGGCACTTTTCTTGGTGGCCGCATCCATATTGGCCAGTCGAATTATCAAGGCGGACGCGCCGGCGATCCGCCGGCGAACGCCTTGGCGGTACGCCTGCGTGAATTGCCTTTGCGGGTGGGAAGATTAAAGACCGGAACACCGCCGCGCCTGGATGGCCGTACGCTGGATTACAGCGGTATGACCGAACAACGGGGCGATGATCCGGTGCCGGTCTTTTCCTTTCTTGGCAACGCACAGCTGCATCCATCTCAGACCAGTTGTTTTATCACGGCGACCCGCGAGGAGACACATCAGATAATCCGTGGCGGTCTTTCCCGTTCGCCGATGTACAGTGGCGTGATCGAAGGCACTGGCCCGCGCTATTGTCCGTCTATTGAAGACAAGATTGTGCGTTTTGCCGATAAAGGGTCGCACCAGATTTTTGTCGAGCCGGAAGGATTGCAGACGCATGAGGTCTATCCAAATGGAATCTCAACCAGCCTGCCCTTTGATGTTCAATTTGACATGGTGCGCTCCATACCGGGTTTTGAACGCGCCCATATCACGCGTCCGGGTTACGCCATTGAGTATGATTATTTTGACCCACGGGATCTAAAACCGTCGCTTGAAACAAAACACATTACCGGCCTGTTTTTTGCCGGACAGATAAACGGCACTACAGGCTATGAAGAGGCCGCCGCGCAAGGCCTGATCGCCGGCATGAATGCGGCGCGCCATGTCCAGGAAAAAGATTCCTGGTGTCCACGCAGGGACGAGGCCTATATCGGCGTATTAATCGATGATCTGATTACGTGCGGTACGCAAGAACCCTACCGCATGTTTACCAGCCGTGCCGAATATCGCCTGATGTTGCGGGAAGATAATGCCGATTTACGCCTGACGCCTAAAGGCCGCGAACTAGGGCTGGTCGATGATAACCGTTACAGGATCTTTGAACAAAAGCGCCGCGCCATAGAACAGGAGCAGCAGCGATTAAATACGGCGTGGCTGCGTCCCGGTGATATACCAGAGAACACTGCCATGGAATTATTGGGCGCCACGATTACGCGCGAATATAAATTAATCGACCTATTGCGCCGCCCAGGTATCCGCTATGAGATACTGGCGCGTATACCAGGCGCCATACCTGCGGGAATTGATGCAACGGTAGCTGCTCAGGTCGAGATTCAGGCCAAGTATTCAGGCTATATTGATCGCCAACGGGATGAAATCGAACGCCATCGCAAGCATGACGAGCTGGCATTACCTATCGATCTTGATTATGCAGCGGTGCGAGGTTTATCCACTGAAGTACAACAGAAATTGGCAATTTTTAGACCTGCTACCCTGGGACAGGCAGCCCGTATCTCAGGAATAACACCCGCCGCGATTTCCCTGTTGCTGGTGCATCTAAAAAAACGTTCAGAAACGCCTCGCAAGAGCGCGTAGCCGGCGATATCACGGAATTTAGGAATTCCTGTTCCCCATAAGTGGTTTATTAATCGCCGCTTATAAATTCAATCCCGTTGCCGATAACCATAAGCCAGACCATCACGATAGCAGTTATCGCCGTAATGAAACGCTATAACGGCAATGGTTGATGATTGCTCATAAGGGCAGCACATGGTTATTTTCCTTAATTAAATTAACACAAGTAAAAAATGTCTCAGTTAAAAACAAAATATACAACAATCATTTTTTGTGCCGCGCTGGTTCTGATGGCAGCCTTAGGCATGTCAGGGCCAGGTAATAACCACATAGGCGAATCCACTATGACGGCGCTGGAAAAATGTAACAGCCAAGAACGTGGCCGTATGCAAGTCTCTTGTGAGGTATTTGTTAATCAATATTGCAAAGGATTGATGCAAAATTCCGCAATGTCTGAAAAAGTTTTGGTCACACTTGAAGATGTAGGATTACGTGTACCCTCGCTAAAGAGAAAAAATGATGCCTATTATCCGGTTGATTGCTATAGGCAGTGGTGGTTAACCGGATCTGTTCTGGCGCTCCATGAAAGAGAAATAAAACCATTTAATGAATTTACAGGATTTTCTGAACAATCGCCCGAGTATTTTGCCCATGAAGACAGTCAAGGTAATTTACAGTTTCCGGCGAGGTATCGAATCGAGCAAAAGTATTCTCAACACGACCAGGAATTGTTAAAACGCGCTTTACATGCGGCGTACAAATATGCTGATGTAAACGTGGCGATAGAAGACGGGTACGTATCGGGCACGCTGTTTGATGACAGTATGGGTATCCATTTTACAAACTTTGGCTTGCTCGATGAGACGGTCGATATAGATCATCCCGAATTTTTAACATATATAAAAAGCAGGGACAACAATGCCTATGCGTTGGCACAGATAGGCTATATACAAACTAATAAGGAGAAGTTTAAACATTACTCCTATCCATTATTTGAAACCGGGGAAGCCCATGGGCACAACCACTTCCTGGTTTGTTTAAAAGCAGAACAAGGAAACCGGATGACCGGTATGATGGTCGACAGGGAACCATACGATGTCGAGATTGAGCATTTTCATACTCCTGAAGGCAAGCGGGTTGTTGACTGGACGACGGCCAAGGAATATATCCTGAATGAAGGAAAAGTAGTTGGTTGGGAAATCCCTGAGCACCGTCACCATGAGCCAGTCGGAAATCGAGATACAGCGCAGTGTCATGACTCTGCATGGATGCTACACGTTGCCGTCAATCTCTACAATGAAGAAGGATTGTTTGCAGACATGTTCCCTTTGATCAATACAATGACAAGTACGGGCGAAATATATAGCTTTTTTGGCCGCAAATTTAATCTGGACGATTACACATCAGCGACATGGATACAAAAAATCAGCGGGCTAATTTCATCACTGTAATATCAATCGTTATCCGCTCTGCCGATTCTTAAGCTGTTCCAAGTTGAAAAATGATAGCGTTGTATGTTCGCAACGTTCATAATTTACCCTGTCCCAAGATAGTGTCCCTGACATGGATCAGTGGCTATGCGATTATTCAATTGTCCTGAAAACACGCTCCCGAGTATGGGCAACCAGGCAAGGGTTTCATTGGTGGTGCTAGCATGCCTTGCGCTCGTTGGATGTTATGCCGCGCAACCCAGCAACCTCAATAATGTCTGTGATATTTTTCAGGAGAAGCGGGCCTGGTATAAGAGCGCTAAACGGTCATTTGAAAAATGGGGTGTACCCATTCATGTACAGATGGCCATCATCTATCAGGAATCACGTTTTGAGGCGGATGCCAAACCGCCCCGCATGAGGCTGCTGGGAATAATACCTACATTCCGGCCATCATCCGCCTATGGTTATGCCCAGATCAAGGATGATACCTGGGAGTGGTACCGGACAAAGACCGGCAACACAGGCGCCGACCGGGATGACTTTGCTGATGTCGTGGATTTCATCGGGTGGTATGGCAAGCAGAGCCAGGGCCGTCTGGGTGTCTCCAAATGGAATGCCGAACAGCAGTATCTGGCCTATCATGAAGGCCACGGCGGCTACGCGAAAAAGACCTACGCCCAAAAGCCGTGGTTGATGAAGGTGGCACGTAATGTTGATAAAAACGCATCACGCTATAGCCAACAATTGGCCAGTTGCCAGAAAGACCTGGATAAAGGGTGGGGATTCTGGCCCTTCTAAGTTCTTATATCTATCGTCAAGTTCGCCAAATATGTTGACATCATGTTGGTAAAAGCCGTTAATTTGCGTGTAAGGCACAGTAGAATCATAGACAAATCCTGCAAGGCACATCCCGGTGACACATAAACCTAGGACAACGGCACAGCCAAACGCTTCTCCCGCCGCCATCCTGCAGGACGGGATCGAGCAGATGAAGTTGCAAATTACAACCCAAGCTCAGGGCCGGCTTATGACATATACCGCCATGTTAGAAAAATGGAACCAAACCTTTAGTCTGACGGCGATTCATGGCCCGCAGCAGATGGTAATGCGTCATCTTCTCGACAGCCTGTCGCTGGTGCCTTACATTAAGGGGCCGCGGTTGGTGGATGTTGGGTCCGGCGCCGGTTTGCCGGGAATCCCGTTAGCGCTGGCGTTTCCCGAATATGAAGTTGTATTGCTGGATAGCCAGACCAAGAAAGTGCGTTTTATCAGGCAGGTAGTTGCTGATTTGGGTATGACCAATGCCATCATTGCACATACCAGGGTACAAGATTACCATCCGCAACAAATGTTTGATACAGTGATTTCGCGGGCATTTGCCACGCTGGCGGAATTTGCCGGGGCTACCAGACATCTGTGCCGCACGGGGGGGTGTATGCTGGCCATGAAAGGTAAATTTCCAGGGCAAGAATTGGAAGAAATTCGTCACACAGGTAGAACAGTTAACATAATTCCGGTACACATCCCCGGTCTCGAGGCGCAGCGGCATATCGTTCGAATATCATGTTAACAGCGTAAGGTACAGTACAGGTGAGAAACAGATAATGGGTAAAATCTTAGCAATTACCAACCAAAAAGGCGGTGTTGGCAAGACCACAACAAGCGTGAACCTTGCCGCATCACTTGTCGCCACAAAGCGCCGCGTATTATTGGTTGATCTTGATCCCCAGGGCAATGCCACGATGGGCAGTGGTGTTGATAAAAACTCGCTTAAAACTACCAGCTGTGATGTATTGCTGGGGGATGTCTCCATAACTGATGTCGCGCTCAATATGGAGCAGGCCGGTTATGCCCTGGTGCCTTCCAATAGTGACCTGACGGCGGCAGAAGTTGCCTTGATGAATATACCTGACCGTGAGGCGCGATTACGCAACGCATTAAAGTCTGTTCTGGAAGATTATGACTATATCATCATCGATTGCCCGCCAACCCTCAATATGTTGACCGTCAATGCCCTCGTTGCAGCTCATGGCGTGATTATCCCGATGCAGTGTGAATATTATGCGCTGGAAGGCTTGACGGCGCTGCTTGATACAATCGAAAAGATCCGTGAATCATTGAATCCTGGCTTACGTATCGAAGGCTTGTTACGCACCATGTTTGATCCACGCAATAATTTGGCAAACGATGTTTCAACACAACTGGTGTCGCATTTCGGTGATAAGGTATACCGCACGGTGGTACCCAGAAATGTGCGTCTGGCAGAGGCCCCCAGTCATGGCTTACCGGCCATGCTGTATGATAGAAGTTCCCGCGGCGCCCTGGCTTATCTGGCATTAGCGGGCGAATTGCTGCGTAAAGAAACAAAAGAAAAGGCCGTGGCTGTCCTGAATTAATAATCTGTGTAGATACGATGCAGGGATAAAGACGATGAGTACTAAAAAACGCGGGCTGGGCAGGGGGCTTGAAGCGCTATTAGGCGGTGCTGCCAATGCTGTGGCGCTGTCCACTGAACCCGAAGAAGGGGAGCTCCGACATCTGCCGGTGGACATCATCCGGCGCGGTAAATATCAACCACGCACCGATATTCATCCTGAGAGCCTTGAAGAGCTGGCAGACTCCATACGCGCTCAAGGGATAATACAACCCATACTTGTGCGCCCAGTCTCAGCGACAGAATATGAAATCATTGCCGGGGAGCGCCGCTGGCGTGCCGCACAACTGGCCGGGTTGCATGAGGTGCCTGCTGTTATCAAGGATGTACCGGATCAGGCGGCGATGGCCATGGCGTTGATCGAGAATATCCAGCGTGAAAATCTTAATCCGATGGAAGAGGCGAAAGCCTTGCAGCGCCTGATCAGCGAATTTAATTTGACCCATCAATTGGCAGCGGAAGCCGTTGGACGGTCACGCGCCGCTGTATCTAACTTGTTGAGATTATTTGATTTAAATGATGATGTAAAAGAAAAGCTGGAACGCAGACAGCTTGAAATGGGCCATGCCCGCGCCTTACTCGGCTTATCAGGGGCACTGCAAAGCGAAACGGCACGCAAGGTAGTTACCAAAGGATTATCAGTGCGCGAGACGGAACAGTGGGTGCGCAGGTTATTGGCGTCAGGCGCGAAACGCAAATCAAATGTCAGGCCGCTTGATCCGGATATTCGCAGATTACAGGATGATTTATCCGAGAAACTTGGCGCCAGCGTTATTTTTCAACATGCCGCCAGCGGCAAGGGCAAGCTTATCGTCCAATATAACAATATCGATGAGTTGGAAGGGATATTGGCGCATATCAAGTAGCCATCATTATGACCCCGATCTTTGTTTAAAGTTCTTCCTCTATCACTTGTAGCGTACACAAGTGCGCGTTATACTCACGCGCCTATTTTCCGGGTCGTTTTTCGTTAATAATGAGTGAGTCCAAGGGAAGTGGATTACTACTCATTGGTGCCGGCACCATGATGACCTCCATGATTGTTGCAGGATTCTTGCTGGGTTATGGTGTGGATTGGTGGCTGGATAGTCAGCCGATATTCATGATATTATTTGGCGGCCTCGGATTGGTTGGGGGCATCCTTAAGGTGTATAAGCTTCTGAGCAGGTTAAATTAATTGAATTCTTCTGCTCAAGAGTTGATCGGCAAAGCCCGCAAGGTCATCGGTCTACAAGTGTTGATCGGTGGACTCGTTGTAGTGGGTTTTTTTTTGGGCAAAGGTATTTTGGAGGCGCTGTCGGCAGGTTATGGCAGCGTTATCAGTATAATCCTGGCCTATTTACTGAGCCGGGGTGTCGCACAGGCCGGTGAAACGGTACAACTCAGCTCAAAGAAGAGTACGGCAATCCTGTACATGGGTGCTGTACAACGATTTATATTGGTATTAGCCCTGTTTGGGGTGGGCCTTGTATTACTTAAGCTTGAACCGTTGGCCACGGTGATCGGATTTGCACTGACGCAATTGGCGTATATGGTGATGGCGGTCAAGCACGGGCGTTAACGTGTTAATTACATTTATATATAGAGAGCATAACATTGAGTGAAAAGGCTGAGAGTGGTGGTGGCACAGTTGAATATATTCAGCATCACCTGACGAATCTATGCGCCGGCCAATGTGATCCCGTGACACATCAGGACGCCGGCTTCTGGGCGTGGCACGTCGATACCCTGTTTTTCAGTACCGCCTTGGGGGCATTAATCGTTTTTGTCAGCTGGCGTTTAGGGAAAAATCTCACGCTGGGCACGCCGGGGAGGTTTCAGAATTTTGTCGAGTCGATCGTCGAGTTTGTCAGCGGCCAGGTAAGAGATAGTTTTCCCGGCCATAATCCATTAATCGCCCCATTGGCATTGACCATATTCGTATGGGTATGGTTGATGAACTTCATGGATTTGATACCTGTCGATCTGTTACCCCTGATTGCCGGTACGATGGGCATACACTACTTAAAGGTGGTGCCAACGACGGACTTGAGTACCACACTGGCGATGTCTCTGACCGTGTTTGCCTTGATTATCTTTTATAACGTCAAGGTCAAGGGACCGGTGGGTTATCTGAAGATGTTCCTGTTTCACCCGTTCGGAAAATTTCTGGTGCCGGTCAATATCATCATGACGCTGATCGAAGAACTGGCCAAACCGTTAAGTCTTGGTCTGCGGCTCTTTGGTAACCTGTTTGCCGGTGAACTGGTGTTTCTGTTGATTGCCTTGATCGGTGGTACCTTGGCAGTCGGTTTTGCTGCCTTGTTTTGGTTGCCGTTACAGGTCGTTCTCGATTTGGGTTGGCTGATCTTCCACTTGCTGGTTATTACATTGCAGGCGTTTATCTTCATGGTATTGACGATCGTTTACCTGGGCATGGCGCACGTGGAAGAGCATTAGGGATCACCGCATGCTTACTATTATGAATTGTAAATTGTATAAGCCATTTGCCAGTATATTTTTTAAAGAGGAGAGATAAGAAAATGACACCTGATATGATCGCACAAATTTACGCCTATACCGCTGTCGGAGTCGGCGTGATTCTCGCGGCCGCCGGATTGGGCTCCGCCATAGGCTGGGGCCTGATCTGTGCCAAGACCCTGGAAGGGATTGCGCGTCAACCCGAGATGCGTCCGGCGTTAATGACCAATATGTTTATCTTTGCCGGGTTGATGGAATCATTCCCGTTCATCATTTTGGCATTTGCCATGTGGTTTCTGTTTGCAAATCCGTTTGTCGGCGCACTGAGTGCAGCCATCGGCGCATTATAGTTACATTGCCAGATGGAATAACTCTGGGAGGACCACGAAAATGAATATTACCGTGACCCTGTTCGGACAAATTGCAGCATTTATATTGCTGATATGGCTTGTCAACAAGGTATTGTGGGGACCGTTAAACAATCTTTTGGCGGAGCGTCAGAAGAAAATAGCGGATGGGTTGGCCGCGGCGGAAAAGGGCAAGCACGAACTGGAGCTTTCCGAAAAGCGCGCCAAAGAAGCTATGCATGAAGCGCGGGCACAGGCTGCGGAGATGCTGGCGCACGCCGAAAAACGCGCCAATGAAATCGTTGAAGAGGCAAAAAACAATGCGCACAGCGAAGGTGAACGAATAATCACTGCTGCACATGCGGAGATAGAGCGGGAAGTAAACCGCGCGAAGGAACAGTTGCGTGGACAAGTTGCGGCGATCGCCGTCTCGGGCGCCAGCAAGATACTCAGCCGTGAGATCGATGCCAACGTCCACAACGATCTGCTCAAGGATTTGGCGGCACAGATATAAGGGACCAATAACACCATGGCCGAATACAGCACCATTGCCCGTCCCTATGCACAAGCCGTTTTTGAGCTTGCCAAAGAGCAAGGCCGGCTTGCGCAATGGTCAGAGATGTTACAACTCGTTGCGCTAGTGGCGGCTGATAAGAATGTAAAAAAGCTGATTGGAAATCCACGTGTCAGCAAGGCACAGCTGAAGGATTTTATGCTCGGTGTCTGCGGTGAAAGGCTTGATGGCGGCGCCAGGAATTTTCTTGGCGTGCTGGTTGAAAATAGGCGCTTGAATTTATTGCCGAACATTGCCGGGCAATACGAAGCCTGTCGTGCCGAGGAAGAAAAAGTTGTGCAGGCGGAGATGATCTCTGCGCTTCCTGTCAACGCAGAGCAACAACAAAAAATCGCTGCGGCCCTAAAGGCACGCTTGGGGCGCGAAGTCAGTTTGGAGTGTAAAACAGATCAATCGCTGTTAGGCGGAGCCATTATCCGTGCCGGTGACATGGTGATTGATGGGTCAGTAACGGGACATCTGAATAGATTTGCGAATGCGTTGTCCCATTAAGCCAATTGTTAAGAGGATAAATAAATGCAGTTGAATGCATCAGAGATAAGCGAATTAATCAAGCAACGTATTCAAAGCTTCGAAGCGGTTACCGAAGCAAGAACCGAAGGGACCGTTGTCAGCGTAAGCGATGGTATTGTACGCATCCACGGATTGGCGGATGTCATGCAGGGTGAAATGCTTGAGTTTCCGGGCAACACGTTCGGTATGGCGCTTAACCTGGAACGAGATTCCGTCGGCGCCGTGGTATTGGGCCGTTACGAACATATCAGCGAAGGCAATACCGTTAAATGTACCGGTAAGATTCTCGAAGTCCCCGTTGGCGAAAACATGTTGGGACGGGTTGTTAATTCATTGGGTAATCCCATCGATGGTAAAGGGCCGATCAAGGCCAGCGCCACATCCGCGATAGAGAAAGTAGCGCCGGGCGTGATCGCACGCCAATCGGTCAGCCAGCCGGTGCAGACCGGACTTAAATCAATCGATGCCATGGTGCCGATCGGCCGTGGTCAGCGGGAGTTGATCATCGGTGACCGTCAAACCGGCAAGACCGCCGTTGCTATCGATACTATTATCAATCAGCGTGGTACCGGCATTAAATGTATTTATGTGGCGATCGGCCAAAAGGCCTCATCGATTGCCAACGTAGTGCGCAAGCTGGAAGAACATGGCGCTATGGAACACACTATTGTCGTAGCGGCCAGCGCCTCCGAGCCGGCATCGATGCAATTCATTGCCCCCTATGCCGGCTGTACGATGGGCGAGTATTTTCGTGACCGCGGTGAAGATGCATTGATTATCTATGATGACCTGACCAAACAGGCCTGGGCCTATCGTCAGGTGTCACTGTTACTGCGCCGTCCGCCGGGACGAGAGGCCTACCCGGGAGACGTATTCTATCTGCATTCACGTCTGCTGGAACGTGCCTCGCGCATCAATGTCGATTATGTCGAGAAGATTACCAACGGCAAAGTGAAAGGAAAGACAGGCTCATTAACAGCCCTGCCGATTATCGAGACCCAAGCGGGCGACGTGTCGGCCTTCGTACCGACCAACGTGATCTCGATCACCGATGGCCAGATCTATCTGGAATCAAGCCTGTTCAACGCCGGTATCCGTCCCGCTATCAACGCCGGACTGTCGGTATCGCGCGTCGGCGGTGCGGCACAAACAAAGATTATCAAGAAACTTGGCGGTGGTGTGCGTCTTGATCTTGCCCAATACCGTGAATTGGCCGCCTTTGCGCAATTCGCCTCCGATCTGGATGCGGCGACACGTAAACAGCTGGAACGTGGTCAGCGCGTCACCGAACTGATGAAGCAAAAACAATACTCGCCATTGAGCGTCGCCGAACAGGCGGTATCATTATTTGCCGCCAGCCAGGGATTTCTCGATGATATCGCGCTCAACAAGATCGGAGATTTTGAGGCGGCGCTGCATGCCAATATGAAGACCCAGCACGTCGACCTGATGAAAAAGATCAATCAGACTGGTGATTATAACGATGATATCGAAAAAGAACTACGCGCTGCTATCGAAGGCTTTAAGGCCAATAGCGTCTGGTAAATAGCGGGAATCAAACATGGCCGTCGGCAAAGAAATACGCGTCAAGATAAACAGTATCAAAAGTACGAGGAAGATTACTCGTGCCATGGAGATGGTGGCGGCGAGTAAAATGCGCAAGGCACAGGAACGTATGCGTGCCTCACGCCCCTATGCCGAGAAAATGCGTAACGTTGTTGCCCACCTGGCCCACGCCCATTCTGAATACAAACATCCCTATATGCAGGAACGCGGCGTCAAACGCGTCGGCTTTATTATCATTTCATCCGACCGTGGCCTGTGCGGCGGTCTGAACAACAACATGTTCAAGCTGGTTGTCGGCAATATGCGGGAGTGGCATAACAAGGGTGCGGAAATAGATCTATGTACCATCGGCGCCAAGGCCAGCACCTTTTTTTCCAGATTGAAAGGCAACATCGTGGCTAAGACATCGCATCTTGGGGATGCACCGCAGATCGCAGAACTGATCGGCGTGGTCAAGGTGATGCTCGACGCCTATGATACCGGAAAGCTTGACCGCTTATTCCTTGTCTATAACGATTTTGTCAATACCATGACCCAGAAGCCGGTGGTTGATCAGTTATTACCGATTCAGGCCGAGGTCGATGATCAACTCAAGCATCACTGGGATTATATGTACGAACCCGAGGCCAAGGATGTTTTGAATGCATTATTGACACGCTATATTGAATCACTCGTTTATCAAGGCGTTGTTGAAAATCTGTCCTGCGAACAGGCGGCGCGAATGGTGGCGATGAAGTCCGCATCTGATAACGCAGGTGATCTTATTAACGAATTGCAATTGGTATATAACAAGGCGCGTCAAGCGGCGATCACCCAGGAGATTTCCGAAATTGTCGGCGGTGCCGCAGCGGTATAAAAATCGCGGCAGGTAACACGTTTCAACTGATAAGCAAGTTTTTAGATTAAGGGGAATTGAGTCAATGAGTTCAGGAAAAATAGTACAGGTTATCGGCGCCGTTGTTGACGTGGAGTTTCCGCGGGACGCAATGCCAAAGATCTATGACGCCCTGGTCGTTGCAGACGTCAATCTGACTCTGGAAGTGCAACAGCAATTGGGCGACGGCATAGTGCGTACCATTGCGATGGGCTCATCCGACGGCCTGCAACGCGGCAAGCCGGTGAACAGCACAGACGCGCCTATCTCCGTGCCGGTAGGCACCAAGACACTGGGGCGTATCATGGATGTGCTGGGTAATCCGATTGATGAAAGAGGACCGGTAGGCGAACAGGAACGCTGGCCGATTCACCGCAAGGCGCCCAGTTATGAGGATCAATCAGGTGCGACCGAATTGCTCGAGACCGGTATCAAGGTTATCGATCTGCTTTGTCCGTTCGCCAAAGGCGGCAAGGTGGGGCTGTTCGGCGGGGCCGGCGTGGGCAAGACCGTTAACATGATGGAACTCATTAACAATATCGCCACGCAACATTCGGGGTTGTCCGTGTTTGCCGGAGTCGGTGAACGTACCCGCGAAGGCAACGACTTCTACCATGAAATGCAGGAAGCCGGTGTTGTCGATACCAAGGACTTTTCAAAATCGAAGGTATCGATGGTGTACGGTCAGATGAACGAGCCACCGGGCAACCGTCTGCGTGTGGCCTTGACAGGCCTGACCATCGCCGAAAATTTCCGTGACGAAGGCCGTGACGTATTGTTATTTATCGACAATATCTATCGTTACACGTTGGCCGGCACCGAAGTATCGGCCCTGTTAGGCCGCATGCCGTCCGCCGTGGGATATCAACCGACACTTGCTGAAGAAATGGGCGCATTGCAGGAACGTATTACCTCGACCAAGACCGGATCGATCACGTCGATTCAGGCCGTTTACGTCCCCGCCGATGACTTGACCGATCCATCGCCTGCCACCACCTTTGCCCACCTTGATGCAACGGTGGTGTTATCACGCCAGATTGCCGAGTTGGGTATCTATCCTGCGGTGGATCCGCTGGATTCGACCAGCCGTCAGCTCGATCCGCTGGTAGTGGGGCAAGAACACTATGATGTTGCCCGTAATGTCCAGGGGACATTACAGCGCTATAAGGAATTGAAAGATATTATAGCCATCCTGGGTATGGATGAATTGTCAGAAGAAGACAAACTCGCCGTTGCACGTGCAAGGAAAATTCAGCGTTTTATGTCGCAACCCTTTACCGTCGCAGAAGTGTTTACCGGCTCACCCGGAAAATACGTGTCATTGAAAGATACCATCGCGGGATTTAAGGCCATCGCCGCGGGTGAATATGATCACCTCCCCGAACAGGCCTTTTATATGGTAGGCGGTATTGATGAGGCCGTTGAAAAAGGCAAGAAATTTCAATAATCCATTAGCGGTGGAAATATAATTATGGCCATGACGATCCATGTAGACATTGTAAGCGCCGAGAATGAAATTTACTCGGGTCCTGCTGAAATGGTGTTTGCACCCGCGGCCATGGGAGAAGTGGGAATCTTGCCACGGCATGCCCCTTTATTGACGCAGCTCAAACCGGGAGAAGTCAGGCTCAAGCTGCCTGATGGCCAGGAAGAGTTTTTCTATGTCTCGGGCGGCATGTTGGAAGTGCAACCCCATATAGTAACGGTGTTGACGGATACCGCGCTGCGGGCAAAAGACGTCGATGAGGCCGCTGCACTTGAGGCCAAGCAACGTGCCGAGCAGGCGATTCAGGACCGCGCCTCCGAATTCGAATATGCCAAGGCCCAGGCCGAACTCGCCGAGGCCGTTGCCCAGTTGCAGGCGATACAAAAACTGCGCGACAGGGCCGGGCGGTAACCAATGGAAAGCGCGCTGAGGGACGCATCGCGGCGTTAAAAACGGTCTCGAAATGCTCATTTACTTTATTGTAAACTCCGCTTTTTCGCCCGTTTCCGCCTTGCGCTGCATCCCCTGATCACGTTTCTCAGCGCGCTGCTAAATTTCATCATGAAAAAAAGGCCGTATAACAAACGGCCTTTGGCGTTTATGGATATCGCAGTTAATATAGAGTGCTAAATACGCATATCCAGGTTGTTTATTCTATATATTATGAGTTAATGCAATGAGCCTAAGCGTAATTATCCTGGCAGCTGGCGAAGGTTCGCGGATGCGTTCGAAGATCCCCAAGGTATTACACCCGCTGGGCGGCAAGACCTTGCTTGAACATGTCATAGCAACGGCCAGGCAACTGGATGCCCATCATATATGCATCGTTTATGGTCATGGTGGCGAACAGGTCAAGTCAACACTCAGCTATTTGGATGCCGATTGGATTCTGCAGGCTGAACAACTTGGCACCGGTCATGCCGTTGCGCAGGCCATGGAGCCGGTTGCCAAGCATGATACCGCGTTGATACTTTATGGTGATGTGCCGTTAATCACGCCTGCTACATTACAAAAATTGATAGCGGCGGCCGGTGATCATAGCCTCGGCTTGCTGACCACGCCATTAGAGAATCCGGCAGGTTATGGCAGAATCATACGTGACAAGGCAGGCCATGTGATACGCATCGTTGAAGAAAAAGATGCAAACGATCAGCAACGCGCCGTTAAGGAGATCAATACCGGTATCATGGCGGTACAGGTCAAGCGGCTTAAGACGTGGCTGGCAGCACTTGATAATAGGAATATCCAGGGTGAATTTTATTTAACGGACATTATCGCGATGGCTGTCAATGACGGTGTAACGGTCAACACGGTAGCGCCGCAAACAGTGACGGAAACATTAGGTGTTAATAACCGGGCGCAATTGGCGGAACTGGAACGTTACTATCAACAACAACAGGCCATGCAGTTGATGATGTCAGGCGTAACGCTGCGTGACCCGAACCGGTTTGATCTGCGCGGCGAGATCACTGCGGGTACGGATGTGACGATTGATGTCAACAATGTCTTTGAAGGCAAGGTGGTTTTGGGTAGCCGTGTGCAGATCGGGCCCAACAATATCATTCGCGATGCCACCATCGCTGATGATGTGATCATCCAGAGCCATTGCGTCATCGACAATGCCGTGATAGGCGAGCAATGCAGGATCGGCCCTTACTCACGCATACGCCCGGAAACCAAGCTCGGCAAGGATGTGCACATCGGCAATTTTGTCGAGATCAAAAAATCCCGGGTCAAGGATGGATCAAAGATCAATCATTTGAGTTATGTCGGCGACACCGCAGTGGGACGTAATGTCAATATCGGCGCCGGTACCATCACCTGTAATTATGACGGCGCCAACAAGCATCATACCGAGATCGGGGATGATGTCTTTATTGGTTCGGATACGCAGTTGATCGCACCGGTAACCGTAGGCAGCGGCGCTACGATAGGCGCGGGCTCCACCATCACCCGTGATGTTCCGCCCAATGAATTGGCCTTAAGCCGGTCGCCGCAGCAGTCACGTTCCGGCTGGAAGCGGCCGATAAAGAAAAAGTCCAATGATTGATTAATGCAATGTCATTTCCGTGAAAACGGGAATCCATAATTTTAAATAGGTATAAAAAAGTGTGTGGAATAGTAGGTGCAGTCGCTGAACGGGATGTCATCCCGATCCTGATCGAAGGATTAAAACGGCTTGAATACCGCGGTTATGATTCGGCAGGTGTTGTCGTGCTTGATAATGCCAATACGCTTGCCCGTGTCCGAGCGCCTGGGAAGATTAAAGATCTGGAGGCAGGTTTAACGGTTACTCCCCTCAATGGAAATACCGGCATCGCCCATACCCGTTGGGCCACACATGGTAAACCAAGCCAGGCCAACGCCCATCCGCATATCTGCCGCAAGACTGTCGCCATTGTGCATAACGGCATCATCGAAAACTACGAGGCCTTAAGAAAAACACAACGTGAACAGGGATATGAATTCACCTCGGATACCGATACCGAGGTCATCGTGCATCAGATCTACCACCATATGGAACAGGGTAAAAATCTGATTACCGCCGTGCGCGACACTGTTAATGAAATGGATGGCGCCTATGCGCTGGGGGTAATCAGTAATAGAGAACAGGGACGCATGGTCGCGGCGCGGCGCGGCAGTCCGTTGGTGATCGGCATCGGTATCGGTGAATATTTTATTGCCTCGGATGTCACCGCATTGATTCCGGTGACACAGCGGTTCATCTTCATGGAAGACGGCGATGTGGCGGATGTCACCAAGGATGAATTGAAAATCTATAATGCCGGCGGTGAAGTCGTCGAGCGCCCGATATATATCAGCGAGCAGACACTGAATGCCGTGGAACGCGGTATGTACCGCCACTACATGCTCAAGGAAATCTTCGAACAGCCCAATGCCATTGCTGAAACGCTGGAGGGGCGTATCAGCAAGGACCGTGTACTTGAAGCCTCTTTCGGCCCTGATGCCGCCAAGGTATTCGATGCAGTCAAGAGAGTGCATATCATCGCCTGCGGCACCAGTTACCATGCCGGTATGGTGGCACGCTATTGGTTTGAATCCATTGCCGGAATCCCGTGCAATGTCGAGGTCGCCAGTGAATTTCGTTACCGCCGTCCTGTGGTACGTGAGAATTGCCTGATTGTCACGATCTCACAATCAGGCGAGACCGCCGATACACTGGCAGCCCTGCGTGAGGCCAGGCGACGCGGTTTCAGTTATTCACTGGCCATTTGTAATGTGCCTGAAAGTTCTTTGGTCAGGGAATCCGACTTGTTATTGATGACGCGTGCGGGACCTGAAATCGGTGTCGCCTCGACCAAGGCGTTTACCACGCAACTGGTGGCATTGATGTTACTGGTCATTGTGCTGGGCCGCCGTCATGGTATGCACGAGGATCTGGAAAAATCGATCGTCAGGCAATTGCTATCGGTCCCTGCCAAGGTGGAGAGCGCATTGAAACTTAATGATGAGATTAAAAAATTATCAGAACAATTTGCCGATAAACAACATGCCTTGTTTTTGGGGCGTGGTGCGCAATACCCGGTCGCGATGGAGGGTGCGCTCAAATTAAAAGAGATCTCCTACATCCATGCCGAGGCCTATCCTGCCGGCGAACTAAAGCACGGGCCGTTGGCGCTGGTCGATTCAGAGATGCCGGTCATTGCCGTGGCGCCAAATAATGAATTGCTCGAAAAACTGAAATCAAACCTGCAGGAAGTCAGCGCCCGTGGCGGCAAGTTGATCGTATTCGCCGATGCCGACGTCAAGGTCGACCCGGCACCCGAGATCCAGATCATCAGACTCGTACCGACCGAAGACACCATTGCGCCGATTATCTATACCATACCGTTGCAACTGCTGGCCTATCATGTTGCCGTGCTTAAAGGCACCGATGTCGACCAGCCGCGCAATCTTGCTAAATCTGTAACGGTGGAATAATCTTTAACGATCAAAATATCGCTTAATGCCGATAATGTATTTTTCGGATAACTCAATCGTTCAGTAGTTATAAAGAGAAAATGAGAGGTGGTCGAATGAATACTAAAAGTGGTGACTTCAATGAAAAATGCTATGAGCTTTTAAAACGCATTCCTGAAGGAAAAGTAACGACATACGGGGAGATTGCAAAGGCTTTAGATACTAAAGCGTACCGGGCTGTTGGTAATGCCATGGCGAAAAATAAATACCTGTTTGTTATTCCATGTCATAGAGTTATCAAAAGTAACGGTGTTATCGGTCATTATGCATTGGGGCAAGACAAAAAAATTAAATTATTGTTAAAAGAAGGCGTGGCAGTAAAAAACGGGAAAGTTAAAAATTTTGAAAAGGTGATATATAGATTTTCTTAAGTATCACATTCAACATATGTCTACGGCCAATACACCCCGTTTATCTGGACGCCAAGGGGTTGGTGGCGCTGTGGAGAGAAGGTCTGCCGGCATAAATAAGGCCTGCCGGAACGCAACTGTTAAAATCCTGGACACCCTGGGTCTGAAAACACCGATTAAAAAAGTGGTTCGGGCTACCAGAAATCTGGGTATTCCAAAAAGTGAACCTCATATCCTGCGCGAATTGCCCCACGATCCGTCGGCCTTTACACAGGGCTTGCATATCCATGATGGAGTTTTATATGAAAGCACCGGGCTTGTAGGTCAGTCAAGCCTGCGCGTTATTGACCGGCAAACAGGAGCGATTCTGAAAAAGATCACTGTCGAGGGTCAGTTCGCAGAAGGTATCGCCGTCCTGGACGACCGCTTGGTTCAATTGTTGTGGTATTCACAACAGGCCTTGGTTTACCGCCTGCCTGATCTGATGCCACTTGAGCCCTATCGCTATTCAGGCGAGGGTTGGGGCATGACTGCAACGCAAAAATATTTCCTGACAAGTCATGGTACAGGTGAAATTGTTTATCGCGGCAGGGATTTCAAGGAGATAAAGTCACTGAAGGTCAGCATCAACGGATTTCCTCTCAAAGGTATCAATGATCTTGCCTGGGCAAATGGCAGCATATACTGCAATGTGCTGCGAGATAACAATCTCTACGAGGTCGACGAGAACCATGGCAAGGTAGTGAATATATTCGATTGTTCACGCATAGTGGAGATGGCGGCGCCTCCCGGTGATGCCAATGTATTAAATGGCATCGCATATGATGAACAGACGGATACCTTTATTGTTACCGGCAAGAGGTGGCAAAAATATTTTCAGGTAAAATTGGGAAACCGGCCTTAATTATCCTTTTCAGAACCAGCCCTTGCGTTTAAAGAAATAGAGTAATCCGGCCGCGACTGCAATCATTATCAACCACACGATGGGATAGCCGTAGTACCAATTCAGTTCAGGCATCGACCACGGGCTCTTGCCGGTATTGAAATTCATGCCATAGACACCGGCGATAAATGTCAGCGGAATGAAGATGGTCGCAATAACAGTCAGTATGCGGATGGTTTCATTCATGCGGTTACTGGTGCTGGACAGATAGACATCCAGCATGCCGGTTGTTAAATCACGGAAGGACTCCAGCAGATCCATGATCTGGATGGTGTGGTCATAACAATCGCGCAGATAGAATCTGGTATCATCGTGAATCAAGGCATGATCACTGCGCATGATGGTATTCAAGGCATCACGTTGCGGCCACAGCATACGCCGCAGTAGCAACAGCTCCCGTTTATAAAGGTGCAGGCGTTTCAGGGTGCTGGTGCTCGGAGATTCAAGCAGCTCTTCTTCAAGGTCTGCTATCAATTCGCCAAAATGTTCGAGGATTGGAAAGCCCGCATCAATCACCACATCAAGCAATGTATACAATAGATAATCGGCCGGGCGTTTGCGGATTCTGCTGCTGGCAGTGCGCAGGCGTTTTCTCACCGGCTCAAACGGATCAACCTCGCCCTGGTGAATGCTGATCACAAAATTTTCCCCGTGGAAGAGGCTAAGCTGTTCGACTGAGATCTCTGCTTCACGCATTACCGGCAGACTCATGATGACGAATAATTGATCATCGTAGGTTTCCGCCTTCGGCCGTTGGCCGATATTCAGCACATCCTCCAGCGCCAGGGAATGCAGATCAAACAGATTGCCCAGTTCGCGCAAAGTATCCGGCGCTGCATGTCCCTGGATATGAATCCAGGTGGTACTCGGACGGGAGAGATATTCCTTGCATTCATCAGCGGTTGCCAAATCGACTTCCTGAAAATCGCTTTCTGTATAGTCGATCAGGGTGATTTTAAGCTCAACCTTTTCCCCGGTCCCGCTTGGTTTTAATGTGCCAGGTGCTGTACCGGGGGCATGATAGCGTTTTGTGAAAAAATCCATATTGTCTTTCTACGCCAGCGTTATGGTTCAGGCTAAGAGTTTCAGCAAAGAATAACCGCCTCTTAAGTGTAGTTGATATAGGCTATATAACAAAGCGAACCGGGATCAGGCCGCACTATTGTATAATATCAGCACCGTTCGTATTTTCTATACGATTGTTTACCAATAATTTTCAACCGTAATCTGTCCCGGTTCACGGCGTTTATTTTTCTTCAAGCCACGCCTTTCAAGCACAAGACGGGTGTCGCGCACCATATCCGGGTTGCCACATATCATTACTTGTGATGCCTGCGCAGTTAAGGGTATTCCGGCCCGGGATTCCAGGCGGCCATCTTCAATGGCTTGAGGGATCCTGCCTTTAATGGCGAAGTCAGTGTCTTCACGACTGACAAACGGGATCATCTGAAACTGCCGGGGATATTTTATATACAGAGATTTGATTTCGTCCTGATACGTCAGCTCATCTACTGTGCGCACCGCGTGTACCAGTATGACTTTTTTGAACCGTTTCCATGGCTCCGGGGTGCGCACTATGGATAAAAAGACACCCAAAGCTGTGCCTGTGGCCAGTAACCATAAATAATCTGCATCCGGCACTTCACTCAAGGTAAAAAATCCCGCTGCCCGCGGCATAATCCAGACCTTGTCACCAATCTCAAGCCGGATGAGCCGCATCGTCAAAGGGCCATCCGGTAATGTAATGAAATAAAATTCCAGAGGTTGTTGATCAGGCGGGTTGACAAACGAATAGGGTCGCGCGACTTTCTGATCATCTATATCCAGCGCGAGCCTGGTAAACTGTCCTGCTAAGAAAGGTTGAATATCGGCGTTAATTTGCAGTGAATAGAGATCGTTGGCCCACTGGTGCTTTCCGACCACTTGTCCTTGAATCCAGTCATTCATGCTTATGTAATTTGGGTGAATTGATTTAAATTCAACACTATTAGTAAAAATTGAACTGGGGCGATGATATCCCTTCATTGCATGTGTGAAGAACAATATTTCATAAAATCCGCTGATGGGCGGCCGTTTCGCCGCCGTCATCAATGCAATTCTCTATGCATGTTATAATAACCACGTGCAAAAGGATAATTTACTTTGAATCAAGTGGTTACAGAATTATCATGCGAGGGCTGGCCAATCATATACGGCGAAGTGCTGTTCGATACCTTTCCTGATGGCACTTCGGTTATGGGTGGCGCGCCCTTCAATGTTGCCTGGCATCTGCAGGGTTTTGGATTGTCGCCACTATTAATAAGCGCGGTCGGACAGGATATACAGGGTAAAAAGGTATTACAAATAATGTGTGATTGGGGCATGGATATTCAGGGCATGCAGATCGATACCTCGCATCCGACCGGCGCCGTTAACGTTAGTCTTGATACTGGCCAGCCCACGTTTACTATCGTGCCTGAACAGGCTTATGACTTTATCGAACCCGGTCCTGTTCAGAAAATCATTAATCACACCCCCGTTTCCCTGCTTTATCATGGTTCATTGGCAGCGCGTAGCCAGAGGTCATATGACACGCTTATGTTGCTTCGCGCATCCGCGAACAAACCGGTGTTCGTCGATATTAATCTTAGGGCGCCGTGGTGGAATCGAAATGTTGTTCATAAACTGATAACACATGCGAACTGGCTTAAATTGAATGATGATGAATTGATTAAGCTTACATCAGACGATAATGCGGCACACGGTTTATCAGATGCCGCACAGACTATTTTTGACCGGTATCAGTTAACCTTATTGGTGGTGACACGAGGTAAAGCAGGTGCATTTGTTATCAGCAAGGAGGGCCGCCGCGATGGGCAACCGTTGGTGGTAAATCAAATCGCTGATACGGTCGGCGCGGGTGATGCCTTTAGCGCTGTGACATTACTCGGATTATTGCATGACTGGGCACTATCGGATGTACTGCAACGTGCCCTGCAATTCGCCGCAATGATATGTGCTGTGCGTGGCGCCACAATACAGGATAAATCCTTATATCAAAATTTACTGAAACAATGGCAGCAGGCAGATGACAACTAGTCACGGAGGTTTGTACATTGCCTTGATCAATGTGCATGGCCTGATGCGTGGCTATGATCTGGAGCTTGGGCGCGACGCCGATACCGGTGGCCAGATCAAATATGTGCTGGAACTTGCGCGCGCGCTGATCGCACATCCCCGCGTCGAACGTATCGATGTGCTCACCCGGCAAGTCATCGATTCAAAAGTAAGCGAAGACTATGCCAAGCCGATAGAAGAGATTGAGCCCGGTGCATATATAGTCAGATTAGACTGTGGTCCACGTCGTTATTTACGCAAGGAAGTACTGTGGCCTTACGTCGACAGTTTTGCCGATCAGGCATTGAAGCACATTCGGCATGTCGGCCGCGTGCCGGATATCCTGCACAGTCATTATGCCGATGCCGGTTATGTCGGTGCACGGCTATCGGGATTATTGGAAGTGCCATTGGTGCATACCGGACACTCGCTTGGCAGGGTCAAGCGCCGCCGTTTGATCGAACAGGGTGTTAAACCTGAAACGATTGAACATCAGTATCACATAAGCCAACGCATCGAAGCCGAAGAAGTTGTGCTTGATAATGCCGCAATGGTGATCGCCAGCACGCAGCAGGAAGTCGGTCAGCAATACAGCCTCTATGATAACTATCAACCGCGCAGCATGGCGGTGATTCCGCCAGGGATTGATTTGAAGCGCTTTCACCCGCCGGTGCGGAGATATGAAAAACCGCCTATATACGATGAACTGATACGCTTTTTGCATGATCCCGCCAAGCCGGTCATACTGGCGTTATCACGACCTGATGCGCGTAAGAACATCGCCACTCTGGTGCGCGCCTTCGGAGAAAACGACAAACTACGCAAAAAGGCCAACCTCGTGATTATTGTTGGTAGTCGCGATGATATCCAGACCATGGAAAAAGGCCCGCGCAGTGTGTTGACCGAGCTATTGTTGTTGATCGACCGTTATAATCTGTATGGCAGTGTCGCCTATCCCAAGCATCAACAATCCGAGGATGTCCCCGATCTTTACCGGCTTGCCGCAAAAAGCCATGGAATTTTTGTCAATCCGGCGTTGACGGAGCCCTTCGGCCTGACCTTGCTTGAGGCGGCGGCGAGTGGTTTGCCGATTATTGCGACTGAAGATGGCGGCCCACGGGATATCGTGGCCTTTTGTAAAAACGGTGTGCTGATCGATCCGCTGGATATAGATCGGATGGGTGCTGTGATGTTAGAGGCATTATCCAATCGCGAGCAATGGGTGCGATGGTCCAGGGCCGGCATTAAGGGTACGCAGACCCATTTTTCATGGCAAGGTCATGTAAGCAAGTATCTGCGTGAGATTGACAAGATCATCAAACAGACCACCGGAAGAAAAGGCGTCACTACGCTGATGAAAAGCAGGCTGCCGATATCAGACAGGTTTGTCGTATGTGATATCGACAATACCTTGATAGGCGATAAAGCAGCACTGGCACAATTAATTCAACGCTTGCAAAGCACAGAGAATCATGCCGGTTTTGGCGTGGCGACCGGGCGCCGGATCGATAGTGCCAAAAAAGTATTGAATGAATGGAAAGTGCCCGTGCCTGATTTTTTTATTACCTCGGTGGGTAGCGAAATCCACTACGGTCCAAAGTTATTTGAAGACAGCGGCTGGAAGCGGCATATCGATTATCGTTGGAGACCGGACGCCATTCATGAAGCCATGCGTGATATGCCGGGTATTCGCCTGCAACCGAAGGAAGACCAGCGCGAACATAAAATTAGTTATTTTATCGATCCGGCCAAGGCACCGATGATGCGTGAAATCACCCGGCATCTGCGCAAGCTTGATCTGCATGTCAATGCTATCTATTCCCATCAGGCCTATCTGGATCTGCTGCCGGTGCGTGCATCAAAAGGTGCAGCATTGCGCTACCTTGCCGATAAGTGGGGAATACCGATCGATCGCGTACTGGTAGCAGGCGATTCGGGCAATGATGCAGAGATGCTCAATGGCGATACATTGGGCGTGGTGGTGGGCAATCATAGTCCGGAACTGGAGAGCTTGCGCGACAGAGACAGGATCTATTTTGCCGAAGGTCATTATGCCTGGGGCATTATTCAGGGCATGGAGCATTATGACTTTCTTAATAGCATACGTATTGCATGAATATTCAGGGGTAATACTTTGACGGTACCACTCGAAGATTATATGCAGCAGAATCGCGAAGCATGTTACATGCTGTTGCGGCGTTACATTGCGCTCGGCAAAGCCTTTCTGTTGCAGTCGGAATTGTGGGATGAACTCCAGGCCTTTTGTAATGAAAACCCTGACATGGGCCTGGCAGAGTCACCGCTGTTCAAGATGATAGAAACCGCGCAGGAAGCCGCCATTGAATCACCGTGGATCTATCTTGCCGTGCGTCCCTATGTGGCACGCTGGAAATATCTGCGTATCCATGTTGAGTCTATCCAGATCGAACCGGTTACGGTTTCGGAGTTTCTCACCTTTAAAGAACGTTTGGCCATAGGCCCGTCCCAGGATAACGGTTGGACGCTGGAGTTCGATATCGGTCCGTTTAGCAGGGAATTTCCCAAGTTAAAAGAGTCGCGCTCGATTGGACGCGGTGTTGAATTTCTGAATCGCCGCTTATCGAGTCAGCTGTTCCAGGAACTGGGCAAGGGTGATCAACGGCTGCTGGATTTTTTGCGCGTGCATCAATGCCGGGGGCTGCAGTTGATGATCAACGACCGTATTACCAATGTGGCGGAATTGCGCAAGAGCCTGCGTGAAGTCGAAGACTATCTTGCCTTACAAAGCGGCGATGCCGTGTGGAATGACGTGGGTCATACCTTGCAAACGCTTGGATTCGAACCGGGCTGGGGAAGAACAGTGTCGCGCATGCGTGACACGTTTTCGCTGTTGACCGATATTCTCGAGGCACCCGATCCCGGCAATCTCGAACGCTTCCTCGGCCGTATACCGATGATTTTCAATCTCGCGGTCATTACGCCCCATGGCTACTTTGGACAGGCCAATGTATTGGGATTGCCGGATACAGGTGGTCAGGTAGTCTATATCCTCGATCAGGTCCGGGCGCTTGAAAAGGAGATGCGCCGGCGTATCGCTGAGCAAGGCCTGGATATTGAACCGCAAATCCTGGTAGTGACACGTCTGATCCCGGAAGCAGGAAATACCACCTGCAACCAACGCCTCGAATCGATTGTCGGAACAGAACATGCACGCATCCTGCGCGTGCCATTCCGTAATCCGGATGGTGAAGCTATTCCCTACTGGATTTCGCGCTTTAATGTATGGCCTTATCTGGAACGCTTTGCCAAGGACGTGGAAAAAGAAATCCTGGCTGAATTATCCGCCCGGCCCGATTTAATTATTGGCAATTATTCGGATGGCAATCTTGTCGCAACATTGCTGGCACGCCAGTTACAGGTGACGCAATGTAATGTTGCCCATGCCCTGGAAAAGACCAAATATCTGATGTCCGATTTATATTGGCAGGCTAATGATGCACAATACCATTTTGCCTGCCAGTTTACCGCAGACCTTATAGCGATGAATGCGGCGGATTTTATTATTACCAGCAGCTATCAGGAAATCGCCGGCCGCAGCGACAGTGTCGGGCAATATGAAAGTTACAGTGCATTTACATTACCGGGCTTATATAGGGTAGTAAATGGCGTTGAGATGTTCGATCCCAAGTTTAACATTGTATCTCCCGGCGCCGATGCCGAGGTCTATTTCTCTTATAATGAAAAGGCCCGGCGTCTAACGGCATTACACAGTGAGATTGATTCAATGGTCTATGGTAAGGAACCGCGTTCCGATGCGCGTGGTTGTCTGGCCGACCGTAAAAAACCGTTAATGTTTTCCATGGCACGGCTCGATCGTATTAAAAACATCACCGGGTTGGTCGAATGGTATGGGCAAAATCAGGCATTGCGTGAATCAGCCAATCTGCTGGTCATCGCCGGCCATGTCGATGCCTCATGTTCGATAGACCGGGAGGAAACCGTACAGATACATCGCATGCATGAGCTGATCGACCGCTACAAATTAGACGGTCAAATACGTTGGTTGGGCGTGCTGCTGGATAAAAATATGGCGGGTGAGATTTATCGCTATGTGGCCGATCGCCAAGGCATATTTATTCAACCCGCGCTTTTTGAGGCGTTTGGCTTAACTGTAATTGAGGCAATGAGTTCAGGCCTGCCGACCTTTGCAACTCGTTACGGTGGCCCGCTGGAGATCATTGAAGACGGCATATCCGGATTTCATATCGATCCCAACCACGGTGACCGTTCAGCACAAATCATTGCAGAGTTTTTTAAACAGGCGCGGCAAGCCCCCGATTATTGGCAAACTATTTCCAATGGCGCACTCAACCGTATACGGAGCCGTTACACCTGGGAACTGTATGCCGAGCGGATGATGACGTTATCCCGTATCTATGGATTCTGGAATTATGTCACTAATTTGGAGCGCGGGGAGACGCGGCGTTATCTGGAGATGTTTTACGGCCTGCAATACCGCCAACTCGCGGCAAAAGTGCCGCACTAATCACGGTTTTCTATTTTGTTGTCTTTCTTTCCCCACAACAGTTGTTTGGCGCTAGTGGTAAATCCATTTGCCTGGTCTTTGAAGCGTGTCAATAAGCGTTTTGCCCAAACGAACTCGGTGGCCAAAATGGCCAGGCCAACCGGAATTACCACAATCGCTGGTCCGGGCAACACTATCATAGCAATACCGATCAAAAGGACAGTGATACCGGTAATCAAAATCACGATACGGCGCGCACCCTTTACTGATAGCACTACCAGCCGCTCAACTTCATCGGCAAGTGGTGAGGTCAGCGCCGCGGTGTCACGGCCGCCACCGATGATTGAAGCTAGTACACCGATGGTTAAAATTCCGAGGATAACCGCCAGTGATACAGAGGTCGGTATTGCATAGTGATGGGCCAATAACATCTTGACTCCGACAAAGCCAAGTAAAAATACCAGACTGATTTTCAGGTAACGTAATTTGTTCATCACGCTCGCAAGCGCGAAGTAGAGCGAACGCAGACCTAATATTGCAAAGATATTAGAGGTGAATACCAGAAAGGGATCACGTGTGATGGCGATAATAGCCGGGATAGAATCGACGGCAAAAATCACATCGGCGGTCTCGATTAATAACATGGTAAGCAGCAAGGGTGTTGCCGCGCGTTTGCCGTCAATACGGGTAAAGAATTTCTCACCTTCGTAGTGATCGCTGATTGGATACAGGCGTTTGATCAGCTTGATGAGCGGATTTTTATCAGGTTGGAGATTGTCGTGGCGCTGGAGCAGCATTTTGACGGCTGTGAAAATCAAAAAGGCACCAAAGACGTAGGTAATCCATGCAAAGGTATTGATCAATGCGAGTCCGAAGACAATCATTACACCACGTAAGACGATGGCACCGAAGATACCCCAGAACAATACCCGATGTTGGTATTGTAGCGGCACCTGAAAGTAGGCGAATATCAAGGCAATGACAAATATATTGTCGATGCTGAGTGATTTTTCGATCAGGTATCCGGTGAAAAACTGCAATGCGGCCTGTTTTCCATCCAGTTCATTCCCTGCTGCAAGCCCCATTCCAAGCCAGTGGAACTCATAGATAAAATACACACCGACGTTGAAAGCCAATGCCAGCGATACCCATAAGCCTGTCCAGGCCAATGCCTCATAGAGGCTGATAACGCGCGACTTGCGGTTTAATACTCCCAGATCCAGGATGAGAACGAGGACGATAAAGGCAATAAAACCAGACCAAAGCCAGAGCGACATGAAATTATTCTATGTTAAAGGAAGGGATATATTGTCAGATGGATAAGACAACGACTTCGAATAAAAGTTTTTAAAAGTGCTACATTATATGACTGAAAACCTGACGGCTTCTATCGATATTTTTCTACGGCCATGATTTATGTAACCATTCAATTTGCCTGTATTATTTGGCTGTTGCTGCAAGTCGATATGCAACAAGTCAATGCGCTACATATAGTGTTGCTGTTCGTTGTGGCGGCAATAGGGGCATGGGCGGTGATTTCCATGCGTCTTGATAACATCAATATCGTTCCGGCCCTGAAAGACAACCATCGTTTGGTTACCACCGGGATTTATCGCTATATCCGCCACCCCATGTATGCTTGTGTGCTATTATTTAGCGCAGTATTACTCGGTACCAGCTTCAACTGGATCAACAGCGCGGTGTTTGGCATCTTGCTGGTGGATCTGTGGCTCAAGTTGCGTCATGAAGAACGCTTGTTAAGTGAACGGTTTCCGGAATACCGGGATTATCAAAAGAAAACAAAAATGATAATTCCGTATATACATTAAGGAATGTCTGATTAATTACATTTTTGTCATTCCCGTGCAAACGGGAATCCATATCTTTTGAATACCTGGATGCCCGCTGGAGCCTGTCCTCGACTCCGATCGGGGACGGGCATGACGAATAAATCAGTGTTTCCTTAAATTAATGTGTTTCAGGTGTGAGGTGGGTGTTGGCCGGAGAGGAGGCCAATACAGGGCTACTGTAAAATAGTAGTTACTACTTAAAAGTTTATTGCGCCCGTAGCTCAGTTGGGCGAGCGAGGGTAAGGAAAAGATCCAGTGAATCTTTTTCCCTGCGAGCGCCAAGCCAAGGAAGGCTTGGCAGGTGTAAGTGATAAACTGAGTTATTGCGCCAGGGATGGCGGAATAAAATCTGATTTAATTTGCGCCCGTAGCTCAGCTGGGTGAGGTGAATGATGTAAGCGAAGCGTTAAGCTTCGCATGAACCGAACGCCCGGCATCTGTGATGCTGGGCCGGGGAAACTGCGCAAGCAGCGTGGGTGTTGGCCTCCGAAGCCAAAGGTTGAATGTTCGACCGAATCTTCGGGAAAGATTCGGAACAGCGGAGCCAGCTATATAATGGCGACGCTGGCCCCGCAGGGGTGGCCTACAGGGATGTAGGCCATAGGAGTCTCGGGCGCGCCATTATCCCAATCTTAAGATGTGATCCCCAGCCTGATCTAGCATACAATATTGATTGGATAACGAACGACGGGTAGCGACCCTAAGCGGTTATTAGTGAATTGATGGATTTAGAAAATATTATATATCGCCAATTGTCCTCCAGATTGCTGGAGTTGGTGAGTTAGAGAATTGGTGACAGATTTATCCCCTGAGGTAAATCACATGATTTGGATACTATAATGCTTTATAGATTCATAGGCTTAGAAAGGATTGAAAAAATACTTCACGATAGAAGAGATTACCTTGTGCATCCATCAAAATGGCGCGATCCATATGAATGGTCTTTCCTAGATGCGAACGTCCTCTATCCTATGTATGTGTACGATGGAAAGATGACATCCAAACCGCCGCCAGATGGTATTAAATTCAAATTGTCTAATTGGATGCGGGATGATGAGAATCATGGAAGAGCGCATTTTATATACGGACAGTGCTGGAGTACGCGATCAGAAAGCGCTGCTCTATGGCGAACCCCAGACAAGTATCATGTGCGTATTGCCATAGATGAAGATGTTTTATGTAATCGAATTGAATCAGCCGCGCAAGGAAATCAGTTTTACATCGATAAAGTAACTTATGATAGTTCTGATGAGATAAAAACTCGCCGAGACACATTCATTAGTAAATGGCGGCCTCATAGAGGACACCGAGGATCTGCAAGCGAATGGTTTTCTGAGATTACATCTTTATTACTTGAGAAACGTACTGATTTTGACTTTGAAGAAGAATTACGAATAATTATCTTTGATGAAAATGGCTATTTACTGTGGAGGAAGAGTCAAGATCCCAAAATCGGTGTTCCACTTGCTGAGCGCAATGATATGCCAAAACTATATGGTTACAAGATAGATTTTAATAGTGACATACATAGCATTCTTCTGCATCCTGAGCTTAATAAGCAGGAATACCAATCCCAGATGGCACAGATAAATGAACTTGGCATTACGGTACCGGTTTCAAAATCTCAGCTTTATTCTAGGCGAAGAATCTTTGATACGTGGGGAGAAAAACCCATATCAAGATAACCAATTGTGATTACTGAGGTCAGAGCACATTAATCACAAATATTAGAAAAAACTGTGTTCCAACCCACTGTTATTAGTTATTGATTAAAAGTTTAATGCGCCCGTAGCTCAGTTGGATAGAGTGTTGGCCTCCGAAGCCAAAGGTCGGACGTTCGAATCGTCTCGGGCGCGCCATATAAAATAAAGGCCCATTAAGGGCCTTTATTTTATATGTTGTACTGGAATTGATTCGAACGTCCGACGAAATAAAATAGACGTTCGACAAAATGGCTTGTCCATTTTGGCCAGCGTCAGGTATGACGCTGGCCCCGCGGGGACGATCTCCGGAATGGAGATCGCAGGAATCTCGGGCGCCATTTCTTTTCTTTTATATATAGTTGTCTTACTATGATTAAAGTTTCCTGTTATTAGAACCGATCATAACGCCCGACTATGTCCTTAATTCATTTTAATACTATCGGTTAATATCAATGCAACACTCAGCCAAAGGCGCATTATTATCCGGACTTGTTTTTCCTGGCACAGGACAGATCGCATTGAAGCGATATAAGCGTGGCATAGCTTTGATGTTGACGACTTCTGTTTGTCTGGCTTACATCATCATGTATGCCGTGGAGCAAGCGTTTAGTATCCTTAACCGGATGGATGTCAACGGTGGCGCGATTGACATGGGTGCCATAACAAACGCGGCGGCCCAGGCATCCGGGAGTTCCGGCGGCATGTTGGTCAACGTTGCGCTTCTGGTGATTATTGTCTGTTGGATCTTTGGTATCGTTGATGCCTATACGATTGGCAAGGAAATGGATAATAAAATGGATTTAACATCCTGACAGAATATCTTAGGCGGCATATCCGCCCGGATTCATCAAGACAGCTATAAAGGGACCTCTGATATATTCAGAGTTTCCTTAAGTGGAATTCTGCATTAAAACTCAGTTTACTTCAGTTTGGTTCCGCTAGGCAGTTCAATCTCCACGGCAATCGGCAGATGATCGGACACGGCATGACTGAGCACCTGTATGTCATTAATTTTGATTGTCGGGGTTACCAGGATGTGGTCGATATTACGCATCGGTTTCCAGCTCGGGAAGGTGTGCAGTTTATCCACCGGCTCCAAGAGCTTTGTTTTATTCAGTAAAGCATCCATTTCATAGCTTTTGGATTTGCAATTGAAATCTCCCATCACCACGACTTGTTCAAAGGCGTTTACCAGGTTACTGATAAAATCAAGTTGACGCATGCGGGCGCGCCGCCCTAACGCCAGATGCACCTGCAATAATATTAAGGGCGTCTCCTCGCTGCCGAAGCGGACCTCCATTACACCACGGCCAGGGATGAAACCGGGCAATTTATGTTCGGTAATCATCAGCGGCGTAAGCTTGCTTAACAGGCCCATGCTGTGTTGGGCGAACCTGCCCAGATTGCGATTGGTCTGATGACCCCAGAACGGAAAATGACCTTTTTTTGCCAGGTACTCCACCTGATTGACGAAGTAACTGCGAAAACTGCCGGCGTCGGTTTCCTGCAATGCCACGATATCGAAGTCACTGACAATCTGCGCAATACGGTCAAGATTTTCAAAACTTTCGGGATGAGGCAGGACATGCCGCCAGCTGTGCGTCAGGTAATGGCGAAAATGCCTTGAAGAGATACCAATCTGAATGTTATAGCTCAAGAGCCGCAAGCGCCGTGTGTTTACATGATCGAGGGTCGACGGCACATTTGAAGTACGTAATAGGGTCGAGTGACGCAGTTGCGGGGCCACAACGTTTATATCGGACAAACCATTTCTCCCAATTTTGCCGTTAATTTCAAGTTTTCGCCATAATCGACCGGGCAGTCGATAATGCTTACGGTATTATCGGCCAGGGCCTTTTTTAATGTAGGCAAAAGGTCCGCTGTTTTTTCAATACGATAGCCCTTGGCGCCGAAGGATTCGGCGTATTTGACGAAATCAGGATTATTAAACCTGACATTGCAGGTTCTGCCATAGGCGTGCATCTGTTTCCATTCGATCAGGCCATAACCGCAATCATTCCATATTAATATGACAAACGGTGTATTGAT
>Ga0214472_10000475_pt1 | contig 49420 bp, 66 predicted proteins | sample RVTome_6_FD_207662 | JGI IMG/M metagenome (GOLD analysis project Ga0214472, IMG submission 207662) | Soil microbial communities from uranium-contaminated site in the Upper Colorado River Basin, Wyoming, United States - RVT140D175 | ecosystem: Environmental > Terrestrial > Soil > Contaminated >...
TTCGGTCCCAGCCCGGATGCCGCGCTTCGACCGCATGAGACCGGCCTGGACGTAGGGATCGCTGAAGTTCAGGGTGGCGAGATCGACCGGCCCACCCATGTAGGAGCCGCCACCGTAGATGCCTCCACCCCCACCGCCCCCACCCCCGCCGCCTCCACCCCCGCCGCCGCCACCGCGAAGGCCGCGCAGCGAGCCACGCAAGGCGCCCAGCATCTCTTGCCCGAACTGCGATCGCTGGCCCTGACCGATGCCGGCCTGAGAGAAGAAGTCAACGACCTGAGGATCGAGCCTGGTGTCGCGGAAGCCACCAACAGTTGTCGTCTGCTTCGAACCCATTTCACCCCCACTCGATCTCGGCGACGAGCTTGGCCCACTTCTTCCTGAGCTCCCGCCAGGACGCTCCGAGCACCAGTATATCCTCGCGCTGCCCGGCCCTCAAGGCATGCCCTGAAAGCCTACCCTCTTCCTGGAAGCCCACATAGCGGGACAGCCCCTCGAGCCCTGGTCTGACCATCGTCCAGAATCGCTCGACACCCAAGAGATCCCCGAGGTATGCAGCTACGATGGTCAGACCCCTCAGGGCCACCATGCCGCATAGCGCATCATCAACACCGTGTATCGGCATCAAATGCAGTGCGGCCCGCCTCTGCACGAGGTCGAAGTCCGTCATGTAAATCGCGCACGACTGGACCTGGGCCAACCCAGTCGCAACGAACATCTGGCAAGTCTGCGGCAGCTCGACGAACTCCTGGCCATCGACCCACAAGCGCGGCGGCCCGCCATGCTGCCCAGCCGCCCTAGGCCCCTCGAAGAGCGAGATGTACTGCACCGGACATGGGCTGACCGGCGTCACGGACGTGCTCCTGATGGAGCCAAGGATCACGGGTCAACCGCCGTCACCGGGTCCACGCCGGGCGTCGCCGTGATTGTCGCTGTCCACGCATCGGTGGTGTCATCTTCCTTCTCGACAGTGAGGGTCGTGCCGCTGATGTGCCACCTGTTCCTGAGGAACCTCAGCGCATTAAGCACGGAACGTGCGGACTCGCCACTCACTGAGGTCCAGTCGCGCTTGAGCAGCTCGTCGGCGTTCTCCGTGGCGGTTGGCACCGCCGCTATGTCGTCCGACACGGTGACGGCCGGCGTCCCGAGACGACTCTCGAGGTCGTCTACGAAGTCATCCACGACGGCGACAGCCGCAATGAGGGCTGCCGTGTCAGCCAGGATGGTCGTGAACGGAGGAGCTTCTGACACGCCAATCGCTGAAGCGGCAATCTTCTGATTCGTGATGAAGTTGTCGGCGACGGCGGCGTTATCAATGGCACCAGCGGTGAAGTCGCCGACCTCGATGCCGGTCGTGGCGATCTCGACACCGCCGGTCGTTGTGACTGGATCGGTCTGGGTGCCCGACATGGAAAGACGGAAGCGAATCTCTTCCTTCTCTCCTGAAGTCCAGTCGGTCGCTCCAGCCCCGCTCGGTGCTTCCTCCAGAGCATTGGCCGTGAAGCGCTGCGTTCCGCCATCGTCCTCGGTCAGTTCGGCGTAAAGCGACCCAGCCGCCGGAGCTGAGAGCGAAGCCGAGAGCAACTCACCAAGGCGATAGGCAGCGAGTCTCGCGAAAGAATCCCCGGTCTGCGGGACAGTCGTGCCGCCAGTCGAGGTTATGTTGGCCGCTCCGGTCAGCTCGCGTGTACCCACAGCCCAGACGTCGGCCGCTGTGTGCGTACTGAATCCTGTGGCCGTGATCCAGGCAGCGTCACCACGGGCACGCAGCGCCTCGAGCGAGTCGTCCGTGCGCGCAAAGCTCCAGGCTGTGCCGTCGTCGAAGAGCTGGCCGAAGACGGAACCGAGAGCGACACCCGTCGAGAGCGTAACGCTACGATGCGTGAGACCGCTCAGGACAAGGCCTGCCGTGTCTGCGGTACCGTGCGCGGCCACAATGTCCTCGTCCCAAACGCCATCCACGATATCGGCCACGGTTAGGCTCGAGCCACCTGCGTTGTCGACGATCTCCTTGACCACCGAACCGGCAACGGCAGCCCCGTAGACCGTGCCGCTATCGGTATCAAACAAATCGGCGAGCGCCAGCGCAGTCAGGCCGCCGATCTTACCCAAGACCGACCCAACCGATCCAGACAGATTGCCAGTGATATCCATGGTCTGGTTCGGCAGATCGATCGCGGTCAGGTGGTCGCCGGTCCCGCCGGCCTCTGTCAGGCCAGCGCCCGCCGCGCCGATGCGCGCGAAGCTGTCGCCGGTCTGGGGCGTATGCCCGGTCAGGGTCGTCACGGTCGCGACAGTGTCCGCCGTCGGGTCGAAGTAGCTGGCCGCCGCGAGCGTCCGGCCTTCGATGTAATCAGTCGCATCGACAGTCTCGATGGTCGCGACGTCATAGCCGGTCTTGTCGGACACGACGTTGGCATCCACCTCCGCCTCGAGCTGGAACGTATGCGAGGTCGTACCTGTCACGCTGTTTACTGCGGCGCTCACGTATACGGTATAGCTCTTGCCCTTCTCGAAGCCGTTGGCCGCGCTCAGGGTTAGCTGCTCGGAGTAGAAGCCAGCCGTGTTGGCGTCGTCCAGAAGCGCCATGCTGCCGGTCAGGATGGCGGTCCCGGTCTCGTCCTCGTAGACGCGATAGCTCGGGACCGAATCCGCATCTGTCGCCTGGCCTGTGTCGAAGCGGTGCGTGTTCGCGGCGAAGGTGAGGAGGTCGTCGATCTTCCAGCTGCCGAGGTAGGCGGCGTGGGCTGCGGTGGAGAACAAGCAGAGCAGAACCGTGAGCAGCTTTCTCATCGCACAACCCCTCCTCCGATGACCGGCACACCGCCACCACCACCTCCGGCCGGTTCCTCGCGCTGGAACGCGCCGAGATCTATGTAACTCTGACCGGCGTGTAACGTTCCCGGCGCACCGATCGCCTTCATGTTCGCGCCGACCTCGAAGTTGTTTCCAGCGGCATCGACGTACTGCGGGTCCAGCACCGTTACTAGATCGTGCGCATCGTCGTCCATCAGCGAAAGGCATGCTGTCGTGTTGTTGTAGCAGTTGGTGGCTAGCAACACGTTAGCCCCGCCGGAACTCGATGTCCCGCCGACAAAGCCTACGGTGCCGTTGTTGGAGGCGATGTTGTTGACGTAAAACGGCTGCCGCGTGTTGTTCAGCTGCCGAAAGCCCGCGTCGCCGTTCCCATCCGCCGTGCAGTTGATAGCTTCGTCGATCAGCTCGAACCCGTTTCCCGTGTTGCCTTCGGAGATGGTGAAGCTTACCTTCAGGCCACCCGTGACATTGAAGCCATCGCCGCCATTGTCGGCAGCCACGCATCCATGGCATCGCTGGATAGCGCTGGAGCCGCCGTCCGTCTGGAACCCAGCGCCGGTGTTCACCATTGACTCACAGTCTATGTAAGCCGTATTAAAACTATTCGCCAACCGGAACCCGGCGCCGCCACAGGCGCTTGCCTGCACGTTGAACCATGTGACACTGTTGACGCCGGTGTTGTTGAAGCAGTGCGAGGTCGCGCCTGTCGCCCTAAGGTGGGCGAAGTAGTTGTACTGGTGGCCGACTACAATGCAGTTCGCCCGCGTACTCTCTCCGTCTATCAGGGGCCGATCCGTCCCCGCTGGGGCGTCGCCATGACTGGACAGGTAGCCACGCCACTGGATCCATAGCTGGCGCGACGAAGCCGCCACAGTCGTGGTGAGCGTCTCCGTGTAGGTGCCGCTCTTGATCCAAACGATGTGGTTATTGGCGACCAGCGCCGCAACCTTGGTCAGCGTCGCTAGGCCTCCACCCATCGCACCGGCGCATGTCTGCCCGCTGGTTCCGAGCGCACGATCAACCGTCCAGCGGTTGTTCCCCACGTCGGCCGCCGTGATCTCGTAGAAACCGGCCGTGCAGTCGCCGCTCGTGGCCTGGAACAGATTACCTACATCGTCCGCCGAGACGGTGTAGTCACCGGAATCAACGTTCAACTGCGTGGTCGTCGTATGAACTGCGGAGGCGGTCGTCAAAGTCGCGAAGGCCGCGTCAGCCTGTGAACGATCGACTCCGGCGGATGCTGTGTTGAAGCCGCCACCGTTGCCGTCGTTGCCCGTCGTCCTGACCTCCCACTCCGTGTCATCAGACAACGCTCCTGTCGCAACTCTGGTGCAGAGCATCAAGAGTAGGATAAGGCGCTTCATTCAGTCTCCTCCGGAACGTCCCCCTGAAAGTACAGGCTGGCCGCGAGGCTTGGTTGATTGCTGCTGGTAAGCCAGACGTTGCGGAGGTTGCAGCCCATGAATTCATAGCCCGTGAAGTCCTGGACTGGACACCACAGCTCCCACGTCGAGCTGGCGCCGTTCCGGCCAGGCGACCTGTCGAATATCCAGGCCGCACCGTTCGTGCCGGTCACGCGATAGATGCCGCGCGTCACGTCAGTGGCTGGAGCTATGCGCACGAGACAACCGATGTCCGCAGACGTGACAGCGTGGCCTACCGGCGTGCCGCGCCCAGCAGCTCCGATGTTCAGCACATCGGACCCGACCTCGCGCCAGAACGCAACCGTATCGCTCCACAGCTGCGAGAAGTTCCCGTCCTGGATCGTTAGCGGCGGCGGCGGCAACAGCACCCGGTGCCATGCGTAGTTACGCCGCGTGGCCTCGTAGTGGACCGTCCCGCGATGCCACCGCTCAGAGTGATAGTCCTCGGGTGCGTACCTCGCAGTCACGAGCGGACCGCCACTACGATCGGTCCGAATCTCTGGCGGTCGTGGCGCCGGCGTCGGGGTAGGGGTCGGTCTCGGGGTCGGGGTGGGTTCCGGCTCTCGCTGCCCCCATACATTGAACGTCACCGCGAGCACCAGGATTGCTAGCTTGATCCGCATCGCTCCTCCCTACGCGACCTCGAGTAAACTCGATCCACCTCAAGCATCTCACCCACCCAACCCAAGGATGAAAAGCGGGGCACTGAACCCACCCCCAGGATCAACGTCAGCCAGACTGATGATGATCGTGTTTCCTGTTTGCGTGATAACGATACCAGCTCCTGCCTGGATGATGATGTTGCCAGTGATCTCGGGGTAGGTGTCAGCATGAACCGTCGTCGCGAGGATGTCCTCCGGATCGACCCAGGAGCCGCAACCGTTCGCCTGGGCTTGGATCATCTCGCCCAGCGTGCCGAAACAGATCTGCTCCGGAGCCACCTGCGCCTGGGCGATGCCGCTGAACCCCAGGAATGCCACGGCGAGAAGAAGACGCCTCATGCTGTCCTGTAGTACGCCCTCAGGAGCGTCCCGGCCGGTGGCGTCGGAACGCCAGCTGCCAGTGTAATGGTATCCGAAACCAGGGTGTAGTGGGCAGTCTGAACCCACAAACTCAGAGCGCCGAGACCGGCAAAGCTCACGAAGAGCAAGAGGGACACGGCTGGCGACGGCGGCTCTGAAAGCGTGAAGACGCGAGCCAGACCGTTACACTGACCATCCAGAGACTCGCTGTCCGTGAACATGTCCGGACTGGCACCGGCGTGGACATGGTCGCGCCTTGCGTAGTTCGAAGCCGTACCCTCGGCGTTGACCGTCCCAATGGACACGGGCACCCCGACGTCAAGGGCGTCTGATTCGCCCTGGTTGTGACTCGGGGCATGCGGCTTCGGCTCATGGAGGTCCGCCCCCGTGAGATCACGGTGCAGCATGGCCTCTTCGAGGCCGTCCGGGATCGTATCCCCATGAAGGACGATATTGACGTCTACCGCAACCGTGGCCTTGCCGCCAGTGAACGCCTCGAGCTCCTCTTCGAGGAAGTTGATCCGCTTGCCCAGGAGCTCGGCCAGCTGCTTTCGATCCCTGAGCTCGACAGCCTCATCAACGAGCTCACCGCCCACCCGGAAGCGTCGGACTTGCACCGATGGCATCAGCCACCTATCCCTGGAAGCCTGAGACCCATGGGTCTGTACTCGGCCGTCATGCTCGCCAGGCGGAAATCGTAGGTGCCGCTGCCAGAGAAACGGAAGCCATGCCGGCGCCCCGGCGTGCCCCTGAGTCGCCAGTAGTCATGCTCCGTGGCCCTGGCCCCAAGACCGGCCTGGCCCGTGAACTGACGAGGCCCTGAGGCCTGGAGGCCATCGACGTATTCCGTGCCGTCGAGCATCGGCACCGGCCCGTCCGAGCGCTCGAGCTCGACGAGCCAGCCAGTGACAAGGCGGTGCTCGTGGATGGGAACCTGCTGAATGCCGATCGAGAGGTCCGGACTCCGATAGTCGAATCCGATGCCTATCGGCTCAGCATCCGGCGTGTGGTCGTAGTAGAGCTCGTTGCCCTCGGCGTCCACGAAGTGCCTGTAGACAGCCCCCTCGCGGCCACCAGACCAGACCTCCTGGACATCCTGGAGCCCGCTCATGACGGCCAGGTAGGTCGCCTCCCAGCCGTCGTAGACGTAGACGCCACCCGTCGTGTCGAGCAGATTGACCCACAGGGGCTTCAGCTCGCCCGTGCGCGGGTCCGGACCCTCAAGGGCTACCCGGTAGTAGGGCCTACTCAGGACGGGCTCACGGACCGCCACGGCCTCCTTGACGCGAGTCCCACGCCGGGCTTGGTCGAAGAAGTCCACCATGAGGTTCGCGACCCGCTCAAACTGCGCCCCGTTGAAGCGCCACAACCCCTGGTCGTCGAAGCCGTACCCAAGGTTTCCGACGATGACCAGCGAGTGGTGGCTCAGACACCCGATGTCAGCCGGCAGCTGACTGGAGGAATAGCCGAAGATGGGGTGGGACCCGACGGCATGGGCGGAACGGCGCTTGAAGACGAAGAGCGTCCCGTGCATGACGAAGCCGCCTATCAGCTCGTCCCCGTCGTCGAGATTGATGTTGAGGGTGTTCAGGGCGGGCCAAGCCCAGGGTGCATTCACCTTGGAGTTGAGGAGTACGGATGGGGCATCGGGGCCTGAGCCGAAGAACTGCCCCTCGAAGAGAACGAACCACGAGAGCTTAGGTGGCGGGTCGTTGTCGAACTCGGCGGCCTCGCCGAGGTCAGAGTCGGTACGCACGCCGACGTCCACTGTGATCGATGCGCCGCTGTAGTCATGCTCCGACTCGAAGAGTGGGAATGCCTCGTCAGCCGGCGTCCTATAGACCCACACTTTGGTGAAGCGCGGAGGCATCCCGGGGTTCGCCGGGATGATGAGCGCAACCTTCGAGGTGTCCGTGCCCGTCGAGATCGTCACCTCGATGGCCTCGGAGGGATTCGTCTTCTCGCCGGTCAGTGGATCGACAAGCACATAGACGACACCGTAGACCGAGCCGTCGAAGAGGTGGCCGCCGGTTGCACTCTGCGGACCGAACGATGGGGTAACAGGCGCAGGCCAACCCCACGGTTGCAGCGTATCGCCGTCCCAGACCTTACCGTCAACGATACCGTCGCCGAACCACATCCGGTTGACGAACTGCAAGCCGGTCGTGATGCGCTCGGAACTGACCGAGCCTCGAAAGGTCCAGATGCCCGTCGGATCGGGTGGGCCAATGAGCTCGAAGAGATCGTGGCTGTTGATGCGCAGCGCCTGGCGGGTGACGGAGCCTGCCGCCTCGCGCTTGCGGAACATCCCCAGCCAGTAACAGGTGCTCGACGCGGACGGGAGCCTGTTACCGACGCGCTGGCGGCCGTAACGAGAGTGCAGCCCGCCCCTCGCCGGGTCCACATTGACAGCCCAGAGCGCCGCGTTGGGTGGGACGTTGCCGGGCGTCAAGCCCGCCGCCATCCCACCCGAAAAGTCCGCGTACTGCTCGTACAGGGCCTCTTCGGTGTCGGTGCGGCGCTCCGTCACGGCCCCTCGCTATCGCTTCTTAGGCTGGCGCTCTTCCTTCTCGTCGCCCTGAATCCCGAAGGTCTCGAGGGCCTTCGCCGTCCCTGTAATCTGCTGCGTGATGGACTGCCCCTTCTCGCCGTGGAAACCCATCATCTTGAGACACGGTTCCGTCCTGCACAGGAACTCAGCCTCGGCCATGGATAGGGCCTTCGTCTCTCCCGGCTCGAAGGAGTAGCCGTCGTTCCCGTTGTACCTGACGACACGGGTGGGCTTTCCATCATCGCCACGAGGCGGGAACTCCCGCCCTGTTATGTTCTTGACGAACGCAATCTGTGCCATGTTCTCCTACGGCTCGACAACGATCCTGTCAGGGTAGACGCCCGTTGTCGGCATCTCGATGTACCTCCTCAAGACGGCCTCGGCCCTGACACGCTCCTTGCCGGCCCTGTCGCGCATCCGCGCGTCCTGAGCCACAGCCTCAACCGAACGCCAGACGATGAACGGCATCGCCTTGTCGCTAATATCGACCTGCGTCTCCGGGTCCGCATCGTATGGGATGGCTCTACTCAGGTAGCCCCACACCCTGAGACCGCCCTTCGTGGTTGTGTCTGGAGCCGGATAGATGATAACAGCGTCGTCGAGCGCGGCCCAATAGCCACCACCGGCTCCACGAATGGCCGCCTGGGCTATCTGCCCTGGCGTCGTCGGCGAAAGCGGCCAGGGAGCTGGCTCCACGTCCAAGCGCTCTACATGCACCATTCTGGTCATGCCACGCACGGGGTACGTGTCGCGGCCATCGGTCAGGTCGACCAGGACGGCCTCGCGACCCATCGATCCACCGAAGGCCGACACGAACTCGTCGAACTCGTTGAGGGCCTGATTGATGGCAAAGCGCAACTGCGCCGGAACAGCCGGTGTGCCGGCCTCCTTGGCGATGAACCGCTCGAGCTCCTCAAGTCTCACTGTTGCTGACCCTGTTGCGGGTAGATGCCGGCGATGCCTGGCACCTGGGCTTGCCCTAGGCCCAGGTAGGCATCGTACATCTTGCGCTCCCTGGGAACTGCGTGCGCGCAAGCGTACCAGACGAGCGGATCCATGTAATCCCACGGCCAGCTGAGCGTGTCAGAGATCGTGGCAGCCCTGTCCGGCAGCTTCACGTAGATGAGCCTGTACGGAAGGCTCTGGGTGGGAATGCCATTATTCCCTGGGTATACGTAGAGCTGGATCTCGAGCGTCCCTGAATCGTTGATCGGATGCCAGGCCGCAAGCCCTTGCCGTGGACCGTGAATGCGGCTCACATGCATCAGGCCCTCGTCAGCGTTGGCCACGCGCTGCGCGGGCCGCATGATGCGCTCACCACTTAGGCCACCAGAGCCCGTGATCGTACCGTCACCCTGAGGTCCAATGAGGACCGTCAGGATCTCTTCCAGATCGTCCGGCACGGCTATCGTCGCGTCGTTCGTGGAGAGCGTGTCTGTGCCCGTGCGGATGAAGTGCCGCACGTAGGGGTGACCAGGATCGAGCGGGCCTTGCTGCCTGACGGCAGCCAAGACGTCCCGATGAAAGTGCAGGCCGCCGCCGTTCAACGCCTGAAGGAGGTTGGCTGGCGTGTCCGTATAGAGCCCAGCCTCGGATTCGTTCAGGACTTGGCGAACCCTGTCGATGACATCCTGAGCAGTCGGATTCGCCACGGCCTACCTCAGTAGATCCCTACGATACTCCCTCGGGACCATGCCTTCATGACGGCTGCCGTGAACGTGGCCACGGTCACCCTGACTAAAAACCCTGAACGCTAGATTCGCCGCATCCACTTCCCGTGTCACAGCATCCTCAATCGCCTCACGCGCGACGGCCGCGTTTCGCTCTTCCTCGAGATCCTGAAGCGCCCTTCTCTCCACCATGATCTGACGGATCGAAACACCCTCATCGCGCCTGCGTATCCCCTTCCTGATAGAACTCAGGAGCATCGAATCAAGCTCGTCTCGCCGGAAGAGCCCATAGGGCACGACCTCGGCCCGATGTGGATCGGTCCCGCGTCGCGACAGAAGCCAGTAAGCAGCCCGGACATCGTCCCACTCCAACCTGAGGAACGGATCGATAAGCCCCAGCTCGGTTACAAACCAATCCGGTGGGCACGGAGCCTCCATCATCACACCAGGTATGGCGGCGCCAGGATGTAGCAGTTACCCAGTTGGCCGCTCGAGATGGCGACCAGCCGCATGGTCACGAACGGCCACCCACAGGCACCCTTGGACTTCCAGCGTACATGAGCATTCGAGCTCTCGTCGCCTATTAGATCTTCAATCCTGTGCCACGCAAAAAGATTCCATGACCCTTCAAGCGCGATCGACACCCCGTCCGACGAACCGGCCTCGAAGTATGTCGTGAACGGCCTGCCGTACACCTTAATGGCGCCGCCACGAAGAGGACTCACGGCACCACTGATAAGGGGTATCCGCGCTACATGATCCCTACCTGAAGATGCGGCCTTCATTCCGGCGTATATTCGATGGCCATGACGTAGGCTTGCCCAAGCTGACCCAGATCAATGGCCTCAAGGGCATATCTGACGAATGGCCAACCCATGGATGAGAATACTGTATGAGTAGCCGTAGGTACTAAGCCTATCTCGACAGCGTCTATACCATTCCAGCTCCCCTGAAGCTTTATGGTTACGCTGCCTGTTGAGCCTGGCTCGACATAACAGGAGACAGGCCTACCAGACACCTCGACCCAGGAACTGTTGATGATGGCCGTGGCGCCGCTGACGCCGGCGGCGGCCACGGCGTGACCGATGGCACCTTGCTGGATGTCCAAGCGGCCCCTTACGTCTCGTGACGCCTCGAGAGGTAGAAGACGAGACGAGCTGAGCAGGTGTCGGTCGCGATGACTGTTGCCTGCGAGTCGTCCGACGAGTCCTTGTCCCAGAAGATGGACACGGCGGACTCGCCGGTCGCCTGAATGATGATGTACTGCACGAAGCTCGGCTTGCGGCCGAGCCCGTGCGCCACCTCCGTCAGGGTCCCCGACTCCAGATCGACGTCGACGTAGCCGGCCGGATTCCCGATCTGCTCGAGGGCGATCATCAGGTCGCCGCCGGGCCGGTCTCGAGCTCGCTCAGGAAGCCCAGAACGATCTTCCAGTTGCCGGCGCAGGTGACGACCAGGTGGTCGCTGGCGTGGTCGATGGAGATATCGGCGACGTCGGACTCGTGGTAGGTCATGACCGGCCAGATGCCGTTGACCGTCCCGAGGCCGCGCCGGTGGTAGACGGTGGTCGTGCCCGAGCCGTGGATGAAGTGCCCCTTCTGCATCGGGGTGATGGGATCATGAGCCATCGCTACCTCCTTACACCGACTCGGGAATGCCCGAGAGCACTCCCTGGAGGTCCGGCCGCGCACAGACGAGCTGCACGACCCAGTACCACGTCGCCTCGATGAGGAAGGTGCCGCGCACCCTGTCGAAGACGCCGCCGTAGTCGTCGTACCAGCCGGGGTCCTTCGTCTGGCTCAGGTGCCAGATGTTGTCGTTGAAGAACATGAGGAAGCCGTATCCCGCCGGGCAGACGGTGTTGGTCTTGGTCTGGAGCGGCCCCGTGACCGGCGTCCACATGTAGGAGTCCGTGTACCCGGCCGGCAGCACGGGGGCCGCGTTGCGGGTCATGGTCTCGATCATGTAGCGCCTGTCCACCGACAGCTGCTCCCACCAGGTCTGAACGACGCCGGGGGTTGTCAGGAAGATGAAGCCCGAGCGCTTCCCGAGAGCGCCGTCGAGCCCACCGGCCTCCGACGAGCGGATGCGGTTCGCGAGCTTGATGATCTCGTTCTCGACGCTGCCGCCGGCCGGGAACGCCACTTCCTGGCTGGCCCAGAGCGGCTCGGCCGCCCGGCTGACACCGAGATAGGTGTCCTTGACGGACCCGCTGTTGATGATGGACAGGAGGCCGTCCGTCACCATGTTCTTCGACCCCTCGTAGAAGAGGAAATCGTCGTCAGCGAGATCCGGCATCGGCCCCTTGACCTCGATCTGATTGGTCGCCGGGTACTTCTTCATGACCTGGACATCGACCGTCCGCTCGAGCGCCGTACCATCCTTGTTGGCCGAGGCCTGAAGGCGCATGTGCTTGCGGATATTGTCGATCCCTGGCGTGAGCCCCGAGGCAGCCGCATACGGGGCATCGAGCGTGATGAGGCCCAGCGCCATGTCCGGAGCGCCGTTGACGCGGCCGACGGCGGCGGTCCCGTCGCGGTAGAAGATCTCATTGAACTTGCGCTTGAAGCCCCGGCCCACCTCCTCGATGAGCTTGGTCTTGGCCCTGATGTAGGAGGCCCGCTGCGCCCTGGTCCAGAGGTCCGTGATGTGCGAGAGCTGGATCGAGCTCGTGTGGATCTTCTTCGGGATCGAGGCCGTGAAGCCGCCGATCACGGTGGGCCGCGCCAGGTTGCCGTCCTCGGTCGTCGCGCGGAAGCTCTCCACGGTGTCCGTCTGCACCGGGAAGATCATCTCGTCACCCTCAGCACTGAGCTTGGCAGGCTTGCGCGTCATGAGCGCGTAGAGGGTGTTCTCCTCGAAGATCATCCGTTGCAGCATCGGCTCGTGAATCCGCTTGAGCGCGAACTGCATGTTACTGAGCAGCTGGGTGTCGCTATTTGCCACTTCTCCCCCTGAGAAGGCTACTCGCCGTCAGGCAATCCGTGATTGATGATCTGCTCGAGGAGCCTGTCTCGCTCGTCAGTATCAGTCAACACGTCCGTCAGCTTGCGATCTGGACTCACACCCATCCGGTCACTGCGGATGAGACCCGCGCCGGACAGCTCCTGCAACAGGGCGTTCCTGTCCTCTGTCCACTCGCCGACGATGCCCTTGACTGCCTTCGCCAGAGCCTGCGGAGAGGCGTCCTCCGGGATCTCCCCGGCCGCGTACCTCCGCATGACCTCGCGCTCCAGCCGCTCCGCTGGCCACTTGCCACCAACCTGTTTGACGAGACCTCGGACCGTCTCCGTGAACTGCCGCTGGAACCCCGCCATCTCGCTCTGCTTGGTCAGCTGCTGCCTGACTTGGAGAAGCTCAGCCAGAACCGACTCGTGCGAATCGAGCCTCTTGGCCAGTTCCCCGCGCAGCGTATCAAGCTGCTGAGCGTAGGGGTCGTCGCTTTGGTTCTGAGACGGCTTGGGAGCCTCCCCACCAAGTGCCTTGGCGAAGTAGTCCCTCAGCCGCTGGTATGTATCAGGGTTCGAGATGTACTCACTGATGGCCGTCTTCCGCTGCTCCTCAAGCTGCGCCTTAGTGTAGAGCTCGGACTCACCCCCATACTTGGAGTAGAAGTCGCGAGCGACCCGCACCTCAGAGGCATCAGGAAGCTGCTTGGCATCGAAGCCGGCCTCAGAAAGCCAACCGTCGTACCCGGTCGATTCAGGTGCGGCGCCACCCGCACCGGCTGCCGATTCCACCGGGGCTTGCCCGGCACCTTTTTCCATGCGCTACCGTATAGCACGGACGCGACGTCCGTTGCAACTACCGAAGGCCTATCAGAGCCTCGAGGTCTTCCTCTTGACCGCCAACCTGCTGCTGCTGGGCGCGCGCCAACTGCGCCAGCATGTCCCTCACCGTTTGCTCGGAGACCTTGGCCTCACGCGCCTGGGATCCACCCAGAATCTGGCCGAGATCCAGGCCGGCAACGCTCTCGAGCGGACGCTGCCTGGTCGCCTGAGCCTGCTGCATCCGGCGCTGCCGCTCATCCTGCTCCATGAAGGACGAACCGCCCTTCTCAAGAAGTTGGGCCAGCGCCTCCCGAATCATCTGTCGGCGTTCCTCCTCGTCCATTGCCACCCCCCTGAACGGCCCCCTGCGAGGCCTGAACTTCCATCTGGAGTCGCTCCATGATACCCCGCATGGCAAGAAGCAGGGCCTCGGCATCGCGGAACTTGCCGCGACTGACCGCCTCGAGAAGCGCTGACATCGTCTGCTGCTCGAACCCGGCCTGCGTGCCGGCGGCCTGCTGGGACTGCAAGAGTGCCTGGGTCTGCTGAATGTGCTCCACCCAGGTCTTGCGCATCTCGGTCGGCAACCGCTTGTACCCCTCTGTCTTTGTGACCCGAACGTGGTCCTCGATATGGACAGAAAGATCCTCGAGCGGCGAGACCTCCGGGGGCGTCCCCTCGGTCAGGAACCGCTGCCACTCCATGACGGCATTCTCGTGATCGAGCATCTGCGGCGGCGTGAGATCACCTGGCGTCGGATAGCGCAGCTGGTCCCTCAACCACTGAAGCTTCTGCGGGTCCTGCATGGCATCAGCATAGAGGCCAACCTGGATGCCCTGCATCAACTCCTGCCTGAGTTGGGTCTTCGACTGGACGAGCGCCGAGTCGGCCTGGACCAAGATCTCGTACCTCAGGGGTATCTGCTGGGCGCCGGCCATGAACCCCTCGACGCGCGCCGTTGGACCAGCCATGGCGAAGAGCCTCCCCTCAGGGTAGAAGCGCCTCACGGTCTCGAGCGCCTTGTAGCCGAAGTCGATCCAGGCATCCGACGAGAGCGCCAGCTGCGGCTGGCGCGTCTGGTTCTCGGCCTGCTGAAGAAACTCGAGCGCCTGGTTGGCCAAGGGGCTCTTGCCTGGCAGCTCACCACGCGCCGGCCCGAACTGGTTCGCGATGCGGTCCATATCTGCCAAGCTCTCGGAGAGATCCGCCACGAGCGCCTGCGACAAGGATGGCGGCGAGATCCACTTCGGCTCGGTAACGCCCCTCAGGCGACGAGGCCCGCTCGTCAGCGCATCCTGTGGAATGCCTGACCCGTGCGGATCCCAGATCCACGGAAGAGCCGTGAGGTCCCTGTTCTGGCTTAAGCGAAGCCGGTCCTTGTTGTACATCTTCTGAGCCGGCCAGACCTCGGTCATGACGGAGTGGGACCAGAAGCGATTGTGCATCGGGAGCTGAGGAAGATGGACGTACTGATAGCCGGCCCGATGTGGGAGCGGCTGCGGCGTCACGCTCACGATCTCATCGTTGACCACCTTGATGACGATGCCCTCTTCGTACCCTTCCTGCAACTTCGCCAGCTCGTGATACTCGTAAACGAAGGCCTCATCCTTGGCCCTCGTGTCCACGTAGTAGTTCTCGAGCTTGGCCCCGATGGCTCGACTGAAGTCCGAAGCCAGCTCGTATGCAGGGTCGCTCGCCGTCGTGTCCGGCTTGGCCTCGTACCTGTACCTGGCCCAGATCTGAGCAAGTGATATTGGCGCCTTCTCGATGACCCAATCGCAATCATTCATGAGCGGCGTCTTCGTACCGGGTGGCACATGTATATGGAAGGGCGACGGCGCGTAAATCTCGAGGTCCCCCTCGATGCCGTAACTCACGTTGGCGGCCAGCTGACCAGTCTCGGGATCGATGACAGGCTGTCCAAGCCCATCAACGATCGGCATCTCCTTCTTCATCACCTGGCCGCCCATGGGGTTGAAGCACAACTTCAGGAACCCGTCCGACATGATCACCATGTCGAGGATCGCGAAGAGCCTGCGGACGAAGACCTTGTGCTCATGGTAGATGGCCCGCAGGATCTTCTCGGCGGTCCGAGCCTTGATCACATCCTCCGAGTCACCGGAAGCCGGGACCACGGCCCAATCTGGGCTCGCGCCGAGAAACGACGAAGCTAGAGCGAAGGCTGACTTGAGCATCAAGTTGGACGTGTGCTTCTCGTCCTCACCCAGAGCTATCGGATGCCAGCGCCCATCGGCATCCCGCTCGATGTGCTGGAGACCGTACACGGCCAAAATGTTTCGCGCCCACTCCGAGTGCATGTACTGCGTCTTGTAGTTGTGCGAAGCCTCGGCGAGCTGCGTGATGTACTTGGCGACGCGCTGCTCCCCGATCTTTTTGACCGTCTTGGCAGGGTCGCCCATCTTGCCGCGCACACCGAGGCGCCGCGACCAGGTTGAGAGTGGACTCGAATCAATCGGTTCCTTGTCCATCACTCTCTCCATGCATCACCGCCTCACGCGCCAGCTCAAGCCTGCGCCTCTTCTCGAGCTCGTACTGACTGAGTAAGTCGGACTCCTCGTCCGACTGGATGACACGCCCAGCCCTGAGCGACCTGATGGCGATATCTTTCACCTCGAGCATCGCTATCGAAGCTGTCCTGGCCATGAACGCCACGGCAATAACGGCCACGACTACCGCGGGAATGACGATCATCAGCTCGGCCACATCGTCACCATGTCAGCCGGAGACTGCTTCAGCTCGAGCACGTAAGCGTAATGATCCGTCTGTATGGGAACTCCATTCGCGGTCTGTTCGGAAGACACCTGCGCGACCATCAACTGAATCCGCTCGAGCCCGGGCCTGAACCCAAGGATGGCAATATCACCGAGATAGAAGATCTGCATCATGTCGGGAAACGCTACAGCCCCAAGCTCACCTGCATCAAGGGCCACCTCGTCCACGAGCTCGTCGAGATACAGTATCGTCCTGTTAGGAGCGCCGTTACCAGGCACAACGTCACCGTCGGCCTGAAGCTCAATCTGGGGCCTCGTAAGCCACACGCAGAATCTCCTGTTGCTATCATCCCAGACAAGACCCGTATCGTACCCCTCCCAGCGGAACCTATCGAACATCAGCACAAGAAGACACATCGAGCCGACATCCAGCCCGTCGAGGTCGGCCTTGCGCCAGTGGACCTGAGGATCCTGGACGGGGCTGTCCTTCGCCGCAAGCGTTAAAGGCCCTATCGCCCTGATGCCCGAGTGAAGCCCAACAACCCTCCTGTACCGCAGGTACCTCGTTGGCTCAACCACACCGTCAGCGCCAGGACCCTCCGGCACGACCTCGAGCTCCAATCGAATAGTCGCCGTATTCATACGATCCCAAAGAAGTACTGCACGCGAGCAGTGTGGCCGGGTGGTGCGCTCAGAACCAGCGTAGCGCCAGTTCGCTCGTAGTAATCCCTATCGTAGCAATCGTTGATGTCAACAAGGCCGCCGAAGAGAATAGTTTCAACGGCTATCGTGTCCAGCCTTCTCATAACCTGCGCCTCGGACATAAGGAAGACCGGAGAGAAGTAGAACTCACTGTCCGCATCGATGATGTTCGGATTGCTGAACTCGCACGCGGTGATGCGCGTCCAGTCGATGTCTATATCAGCTGGCGCGGTCCCCTCCCTGAAGGCCTCCATGTCCTGCTTTCTGACCTGAAAGAGGCGCCAGCGATCTTCGTCGTCCGCATGAGGATTCATGATGTATCTGCGCCCAGCGGCACCAGCGATATTGACCTCACCGGCACGCATATCCTCAAGCCACCCCAGATCATCCGTCGTCCCGGCTGCCACTGCCACATCGTTGGGATTCGTCAACGAATCAAACGGATAACTCAGCAACGTGAACCACACACCCGAAGCTGGGTTCCTGTCGCGCACCCAGAAGCACATGACGAGCGAGTCGTCTACCGAGCCAAGGTTCTGCGGATTGTCACGACCCCAGATGAGCCTCGAGACCCCGATGTTACCCATCCCTGAGCGAAACGGAATGTGGCCCGTGTAACCACCGTGCTTGACGATCTGGTCGGTAACGCGCTGGAACCTGTAACGTCCGGCGGTCCCAGAGCCGGTGTAGTGACGGAACCTCGGCGTCTCGTCGTCAAAGACGGGCGCCAACTCCGTGGCCGTCTCGAAGGGCTCAGCCGAAAAGTCAAAGAGCATCCTTGGGGTGCTCAAGGCGCCGGCAGCCGGCGCCTGCTGGCCGATGCTGTAGTAGACCCCCGGCGTATCCGTCGTGAGCACCAGAAGCGACCGCGAGATCTTGTTCTTGTAGGTCTCGCTGACGTCCGGATAGTCCTTCAGCGGATGGGGAATTTGAAACTGCCTGTAGAGCTCGCCCGGCTGAAGCTCGACAGTGCCTGGACCAATGAGATGCTGAATGCCGGGGTAGACCTTGTTGACCTCCGGCATAAGGGGGTTGCCCGACTGGTCCACGACGGACAGCCTCAGCCGGGCCTTCCAGGTCTGGTTGAGCGGCATCTCACCTCAGCGGGTAGTAGCGCTCCTGCCATGAGGCTGGCTTACCCGAAGAGGATTTGAACACGCGCCGGCCTTCCTCGTCAACTTGCCGGCGTGGCCTCGACGGAGCTTCCGGAGCGCGCATGATGGTCCGGAGGAACGCGCACAGGTACTGAAAGGCGTCAGCCGAGTGGTCCTCGTCCTTCGAGCGGGCCTCGTCGAGCTGCTTCTGCCCAGGCTCGACCTCCGGCAGCCTGAGCGTCCTGAGCTGCTGGCGAAGCTGGTGAAGCGAGTAGTCTATGAGAACCCCGGGCTGAAGCTCGATGGGTTTGCCGCACTGGATGCAGCGGTCCACACCGATGCTGACGACACGACACCCCTCACAGCACCCGTTGTCGTCGAGGAGAGTTGCCGCCGAGTTCAGCCCGAGCTTGCGCCTGTTGAGTCCCTGGCCATGGTCAACGCCACCCGCCGAGAACGTCGTGATGTGCGGCCATGCCGGAGGCTCGGCGTACTCGGCTGCGTAACCTGCGCCCGTTGGATCGCCGATCGTGTACTTGATTCTCTCAAAGGTAGCCTCGTCCGACAGCTCTTTCCCGCCGGGAATGACGGTCTTCAGGTAGGCCGAAACCTGCGCCTTGTGCCACTGGACGATACGCTCCGACTGGTAGTGATTCGCCCAGAGCCTCAGCCAGTGGCCGTTCCAAGAACCGAGCAGGATAGAAGTTGGGTTCTTGAAGCCGTAGTCAACCGAACCGACGAGCTCCCATGCCGACCCCCACTCCGGCTCGACCGAACGGACGTGCCGGTCTTCACTGTAGGTGGGGAATCGCCTCTCCCCGAAGTCCGCTTCAGGGTTGATGTCCATCTCAACCTGAACCTCAGGGCTCGTCGGCGAGAGATTCAGCCTTGAGCAAAGCCTCGAGAGGTAGGTCTCGTTGTCGCGCTCCGGAGTCGAGCGGTAGTGAATACGGAAGACGTCCCTATCGCCCTGCATCCAGTAATGCAGCCCGCGACAGATCCGGAGGATCATGCCTTCTTGGCCTTCTCCTTGAGCTTGGCCTCGCGTCGCTTGGCCGACAACTCCAAGCTCTTCTGCCGGATCTCCGCTCTCGCCTTGCGCATGGCTTCCTGCTTCACCCGGTCTACCTCCCCGCCACGATTGCCGCGCTTGTTGAATCCGCAGGAACACTCGTAACGCCTCGTCTCCCGTGAAAACTTGAGGCACTTCTGGCGGCACTTCGGACAGTAAAAGCTCGGGACCGTCGAATCGCTTGAGTCGCTCAACCCCACACCTCTCTGTGTACCCGGCGTTTTCGTTGATCGTGCCAGAACAAATGAGCCGCCTCGTTGCCGGACCGATGTTCTGGAGTAGCTTCCTCCAGCTGCGTTGCGTACCAGCCTCGTCGATCCAAACGAAGCTCGCCCCGAACTGCCTGAAGATGCCACCCTGCGGAAGCGCCTGAATGGAACTATTGTGGGCCTTACCCATGAAGGTGTGGATGACGATCCTGTCCGGATTCGACTGCCTCTCCACATCCCACAGGCGCCGTATGTCTGGTACGTCCTCCGCGTCGTCGATACGATCCACCATGTAGGCTATCCGGTCCAGGATTTCCGAGGACTTCATCTCGTTTTCCGACAGGACAAAACCTCTCGTGTCCGGGAAGAAGAGCGCTTCTTTCCCGGCCATGGCCGCAATGTCCCACGTCACGCGCGTGCGACGACTCTTTGGATAGTCAGCGTTGCCGTCGAGCGCCCAGCCGCAGCTTACCGCGACTTCCGTTGCGCCGTTCGGCAGGAGCATCGGCGTGCGCTTCTCAGGCGGAAGCTCCGGATCGTAGCTGCGGCAGCGCTCCGAGAGCCAAAGGAAGTTGGCCTTCGCGTCGTTGCGCATGTAGCGCTCGACAGCCCGCCGCGTCTCGAGGCTTTGTAGGAGCTCAAGGATCTCTTGGAGCTTGAGCGATACCTCAGGCATCGCCGGCCTTCACGACGTCCAGGATCTGCGGCGCCTCCGAGATGAGGAGCTCCCTATCCTCCGGCTCGAGCCGCTTGAACTTCCTGGCGATCTCTGCAACGAGCTCCCGGTTCGACACATGGACGCTGAGCCTCGTCTGCTCGGTCTTGACCTGCTTCGTGACGGGCACGCCACCACGATCGAGTATCTGGGCTGCGATGGCCCTGAGCTCACGAGCGAGCTTCACCCTGTCGTTGACCGTGAGCCGCCTCTCATCGCCCTCGAACTGACCAGCCCTGAAGGCCTCGGCGAAGCTCTCGAGAATCTCGCCAAGGGTGTCGGTTGCGTTTGGAAGTAAGAGCTCAAGGCGCGCCCTCGCTGCCTGAGGGCTGAGCTTTACTGCCACGCCAGTACTCCCTGGCCCGCTTGTCTGACCGGCCCGGACATGGCTGCATCGTACCATGCTCGTGCCTCGGCTGGCCGTCCACAACGCTCGTGCCGCCTTCTTCCAGGTGGATCCAGCCTGGCGTCTTCTCGCATCGAATGCAGGAGTGCCTCTTGGCCTGAATGTTACTGAACCTCAGAAGCTGCGCCGGCACAGGGAAGCGCTCACCGTCCTCGATCCAGCGCGTCACCGCCAACCTGAAGGTCTCGTCGTCCATCCTGCCGGAAAGCGCGAAGTAGAAGGCTTCGGTAACTTTCTCCGTGAGCTTACGCCCGAAGGCTGCCGCCAGGCGAACTATGCCGTCCTGGAAGCAGGCATCGCTAAGCTTCATGTGACCTCCCGGCCATCCACCTGGCCATCACAGCCTCGTTTTCGTCGATGACGCCCTCCACCTCATCCTCCCAACGCTGGCCGTTGAGCCAGGTTGACGGATGGGGAACGACCGAGCGGCCGTCGGACGACGACTTGCCCCGCTCGAGCTGAGCGCCGGCAACGGACTGCGCCCTGACAGCAGCGAGAATGACTCCCTGGAGCTCGCGGTCCGGCCTGAGCTTCAGCCAAGCCTTGCGAGCCTGGCCCTTGCCAACCTTGCGCGGGTAGGCCTCCCAGAAGCTCTCGAAGCCGTTCGAGTTTCGTTCGTGCTTCCCGGGAGGGGGGCCGCCGGAATTGGGGGTGGCTCCGGATTCGGTCCCGGCTTTGCCGGGCCCGAAGGAGGCATCGAAGGTGAGGTTCCCGGCGGCTTGAGGCTCCGAAGGGGCGCTTGCAGCCTGCCCTCCCCCCGAGGGGGGATGTCGATGTGCCGTCTTCGGCACAGCGACAGGGGGGTCTTCTTCTCCTGGTGGATTCTTTCTTACTGGATCCTCGGGTGGCAACTGGTTGCCAGGGGGGGGTGGCAACTGGTTGCCAGGGGGGGTGGCAACGCTCTGGGCTTCCAGGGCCAGCCTGTAGCCGTTCGAGCTTTGCGCGCCATTCTGGCGCTGGCGCGCCTCGATGGTCAGGTGCCCCAGGGCTTCCAGGTCGCGCAGGACGTACCTTAGGGCACGATCCTTGATGCCAACGTCGAGCGCTATCAGCCGATGGCTGGGCCAGCAGTAGCCGTCGTCGTCGGCCGAGTCAGCCAGACGCAGGAGCACCAGCTTCTGGGTGGTGGTCAGGCCCTGGGCTTGCCAGGCGGCTGCGGTGTAACGCCACGCCATCGACGCGCCTCCTTGACTTGGGGCACGCCATTGCGGTACGTTTAATCGGCAATAGCGTGCTGACTTCGCGGCCCGGTCAGGAACCCTTCCTACCGGGCCGCACCTATTCTAGGCCGCATGTCGTTGCGGTTCAAGCCTGGTAGGAAGGTTCGCAGGAGAGGTCATCGAAGGCCGTCTCGTGGCTCATGAGGTAGTCGCAGAAGGATTCGGGGATGTTCTTGTAGCGGCCAGGCCTTCTTGGCAGCTCGATGCCTTCTGGCCGCACGAACGGTACCGGCTCACGTTCTGGCCACGAGTTGACCGCGACAATCAGTGCAACCATGACAGCGAGGAGCTTGAGCTCCCTCACGGTTTCTCCTTCATAACCATCCGCGCTCCTCGTTTGACCATGACAGATACAGCCGCAGCCGCGGCCGTATCTGTCTCGCTGGCGGGCTCGGCCAGGGCCTCGCGGATGAGCTTGAGCGCGTGACAAGCGGTACACGCCTCAGGCCAATGATCGGTCGGCGGATTGTGCTGATGCATTTCGAGCGCGTGGCGGGCTGCCTCGAGCGCGCGGTCCTTGCGCGCGATGGCCTCGGCCTGCTCTAGCTCCCGCGCGTCACGTTCGGCGCAGCGGCGCTCGGCGCAGCCAGCGATCGCCTCGTCTCGCCAGGCGCGCAGCTCGGTCAGCTGCTCGGCCTGGCGCTCGATGAGGTCGGTCAGCAGATAAGCCCTGTAGCGTCGCAGGCGCCGCACGAGGTCCGCGTGGTCGTTCATGGCATGTCCTCCGCTTCCCCTGGTGTCGGCCCAATGGACAGCGTTCCTACGCGCTTCTCTTTCGATCCCAGCAGGAGCTCGAAGCGGCGCTTCCACTCGGCTACCTCAGCCTTGAGACTCCTGATGGTCTCCGCGTGTTGTTGGCAGACCGGTTGCGTCTGCAAGCGATCCTCGACAACAGCACGCTCTCCATCGGTCAGTTGCGCGCCCCAGCCACTGAAACAGAACGCCGGCGCTTCTCCGGTCAGCTGCTCGTACGCTCTCTGTACGGCCATCCGCATCGGTAAATCGCCAGCCGGCACCTTGGATGGCCCCATTTCGCCGATCTTGCAGGACCAGGATGTCTTCACCCCTTCGTCTCCTCTCCCGGCAGCCGCTCGAGCACAATGTCGAAGCGGCGCTTCCACTCGGCTACCTCAGCCTCGAGACGCCCGATGGTCTCCATGTGTTGTCGGCAAGTCACCCGCGCCTTCTGGAGCGCGTCCTCGTTCGTGACCGTCTGCTCCTTCCAGATTCGCATCTCCCGCTTCAACTCACGGATGATGGTCTCGGGCTTGCGCTCCCTAGGCACCGGGCGTCTCCTCTCCCGCCTTAGGAAGCAGCCGCTCGGCCTCGCCCCAAGCGTCCCGCTCATCGTAGATCTCTTTCCGATAGTCGTAGTCGAGCCTCGTTCTCGCCTTTTGTAGCCGCGCACGCGCCTCCACGAGTCGGCGTAGCGCGGCCTCAAGGGCTGCGACGCGGGTATCTGCCTCCGCCAGTTCGCAGTGCGGACACTTGCGCCGCTGGTGGCCGTGCTCGCAGTCGGCGTTGTCTCGCATCTGAAGTTCAGCTGCCCCCGTGTGCGCGTTGATGCGCCTTATCTCAGGCAGACTTTTCATCACGCCTCCCGCTTGAGCGCCGCCTCGGCTGCGGCGATGGCGCCCACTATGTCGTCACCCTTTCTCCAGGCGTCCACCAGCTCTTCGAGCGCGGCGCGCACCGCCTGGGCGTCAGTCTCACTGACTATGTACCGGACGCCTCGACGGTCCAGCGCGTCTCGAATGTCGCTCGCCGACATGCGCTTGAAGTCGATCCCACAATTTCCACACTGCTGCTCTCCGTCGTCTCCGTACTTACCCATGCATGGGTGCTGGCTCCACAGCAGCTCGCGCAGTAGAGCTTGGGCGTCGGACTCCTGAGTATCGTCGCGGCGCGGCAGCGCTTGCCAGGCGTCCTCGCGGAGGTCGCCAGCCTTACCCAGGCACTCGCCTTTGCAGCCGACGTACCGCCAGCCTGATACGCCGGTAGCAATGTCCAGGTCGGTCCCACCACACCACGGGCACGGCTTCAGCTCAGTCATCGCTCGCCTCCCGTTCCTCTAGCCAACAACGCACGAGGTCCGCGTGGTCGGTCATGGCATGTCCTCAGCTTTCCCCTGGTGTCGGCTCCGTGGACAGCCGGCGCAGGGCGGCCTCGAGCGCGGCGACGCGTTGATGATCGTCCTTCGTGCCTTCGTGATAGCGGCACTCCTCGATGGGGTCGTTCAGGTCGCCGTAGTCGTCGGGGAACTTGCACCGGCAGCGGTGTGCTAGTTCGGCCTCCAGCGTCTCGACGCGCGCCTCGGCCTTCTCCCGCTGGATGCGCTTCTCGACGTGCCAGCCGCATTCGCTCACCACCTCCAATGTTTCGTAGCTGATGATGCAGGCGCAGTGCCCGCAGTCTCTGGCCATCACGCCTCCCGCTTGAGCGCCGCCGAGGCAGCAGCGATGTCCCGGTCCAGTCGTAGAGCTACATCGCAGTCGAGGATGTGGTCCCGCTCTTTGCAGTCCGCTGCGGTGTGCTCAGTATCGTGGCCAGCTCTCCTGTGAACCTGCGTCGCCCAATACGCAGCCTCCATGAGCCGCTCGAGCGCGGCGCGCACGTCCTGGGCGTCGTCGCGGCGCGGCAGCGCGCTCACCATCGCGCGCAGCTCGTCGGCATCGGTGTAGAAGAAGTCGCCGTCGCCCATGCAGAGCTTGAGCAAGCCGTCCTCGGCCGTCTCGAGCCACATCTCGCCGTCTTCGCGCTCCCATAGTCGGTCAGCCATCGGCCCTCCTAGCAACACGGTAAGCAATCAGCAGGCCAAGCTTGTCACAGCCGATGACAGCAGTCAACCACGACAGAAGGCCATTGACCACATCAATCCCCGTCACTTTCTCAATAAGGCGTCTAAAGATTAGACGAACGATAATCGAACACGAGCACCGGAGGGCACTTAGATGCGTCTACTTTCTGGACGCATACCCCTTCGCTTGCTTCCTTATTGAGAATGGTATATGGTAGGCAAGCCGCGCGTGTGCGTAAGACTACACTCTACGAGTGCAATAAGCGCTCCCGACGCGAGCCACCTAAGCCGCATCATGAGAGCCCCAACACTCGCGTGGAGAGCGCAAGGCCAAATCTCCCCCCGGGGGCCCCGCCAGCCCCATTTTGGGATGGGGCTGGGCGGACCCCAAAAGGGGTCCCGACGGGTTGATCATGGCGTGAGCGGGAGCCCCACCAAAACTTGACCTCACGCGAGTCCACATACCCACCCGTACCTACCTGGCACAGGCCTACCCACGGGCTCTAAGGCATACCCTGCCTTCTACCTGGGTTTGACGGGTCAGCCCGGAAGTGACAGCAGTTTTCGGCTGTCACTTGCAGCTTGCGCCTGTCACACGCTGCTCGTAACTCCTTGCCTGCTGTCCACCCTACCCTGGCATGGACTTGGCAATGGTTATCCTGTGTCGAGCCTAGCCAAACGGCCCGGGCTCGGACGGGGGATCACATGAGCGAAACCTACCATATCCACGTCTGTCCAGACACCGACGAAGCTCTGGCTTCGGTCATACGGGCGCTGGACCCGTTCAATGCCGGACGCGCCACTCTGAGCGATCGCGCGTGGGCTACTCTCGCCGCCTTCGCCCAGCGAGCCCGGGCTCGCGAGCTCGACACGGTGTGTCCGTGAGCTGCTCACGACTCGTCGTCACATACGAGGCACCGTGCGGCTCGCGGCCTGGCGGCGGCTGCCGCATTGACCTCTGCGAGCGCCACGCGCACCAAGCGTCGCAGCACGGGCACGAGCGCTGCCAGCACGGCCAGGAGTACTGTCAGGTCGCCCGCGGCTTGCACCGCGGCCTGTGCCTGAGTGAGGTCTACCGTGGCGCGCACAGCGCGGAGATAACATCATGAAATTCTACCTTTTCGAAGTCAGAGACTGCGATGGCAACGATGTCACTGCGTACGATGCCATCGTACCTGGCGCGTCCAAGGCCGAAGCTTCAGAGAAGCTCTGGGCTTACCTGGAAGAGCTATACCCGGATGACGAGCATGACGGCGGCTTCGGTACGTACCACGCTTGCGATTGTGAGCCACCACCGTGTGAGCATGAGGATGCGGAGAGCTACGAAGGCCCTTGCGACTGCGCCGATGAGTGGCGTCAGACATGGGAATGCAGCCACGGCGGGTTGCTCACGGATGAGGACTCCGACCCTGGCCCGCAGGTCTTCTCAAGCTACGAAGACGCCAAGGCATCCCGGGCTACCTACCACTGTCTCATCGACTTGACAGACAGGGATGGTTATTGCATGCATATCACGGGCGCAGTCAGACACTAGGCCATTGCGGCTCAGGGCCCGCGTGCCGGGCCCTGTCCGGAGCGGCTTAAGCTCCAAACGGAAGGATTCACATGAGAATCGAAATCGGACCGCAAGGCTTCGACTTGTGGCTGTCGGCCAGAGATACCGAAGCATGGGCATCAAGGCCCGGCGAGGTCTGGCCTTGCAGCGAGCTCGCCGGCCGGCGGGTTTACGTCTGCTTCGATAGCAACGGCTTGTGCAACCTGGCCGTCGACGGCAAGGACTGGGACGGAGACTCAAACGAGCTCTCGGCCCTCGTCTCGGACCGTGTCGAGTCGAAGCTCAACAAGGAATATCCGTGCTACTTCGTGGCCGTCGGCCAATTCCGGGAGGGCTCATGAGCTACATGGAAAAGCTTGACGAGCTCGAGCGGGAATGGACGATCGGCTACGGTCTGGACGGCGGAGGCTACGCATTCGAGAAAGCTGAGTCCATCGGTGGCATCGAGCCACTCTTAATGTGGGACGATCCTGACTGGGGCTACATCCTCGGCGAGACGCCTGAAGGCCTCGATCGTGGGGATACGTCAGTCCTCTACGTCGCCCCAGGTCCGGCGAGCTCGCGCGACGACTGGCCCGAGCTCCTGGAAGACGACGACGGAGATAGTCTCTGGGAGCTCGCCTGCAACGGCTGGCTGGCCGAGACGGATCGCGAATGCGATTGGTGCGGTCCGGGGACGGACGCTACAGACGAAGAGAAAGCCAGCTGCAAGCATTGCGACGGGGACGGCTACGTTGTGAGCCCGGGTGGTGGGTGGGCAGCATACAAGGCCGTCTATCGTCTCACTTGGCACAGCTCACTCCACGGGTTCAGTCTCGAGCTTGACGTTGCCGATGTCTACGCTTGCAACGCTCAGGGTGATGTCAGTGAGGCCGTCAAGTCCGCTGTCTCTCGCGAACGCTTCCGGCTGGACGGCCTCAACCCGGCAGACATCATCGCAGAGCTTCGGGAGACCGGCGCATGGGATGACTTCGAAGATGAGGATGAGAATCTCGAAAGGCTCATCTTCATCGCTGCCGGCGAGCTCATGGCGGACATAAACGTAAGGCTCGAGAGTTAGGTTATGCATCCACTACAGAAAGCGAAACCTGGACATAGGGTTACTGTCGAGCTGGGGCCTTACAAGGGCACATGGGTTAAGGTTGACGACAGGCTAGATAGGGTGTTGCTTGGGACTTACTGCAACATCAAGACTGGCCAAATCCTGCATTTTTCCTGGCTGTTCAGGGCCCGCGTGCCGGGCCTTGCTCCGAAAGGGGATTCACATGACGAGAACGCTTAAGGGCCTGTGTCAGCGCGTCCGTTGTGACGCACGTATGACGGACAAGCCGATGCCTGAGGGTTTCGACCCGCACGGCTACACTTGGTCCGTAACTCTCAGGTACAAGGGCCGTCAGCTCACGGTGCCCTTCTACACGGGCAGCCTTGCCGGCGAGCCCGATGCAGAAGGCGTTCTGGATTGCCTTCTGTCCGATACCTCAAGCGGTGAGCTTGACTTCGAAAGCTTCTGCTCGGAGCTCGGTTACGATGCGGACAGCCGCAAAGCCGAACGCACGTGGAAGGCCTGCCAGACCATGGCGCCGCGCGTGCGCCGCTTCTTGGGAGACGACTTCGAGACGTTCCTTCACGCTAAGCGCTAAAGGGGGGATTCAATATGTCTCCATGTCTGCCGCCCAGTGCAGCGGAAAGGTGGGACACCATGACCGAGAAGCAACGGCGGCGTGCTGCCCAGCGACACTACAACGGCACATGCATTTGCTATGGGCCTACCGGTGCCGTGCGGCCAGGCAGCCGCGAGTCAGGTCGCGACTGCCTGGTTTCCTGCCTGGTAGGACTCAGACGAGACATGGCGGACGCTACAGTCAAAAAGTAGAACACACGGCGCTCCGGTCCTCAGCTCAGACCCCGTGCCGGTCGCGCCGTTCATGTGACATGGGGTCTGGCCCGGGCCGGCCGGGGATACAGGCCGGCAACGAGGATATGCATGACCACGGTAACGCTCAGAATCACAGTGCAAGAAGACGTGCGCGCCGATGCCTTGGGCCGCTGGCTCGAGGGTTGGATCCGCGACCAGTGGAGCGGCCACGGCGAGCCATCTGGGATTGCCGAGGCCCCGGAGATTCACCTGCTCGTGACGGAAGCCAGGCCGCCGGCCTCGGGCTCGAGGCTTCAGCCGCCGCCGGCCTCGGGCTCGAGGCTTCAGCCGCCGCCGGCCTCGGGCTCGAGGCTTCTATGCTCCGTCTGTCAGATCCCCTTCAGGGTCCTGTCAGGCGATGCTTACGGCTGTCCGGTCCACGGCATCCGGCGGCCCTTCACGGTGGAAGCGTGAGCGACCACGACCGTGAATACTTCGACCGTGAATACTTGGGTGACGGTGTCTACGCCCACTTCGATGGTTACGGCGTCTGGCTTACCACCGGAAACCACGACAGAAGGCTTGCGGATAACGAGATCTACCTCGAGCCCAAAGTCTTGCTAGCTCTCAGGCTTTTCACAGCCGCGCTTGGCAAGAAGCGGAAGAACGCGCCGTGAGCAGGCCGCAAGCCCCGGTGTGCGTTCCTTGCGGGCTCATGATGCACTGCGCTCGCAATGACCAGCTCATCCGCGACCATGCCATGGGCCAGCTTCGCGAGACTTACTGGAGGTGCGACGTCTACCGATGCGACCACTGCGAGAGCATGGTTGCCGTGGGCTTCTCGGCTCCAGTGAGAGACGGTCAGAACATCGGCGATGCGCTGGTCTTCGACTACGAAGATAGGCTGTCGCCGGACTTGACAGCTGTCAATGGAGGTGACAGACTATGCGAACCATGAAGAGACTCGTCTCAGCGCCAGGCTTGTACCTGGCCGTGGGGCTTACGGGCCTCGCCCTCATCGGGGATATGAAGGCCCTGGGCCTTGCGGCCATTCTCATCGCGTGCGCGACCTTGACGGAGGTGTTCCGTGCTCAGGGATGACGAGATGGGCTCGATGCTCGCCGAGGCGATGCTCATGCTCGAATCCGTTCGCGTGGAGCTCAACCTGAGGGCTCAGAGCCGGCCGGACTCCGAGCTGCCCTTTCACGCGAACTTCGTGCCCGAGCCCGAGGAGCGGCTCATACAGCCTGGCGACCTCGTGACGAGCTTCCAGCTCCCGGACGGTACGCTGCTCATTCTCGACGGCGAGGAGGAACGCTGATGGCATTCGTCGTCAAGGAACCCGAAGGCGCGGATGATTACGAACCGGCGCCAGCCGGCATTTGGCCCGCCGTCTGCGTTGACGTCGTGGACCTGGGCCTCGTCAAAGGGTTCTACGCTGGCAAGGAGACCATAAAGCACAAGGTGCTCCTCGTCTGGCAAATCACCGAGACGAACGAGCGTGGCTACCGTTACGCCGTCTCGAAGCGCTACACGGCGAGCCTTCACCCAAAGGCAACGCTGACCGCTGACCTCGAGTCGTGGATGGGTCGGTCGCTCACGGACGAAGAGAAGGCTGGCTTCGACCTTGAGCTCCTCGTCGGCTGGAATTGCCAGCTCCAGGTCATCCGCAAGGCGGGCCAGGGCAAGGATGGGAAGGCCCGCACCTGGGTCAACATCAGGGCCGTGGTCCCCGTAGCCAAGGGTCAACCCAAGCTCGCGCCGCTCGGCTACACCCGCCGCGCTGACCGTAAGGACAAGACGGACTTCCCGTTCGGCGCCAACGCTCCGGCGGGTGGCGATATCAAAGACGACGATATCGACGAGCACAACCGCAGCTTGGAGGAGTGATGCCACTCGAAGGCCTCATCGACTGTTTCGGCAATACCGTGCCATGGAGCAAGCTCGCGGAGACCTACACCCGGGGGCACTGGGTCATTCCGACCGACATAGCGCCCGGCGGCGGGAGCTGGCCCCTGGCCTTCCTCCTGGCCCTTGGCAGCGGCCGTGAGCAGCCGGACGGCATCAGGGTCAGCTCGCTCCTGGAATCGCCCCTAAGGGCTGGGCTGAAGCGCTCGCAGCCCTTCTGGTCGAAGCCTCACGAGCTCCTCTACATGGTGGACGGGACGGCCGTCCACTGGTGGCTGGCCCAGGCTGGTCCATCGGGCGCCGAGGAGCGCGTCCACATGCAGATTGGGACCTTCGACCTGGCCAGCCCGGTCGTCGTATCGGGTCAGCCCGATAGCTTCAATGCGAAGACTGGCACCTTGAGCGACTACAAGCGCATGACGTCTTTCGGGCTCAAGAAGCTTCTCGAGAACGGGCTCGAGGCCGAGCGGCCGGAGTATGTCTGGCAGCTACGCTTCTACGCGGTCCTGCTCGCCGAGAACGGCCACAAGGTCGTGCCGCCATACCAGCTCCTCGTCTGGGCCTCGGACTGGCGAAAGCCCATGCGCGGCCAGCCTCGCGACCCGCGCTTCGGGGTCTTCGAGGTCATGCCAGGTGAGAATGACAGGGCCGAGCTCGTCACCAGGGTTGAGGCGCTCATGTCACTTGAGGCGAGGGCCCTTCGACTCGATGATGCCTGTGAGGATCGCGAGAAATTCGGGGTCGTGAGCTACGGAGGCCTCGGGGTCCCGAGGCGTTGCGCCGAGTACTGCTCGGTCAACAGGTACTGCCCATGGTGGCAGATGGCGACGAAGTGAAGATCGGCCAGACCCTTGGAGGTTGCCTGACAGGAGCTATGGAGCTCCGCGTGCTGGCCGAGCTGGGCGCGGAGAACGTCACCCTCGAGATCGTCACGACTGACTTGCGCTTGATCGTGCGGGTCGACATGAATCCACGGGAAGTTGAGTTACTCGCTTCACGGCTCATGGAATCAGCCGGGGCCGTCAAGGAGTACAAGGAGAAAACGCTTGGCAAACGGAAAGCCGAAAAAGACAGTGACCGTGCGTGAGCCCAAGCCTAAGGGTGAGCGCAAGAAGCCTCAGTACAAGGACACAACCGTGCTCTCGAGACGCCAGGGGACGCTCCTGTCCGAGTACGAGCGCATCGAGGCTCGCGTCAAGGTCGTGCGCGAGGAGCTGACCGAGCTCGCCCAGAGGCGCGACAAGGTGGCTGACGAGCTACGCTCGATTGCCACGAGCTTGAGCTCGAAGCTCGAGGGAGTGCTCGGGGTAGAGAGTCCACCAGCGCCTGAGACCAGCGAGAGCTAGAGCGGCTGCGTCGCGCTCGTGCTCATTCGGGAGGCGATCGAAGCCCTCTAGAAAGGGTCCGGTCGCCTCCCACACCTTGTACTTCGAGGCGTCATGAGCTGCCCCAAGCTCGGCCCTCACCTGGCTCGGCATGAGCGTAACCCAGGGTATCCCGGCGCTCGCGAGGCAGGCCCTGATGACGCCATGACCCATGAGCGTCGCCTTCTGCTCGAAGACCATACCTGGACTCTCAACGACAGCAACGACACTGGCCGGCAACGTCGTTGCCTGCTGCGCCAAGCGTAGTGCATCGTCCAGGTAGCGCGAGACCGTGAGGTAGAGCTCGCGGGACAGCGCGTCAGTCGTCTCCCAGCTCTTCCAGCCCTTCGTCCTTTTCGTCTGCCCTTTGAGCGAGTGGCTTGCGCTGAGCAACGGATCCCACCGTACCTCGACGGTAGCTAGGCCACATGTAGCTAGGCCCGGGTCGATTCCAATCACGTATGCTGGGCGGGCTGTACCCAGCCAGATCGATTCGGTGCTCTTCGTCGGAGAGGAGCCAGTCTTCCTTCGCTGCGATCTTCGTGAGATTGTAGAGCTGGATGAACTGGTGGAGGATTTTCGTTTCCCACCTGAAGACAAGCCCAACCTCGTAAGCCAGGAGCTTCCGCGCACCCTGATTGGGCGTCCCCCTACCGACATACGTCAGCTTCCGTATCGGCGGAATCCTCAGCGCCGTCTTCGTCCACGCTTGAGCCGCGCTCTTGAGACAGCTCCGGAGTGTCTCTATCTGGGAGCCCACCCTCAAGGCGAGGCCTATCCCAGAGCTTTCTAGGCTCTCCGAAGTAGAGGGCCGGGTCTTCCACGGCTGAAGGTCCAGCACTTCCAACTGGCCGTAGAGCACAATCGTCAACCCCCATGGTGCTGGGAAAAGGCACGCCGAGGGCTTTGGCACACGCCCAGAGAAACAGGCGGCTCTGGTCAACTTCTCTGCCCAGCTCTTCCTGCGCGAGCTTTTTAGCAGGCTTGACCAGCTTCTGGTAGTCCTCTGAGAGGACGCCAAGGACGATGAGCGAAGAGGCGTATCCAGAGCGTCCCGCCCTCAGCGCCTGCCTGTAGGCGTCGATGATGCGAAGGAACTCCTTCTGGTGCGTGAACCGAGCAAGCCTCGCCCACCATACGAAGTCCTCCCTCGACTCGACGAGCGGAAGAAAGAGCGTGAGCCTGTAGAGAGAAAGGGCGCCCGGGTAGAGGGCCGCCATGACGTCAGGCCACTTCTCCCAGGCTGGGCTTGCGAGAGCGAACTGATGGACGAGCTTGCGGCGCGGACCCCAGCGCGAGAGGTATGCATCCCAGGTCTCATCTCCGATGTCCTTGTAGACTTCAAGACGCCTTAGCTCAGCCAGGGCCATGGCGACCTTGGCTGGATGCTTGTGACGCTGCATCCAGAGCCTGACGGCCCTTCTGTGGAGCTGGTCTCCGAGCTTATTCCAGGCCGGGACCGTCGAGACCGTCTTGCTGGGGTTGCGGACCTTGTAAGTACGTGTACCCCGCATCCGGCTACAGAGCTCCTGGCGTACCCATCTGACGCATGCCGCCAGCTCCGAGCATCTGGGCGATGGCGGATCTCCGAGCCCCGCCCTGCATTCCGCCCTGCATCATCCGACCAGGGCCAGCGCCCTGACCGCCACCACCTTGCATCATGACGCGCTGTCCGAGGCCTTGGCTCTGGGGGGCGCCGAACGGGACCTGGTGATCGATACCAGGACCCTGAGCCCTTGTGCGTGCGCCCTGGAGCATGGCCATGATCTCCTGCATGCGCTCGGGCCCACCGGCGAAGCCGCCGCCACCCCGGAGATCCCCACGCCCTTTGTGGGTGTGGAGGTTGCTACTGGCCGAGCCGCCACCACTGAGCTGAGCCAGTAGGGCCCCGACCGAGCCTTGAGCACCACCGCCGCCGCCGCCGCCGCCCCTGAGCCAGCCGCTGCCCTTCGGAATGCCGTGCGCGCGACCGCCTTCGCCAATCAAGATTGGATCGCCCCCATAGGTCATTTCTCAGCCCTCCACATCCAGCTGTCCTTGAGCCATTGTAGCATCCGGGGTGGGTGCTGACCCGTGAACTCACGTGCCCGCTTGAGCGGGCCTGGAGCCCATGCGGCCTCGCCACCCAGGGCGATCTTTTTGTCGACCTCCCCGAACGCATGGCCCACGTAGAGCGATTGCTGAAAGTCCGTCTCCTTGGTCTGCCACTGCGCCTCGCTCTTGAGGCCGTGGTAGTGAAAAATCGGAAAGTTACTCAGGTAGAGGGCTGGTACATCGAGGGTCACAGGCCCGAGGTGCATGGCGTCGTCGAGCGCTCTGAGTTGTGGAAAGAGCCGTCCCGGCATCGAGCGCACGACGGGGGGCTCGCCCTCGAAGACCGGAGTCACATGGGTCATGTCGAGCGTGAAGTCGAGGCGTGGAAAGGCGAGGAGCTGCTTGGGTCCGTGCCGCTGAAGCGTTAACAGGAGAGCTGGCGAAGCCTCAAGGTGCTCATCGCCCTGGACGTGAAGCACGACCTCGCCGCTCGCAATGGCGATACCCTTGTTCACTGCGTCCGAGATGCCCTGGTAGTGGCTGAACGCCGGGACACCGAGACGCTCAACGTCAGGGTAGTCCTTGCGAATGAGGTAGAACATGTCGTCCTGGTCCTGACCCGGAATCACGGCCACGACCTGAACGCCGGCAGCAAGCCACTCCTCGATGAGCGGTCTCCACGGGAAGCCGTGGCGCTCGCCGTTCCAGATGATAGTGACGAGCGAGATCACGTGAGCCTCGAGCGCTTGGGTATGAAGAGGCCCAGGAGCTCGCGCGTGTCGAGAATGGTCTTGCCCAACAGCTTGATGAATGCCCATGGAGGCTCGCGCCAGACCATCCAGAGGAGTCCGCTCCACGCTTCAGGTGCTTCGAAGGGCGCGTAGTTATAGGCGAGGCGACCCCAGATGCGCACCCGGCCCCAGTAGGCCCAGGTAATGAAGAAGACGAAGATCGAACCCATGGTTGGCAGGACCCTGAAGAGCTTGGCAACGCTCTGCACGAGCCGCAGACGCCAGCGGTCGCGCAGGATAGCGCCCGGCAAGAGAGCGTTGTCGATGGACCATTCGAGGATGATTCCAGTCGCCACCCTGAAGCGCCTGTCAGCCTCCATGCGGCCCGTCCAGTTGCCGCCAAGCTCCTGGGCAGATTGGTAGTCCCAATCGTGAAAGAGACACGCGAGGTCCACGCAAAAGCCGAATGGCGTCTGAGGCACGAGCCAGAGGAGCCCCCTGACTCCACAGCCGTTGAATCCACTCCAGTCTCGAGGTGGCGTCGTTGCATCGACTGGACGCGAGTCCTCTACAAGCTCGAAGAGCTTCTCGGGCCAGAAGCGGATCCTGCCCGTCGCCAGGTGGTAGGCGACGCTCACTTCTTCGCGAGGACCGCCGTCGCCTGTGACTCGGCCATCCTGAGCTCGCTCAAGAGCATCCCAGGGCCTGGCTGGACGCTCAACCCGAAGCCGCCGAAGGCACGCACGTCGCCAGGCTCGGGCTTGGGCAGCGTCACGACCTGGTGCAGCTCCACGAGGTCTCCAAGAGCCCTGGCAGCCTGCTGGGTGCCGTAAGCCATGAGGAGCTTGTCCTGCCCGTCGCCGGCAGCCTGGGCCGCGCAGGCGGCCGCCAGGCGCGGCCCAATGGCCTCGAGAGCTCCCTTGGCGAGACCGTAGCGCAGGAGCCAGGCGCTGTCCTGAGCCGAGGCGTCGAGAGCCGGGATGACAACGGAGCTCACGAAGGCCTGACCCTTCGTGAAGGTCGTGCACCAGTTGTCGACGGTCGTGTCCTTGAAGGGGTTCGTGAACGGCGACTGGAGCGAGGCACAGCTCAGTGGTAGCGCCAGGAAGGCGGACAGGATGGCCAGGCGGCGCATCAGGGCACCAGGACGCTGGCCGAGTCGGACTTGGACCCTGAGGCCTCGTGGACGCACTGGAAGACGTAGGGCAAGGGGTCTGACGGCAGGACAAGTGTGAAGGTTGTACCGAAGAGCGTCGAGCCGACGTTGCCGCCGTCGACACTCAACTTGTAGATGCAGCCGCCGCCGCAGCTCGCATGCTGCTGAGGCGAGCAGGACACCTCGATCGTCCCGTTCGTACCGATGACACCGCCTACGTAGCGGGCCTGGATATCCACGAAGAACAGGAAGTCTTCGGGCGTGAGGACCGGCGGGATGACCGGATCGTCCTCCCACCACTCGCACGCCGAGAACGTGAGCACCAGCATGGCCGCGACCAGCAGAAGCAGTCGCTTCATGGCTTCACCCCCACCCCGAGGATCGAGTACTTCTCGCCCTCTTGGTCATCAACGATTTGGATCTGCTCGAAGCCTGAGCGCTTGAGCAGGTGTAGTAGTTGCGGCTCATCGAAGACCCGCACGTGGTCCTCGTTGTAGCCACCCTGTTCGTCGTACTTCTTCGTGGGCACGTAGGCCAGGATGCGCCCGCCGGGCTTCAGGATGCGCAGGATCTCTCGACAGGTCCAGTCGGGGACAGGGAGGTCTTCGAGGTTGTGCGAGGTGAGGACCCAATTGTAGCTGTCCGTGGCGTAGGGCAAGCGCTCGCGCACGTCGCCGGTCTTGTCGGCCCACATGTAGGGCGTCCTGTCGAAGGTATCGCCGAAGCCCCTGTCCAAGCCGCAGGCCAGGTTAAGGCCTCTCGCGCCGAGCATGAGGCGCTCCCAAAGACCCGGGCTCTTTGACACCTCGGAGGGCATCGTCTTGCGCCAGCCCGTGACCTTCTCGATGGCCTGAAGGACGTGATCGGCGCTCAGCTCCGTCATACACGGGGCCGAGATGCCCGTGTGGACGTCTATCCTCAGGCGCGCACAGCCGGAGTAGAGACGCGGCTGTGGGCCTTCGAGGTGGCAGCCAAGGCAGGCCAGGTGCTCGGCACGTACCGGCTCGGCGAAGGCTCGCTCAACGATGACCCGCTCGGGAGGCACGGCTCCAAAGAGGACGACGGCCGGCGTCCGCATGGCGTAGGCCAGGTGCGCCGGGAAGGAGTCGACGCCAACGAAGAGCTTGGCCCCACCGATGAAGGCACCGACTCGACGGAATCCCACTTTCCTTAGATCGATGTCCCCGATCATCGGCGTGAGTTGATCGCCCACGACACCGATGGGACCAAGGCTCCTCGCTCGCAGCTCGAAGATAAGCATCTCCCAGAAGTCTCTCGGTGCGTCCTTGCCGGGCCAGCCCGTGAACCCTGGGTGGACGATAACCTGCGGCACCTCGTCACCCTGGGCCGGTGCCAGGAGCTTCTCCTCATCGGTCAGGTAGAGCTCCGGCATCCTGAGTGGGATGGGCTGCGGCACGCCGATGGCCTGGGCGTAGGCGATGGCGATGGGCACGTTCGGCCGCGACTCGTAGGCGCCATCGAGGTCCACGTAGTCGGCGGGGCCAGCGAGGTCAGATACCGGCAGGATGAGCGGATTGTTCTCGAAAAGCTCTGGCCACGGGGTATCCGCGTAGAGCTTCCAGTGCGGTACCCTGTCCGCCACGATGCGGGCCAGTGCCGTCAACTGGAAGACGTCGCCCCGGGCCGCCTTGCGGCTCACAACGATGCGGCGCTTGAAGCCACCACGGATGACGTGGCCCCAGCGGGCCAGGAGCCGCATGTTGTTGATAGTCGCGAGGCCCTTGATGTCGATGATACCTTCGGCCTCGACGACCTTCGACGTCACGGCCCGCTCGTGCTGGTAGCCCGGCACGTCGACTTCAACCACCTTCCAACCCAGCTCACGGATGCGTAGGCAGAAGTCCGCGTCCTCGGCATAGGCGAAACGGAAGGTCTCCGTGTCGAAGCCGCCCATCTTCATGAAGAGATGCTTCGGGACCATCATGCACGAGCCTTCGATGTAGTCGATGCGCTCGCCAGCCGCTCCGTCGCCTGTTTGCGTGAGCGTGCGGCAGCCGCCCTTTGGTCCTGTCACCCCCACCCGAGGGATGGTAACGAAGGGCTCGAAGAGCGCCTCGAGCCAGCCAGGGCCGACCACCGCATCCGAGTTGAGGAAGACGATGTAATCCGTGTCAGCCTTGGCGGCGAGCCTGTTGGCGGGCTCGCTGAAGCCGAGGTTCTCACTGGAATACCAGATTCGTGCAGCATCGACTCGTTGGACGAGGGCTTTAGTCCCGTTAATCCATACGATCACATCGCAATCATCGCCTGCGGCGCTGATGGAATCACAGCAACGTTCGAGAAGCTTCTCATCGCCGTAGTGAACGATGCAGACCGTGAAGAGCTTCACTGCGGCCAGGCCTGAAGGAGCATGGCCATAGCGATGAGGCCCACAGCGAATGAGACGAAGCGAATGCGCTCGACAACGCATCCGATGCCAGCGGATATGACCGCTATCAGAAGAAGGGCGAAGACGATCATTGGACCCCCTGCCACTCGAACGAGTAGTGGTTCCCGTCCGGCCTTGTGAAGTCGCCGCCCCAGCGGGCAAGCGGATGGAGCGTCTTCCAGTACTCGCCGAGCGGACGATGGCTCTCGCTGTCGCGCTGGTAGACGCCGTTTATGAAGAGGTTCAAGTCCTGGGCAAGCCGGTAGACGTGGGTCGAGCGTGGGTGGCCACCAATGAGGTTGTTGACCTCTGGGCTGCGGTAGCTCCAGGCCAATGTCACGACCCACCCTTGCGAGTAGGCGTTTATGATTAACTTCGACAGCGCCCTGGCGAACTCGCCCTGAAGTATGACCAGATCACTCATTGCACGTTCTTCGCTTTCCGCTTTGTCGGGAGTTGCCTGAAGAGGGCAGACAATTGAGCTTTAAGCTCGAGCGTTGCCTCGTCGAACTCCGTGTCAAGAACGCTCAATTCAGATGGCTCGATACCGACGAGCAACCGCTGCGTCTCGGCCATGGCGAACCGCATCTCAATTTCCATGGGACTACGATTCCTCGTCAGGCGATCTTTCGCCACGGCGCCTCAATTCGCGGAGCTGCTCATTGATCTTGGTGAGCTGGACGAGCATGCTACGAAGCTGGTCCTCTCGCCGCTCCCACATGCTCCTGAGCTCTCCGAGTTGGCGGTTGAGATCGTCTCGCGGCACATACCCGGAGAGCTGCTGTCTCAGAAGGGAAAACTCGCGAGTCGCCTCCCTGCTCTGCTCAGCTATCTGCACCCTGAGGTTGCTGACTGCGGTATCGAGCTTGTCTTGAGCTTCTTGCAGTGGTGACGTCATGTCCCCGCGCACATTGCGATGCACCCCATACAGAACGCCGACCGCCACGATCAAGCCGACGACGATCTGCACCCACACATCGGGACTCAAGGTGCCTCACCGCTTACGCTCCGTGCCACTTGTGGTTGTACCACTGCCTGTGCTCCGCGAGCATGTTGCCGAGCTCGGCCTTCGTGTAGAGCTTATCGAAGGTCGAGCCGGCGTGGTGGACACACTTGGCCGAGAGGATGACCCCGGCCTTATAGCCGTGCGCAACGACCCTGCGCACGAAATCGGCGTCCTCATAGTAGCCGGGCGAGAAGCGCTCGTCAAACCCGGAAAGCCTTTGCCAGACGTCAGCTCTCACGAGAAATAGGCTCTGGTAGAAGGGCCCTCCGAGCGGGTAGTACCTGCCGCCCTGAGCTGCATCCTCCCAGACCTCGCGCACGCCACCTGAGTAGACCTCCCAGGCCAGCTCAACCTGTGATTTCTCGCCCGACACGCGGAGTACGACCGGGGCCACCAGTTGAAGCGCGTTCGCTCTCGCCTCGGCCAAGAGGTACTTCACCATGCGATCGTCGGGCAGCGCGTCGTCGTTCCAGATGAGAAGCCACTCCGGATGCAGGCGTTCGATGGCCATGGCGGCAGCCGTATTCACGTTGCGCGGGTATCCGGCCTCCACGTCGTCCTTGGCGAAGACCACCTCTACCCCCTGCTCCCGGAGGGCCGCCTCGAGCTGCTCACGGTCAACTGGCCTTGGCCACTCGCGTGGGACGTAAGGCACGATAGCTGCCACCTGTACCCGTGCCTCAGCGTCCATGCGGATGAGGGCCTGGGGTTTCGCGATGCAACCTTCGAGGTGCCTGACGAGCTTGGTCCACTGGCGGTGAACGACACTGTACGAGTAGCGCGAGATGGCCCGCGCACGAGCCTCAACACCCATCGCTACGAGCAGCTCACGGCCGCGCAGGTAGGCGTCATGGAGAGCTTCGAAGACGTCCTCAGGTGAAACGTAGGACCACTGGCTCAACTTCCAACTGAGAAAACTCCCGCGAGGCGCTACCTTCCAGGCCCCATCAGCCGTCTCCTGAAGAGCGTGAGCGCTGGTCACGATGGTCGGTGTACCGCACAGCTCGGCTTCGACGGCTGTCAGACCAAAGCCCTCGCTTTTCGATGGAAGAAGGAGGACATCCATGGCCGAGTAGAGGTCGGCCATGTAGCTCGTGGGACGTCCGACTATCGTGTGGTAGTCAGTCTCCTGCGCCCAGCTCTGGCGCGGAATGCCGCAAACCTCGCGCACCTGGTCAAGCACCATCGGCGGGTGTTCGATCGTGGGCTTCGTGTGGGCCAGGAAGAGTAAGTCGGCGAATCCCACGGTCTGACCGAGGCGGGAGAAGGCTTCAACCGCCTCGAAGAGGCCCTTTCTAGAGGGCCATCCCTCCCAATCCCCGACGAAGCCGACAATGAAAGCGTCCTGGCTCAGGTTCAGCCGGCGGCGAGCAGCCGCCTTGGGCTGCGGCCTGAAGACGACCGGGTCCACGGTGTGCGGCACGTAGAAGGCATTGGGACAGCCGTGCCACTGCTCGAGTTGACCTAAAGCCCACTCGGTTAGAGTGAGGACAGTATGCGCACCAGCCAGGGAATGTCGGTGGTAGTCGGCCAACGGCGGTCCATCATCGACCATGGCGTATGGAACCCACCTGAAATTGAAACGGCCCCAACCGGAAAGGAAGGGACCGCCAGGCACGCGGGAGTGGAGGCCGCAGGCGTCGTAAAGAGTGAGAACATAGTCGGGCCTGGTCTCGTAAACGTGCCCCTCGATGACGGAAGTTCCAGAGTCATCCGGTCCTCCCGGCAGCACCGTGATCGGCGGACCGCCCTGCCACAGCGGAATCTTGAGGCTCGTCTGGTAGTGGCCCACGTTGACCGACATGGCGACCTCGACGCCAAGGTCAACGAGGTGGCGCACGATGAAGCGTGCCTGCTGTCCATAGCCCGTCGCCATCCACGGAGCGTTACTGTGGACGAGGACACGCATCTAGCACTTCAGCTCCCTGAGGAGATCGGAGAGCTTCACTTCGAGCGCACTGGCCATGGCGAGGTAGCCCGACAGGCTCATGCTCTTGCCGCGCTCGAGGAGGAAGATGCTTCCATGGGACTTGAACCCAGCCTTCTTCGCCACCCCCTGTAGGGTCTCTGACTGAGCCTGACGGATCCGACGTAAGCGTATGCCCAGACGACGGACCACCGCGTCGTACTTCGTGCTGTCAGCTCTTTTCACGGGACCCTTGCCAGATTGAATCGTTATAAGCCTTGACCCGTTCCCGAAAAGCAGCTTCCTTCCTCTCGGTAATGGGCTGAGTGCAGGTGTGGATCTTGTGGCGGGCACTGACATACGTCTTGTCGTATGGCGCTACCGTCGCTTGATCGACTAGTACGTAGTAGTCGAGGGCAACGGTTCCGAAGCGCACGACCAGCTTTCCGCAGCTGCACTTCTTGGCATGGGGTGGAGCTTTTTCTGGCAAACGAAAAAGCGGGGTGGCGAGCTCAGAACTTGCGTTACGGTCAGGTTCGTCCATCGCCACCCCCGTCCGATTCGCATAAAGGAAAGAGGGTCCGTCCCTTCCCAGGGTTGGCCCGGACGGCAGTATCCTCCTACCTGCCGGCCGTTGTCAAGCTTGGTGACTGCCTCAGCTCCATGAGGAAGAGACCGATGAGGTAGAGCTGCTGGCGTTCGACCTCGTCGCGGGGTTTACCTTTGAGGGTCACTCGCGCGAACCGCTCGAGGGCCTGCTCGTCGCCGGTGTCGGCGATGCGCTGGAGGACCATCATGTCCTTGTCGAGCTGGCCCTGATACGTCCCTGTCGAGAAGGCCTTGAAGAGCTCGGCCTGGGGCTCTGGATCCGGTACCTCCCGGAGGTCGGCGGCGAGGCTCGCCTGAAGCGCCCTGGCCTTCTGCGGGTCGCGGCTCCGCATGACGTCCTCTATCTGGGCTCCATAGAAGCTGCGGCGCGTCTTGAGGAAGGTCGCCATAACGGCGGCCGCCGACTGCTCGTTGCCGGTCTCCCTGGCCGTGTCATAGGCCTCGATGAGCTTCTCGCGCAGGCCCTCGAGCTGGTAGAGATCGCGCTTGGCCTGCGTCGAGAGTGAGGCCGCGAAGCGCCCGATGAGCGGATTGCTCCTGGCGAAGACCTGACCCCTGACCACGGCCGGCGTCACGCCTTCCCAGCTCTGGGCCGTCATGTGATCGGCGATCTCGGTGGGCGTTGCGCGCCGGCCCTCCTCGCGGCTTCTGGGTGTGCCGTGCTCGATCATGGAGGCGATGGCGCCCTGCCTGGCCTTATCCGCTACCTCGGCCTTGCGGCTCATGGAGCGGACGAGGATCCTCTCGGCAACGTCCTCGGTCGGCGTGAGGCCGATGGCCTGGGCGAGCTCGTTGCCGCGCTGGGTAATTGTGCCGACACGACCCCGCCTGACGGTTGCGCCTTCAGCCAAGCGCGAGCCGCGCACGAGGTCGCGCATCATACCCGACGTTGCCAGGATCCTGTCGCCCGGCAGCTCGACGTAGTTCTCGCGGGCCGAGGGACGGAACTGGATGGACTCCCCAAGGACGCCCGCGTAGCTGGCCATGCCCGAGGCGCCGGCATCCTCGAAGAGCTGAGCCAGACTCACGAGGCCCTTGCCCGGCAGGTTCGCCACGGCCTGAGCGCCAGGGTGAGCCATGGCGGCGCCAGAGACACCCCAGCGGCCGACGTCCGATGACTTGACCTCCTGGCGCAGCTCCGCGCGCGGCGCCTGGGCCTGTGCCTGGGCCGCCTCCGTCACGGGGACGCCCAGGCGCTCGGCCATGTAGCGCGCCTGCTCGGCGGCCTCGGAGACACCGGCGTGGATCTCGACGAAGGGCGCCACGGGGGGCCCGCCCAAGACGGCCATGATGCGCTGACCGATGGTCTGGTCGGACTTACCTGCCGTGAGTCCCGAGAACGGCAGGTTCGGCTTCAGGCGTCCGGCAACGTCGACGCCAGCGGCAGGCCCAGCGCCCGCCCAGACGCCATCCTTCGTCTCGAAGTCGATGAGCGCCCGCTCCCAATCCTCTCCTGTCTTTGGCGCGACAAAGCCGACTGTGTCGATGGCCCACTCGATCATCGGCAGCGCGCGCGGCCCGCCGATGGCATAGAGCATCCCCAGGAAGGCCAGCTTCTGACCGAAGCTCAGGCGCTGCGCGAACATCTCGATCTGGTGGCGGCTGAAGTCCAGGAACTGCGTGGCGCTCTCGGCCCAGGGCGCATACTCCTGGATGAAGACGGGCCTGTTCATGCGGTTGTAGGTGCCCTGCGTCTCCTGCATCGCCGCGACCGCACGGTCCTTGATCCAGCGCGTCGGGTCATCCGAGGCGAGCGCTTCCCGGATGCCGCGCTCCGGGTCAAACCACGCCTTGGCCTTGTCGAGGTCTCCGGCATCCGACGCCTCGAGCGCCTTGAGCCTTGCGAGCGACGCCTCGTCCAGCATGCCGGGACCAACGTCACCGCCGGCCGCGACGGCGCGCTCCATCTCTGGAATGCGTGCCCTGAGCGTCTTCCAGTCGGAGATGAGGTCCCGCTCGGTGGGAGCTATCCAGCCATCGTAGAAGGCGCTCGAGATCTTGCCTGTTGTCCGGAACTCCTCGAGAGCATCGAAGCCCCTGAGCGCCTGAGCGTAGAAGGTGGCGCCCCTGTTGACGCCTTCGGTCGAACGGAACATTACTCCGGCCGCCTCAAAGGCCGCCTCTTCCGCACCCTTGACCATGCGCCTCAGAAGACCAGGATCGAGATCGCCCTCACCGAGCTCCCACCAGTGGATGTTTATGCCGGCGACAGCCTCATCGTAGAGCGGGCGAACGTGGCTCAAGCCGCGCCCATAGATGGCGCCTGCGTCGGCAAAGAACCCCTGCATGCCAGGAATGTTCCTCATGGCCTGCCCGGACATGCCCTGGTCATAGAGGAAAGCCGCAAGACCCCTGGGCGTGTCCTTGGGTCGCATCCTAAGAGCTGTGTGCAGGGGGATCGTCGTCAGGTTCACGAGCGCTGTCGAGGCCCGGCCGCCAATGTGCATCATGAAGCCGACACGCCTCGCGAAGTGGCTCACCTGGTCAAGCAGGTGGCTGTCGATGAGCTTGGCTACGGGGCGGCCGAATGGCCGCTGCATCGTCTCGGCCACGAGCCGCCTGAAGGCCGTGTTCATGGCGCCCGGCGGCTCCCAGAGCGCGCGCCTTCCCTCGACGAGACGGTCGATGACATTGGCGAAACGCTCGGACTTGATGACGCCCGTCTCGGTCAGGCGCCCGCCTGCCCGCTCGATGGCGCGGTTCCAGTGCGGCAGCGTGTCCTTGAGGAATCGGTAGCGCGCGGCCTGGGCCTCGGCCATGCCGAGCATCTTCTCTGGGTCCTTCACGTAGTCGAAGACCTTGTCCAGCCGCTCCTCGAGTGGCCCGTAGCGGAGCATCGAATCCGGGATCCAGTCCTGGTCGTAGGCGTTGAGGTAGCGCACCTCGCTTTTGGCCCAGAGATCCATCTCGCGTTCGAGCGTCTTGACGACCGCTGCGTCTCCGGCCTTCCGCGCTTCCGTGATCTGGCTTGCGATGAGCTTTCTCACCCCGGCCGAGTTGTGCAGCTTGTAGTGAGCGAAGTAGTCTCGCAAGCGCCTGAAGACCGGCACCTGAGCGTGGTCGGCAACGCGCTTGGTCGCATCCTGGATCATGGCCGTGTACTTCTTGACGGCCTGGGCGCGCGGCGTCTGTCCGTCGAGCACCTCATCGAGCCACTGGCGCGGGATGGCGGCGGCGTCGTTCTCGAGGAGCCTGCCGGCAAGGAAACGGTCCGTGGGGTCGGACAGGAGCCTGCGCCTCAAGACCCCTTGCTGCATCGAGCGCTCCGCGAACCTGAGCTTCGATTCGACGTTGACGATCGTGCGCGTCGCCAGCTCCTGCCGCATGCCGAGGCTTCGCGGAATGGAGTTGAGCGGCGAGCGAAGGGACCGCGCAATGGCCTTCCAGCGCGTGACGCCGCTCAGCTCCTTGTCCATTCGAAGCAGCTCCCCCGAGTCCATGGCGTCGCCACCCCAGGCCGCCTCATGCATCCTTGGGCTATTCGGTCCGATTGGCGCCTCCGGCGGAATGGCCACGGACCAGCCAGGGTCCTGCGACAGCCTGAACTCGGCCCTCGCTATGGCCTCCGTCTTGCCCTCGTTGATGCGAGCCGCAGCGACATAGGTCTCCTCACCGATCGCGTAGCGCGCCATCTCAGGCGACGAGCTTGACCGGGCCGCGAGCGCTGTCACCTCATCGAGACCGAGCTCCTGCTGGGCGCGGCCCGCCCGCTCGAGAGCCTGCTTTTCGGCCTGCGTGATAGCACCGTCCAGCTCGAGCGCCTTCTGCCTCAGGGCCATCATCTCCGGCGCGATGGCGTCCATCTGAGCCTGAAGAGCGTCGATGGCCGCGTCGTCCCGCCGGCCAAGGGCATCCCACATGTCGCGGTCGAGCCCTTGCAGCCGCTCTGAGAGCTGCATGCGACGCCCCTGCACGTCGCCCAGCTCGACAGCCGCCTCGAGCCGGCCATTCTCGAGGGCGTGGAGCTCGTCGGCGGCGAGCTTGGCCCTGACCATGGGGTTGGCTTCGTACTCGGCCCTGAGCGCCTTACGCAACTCGAAGGCCTGCTCCTGCATGGCCTGGATGGCAGCGCCGTGCTGACCGGGGGCGACACCTGTCGGCTGGACGGCATCAATCCCCACGCGCCTCAACTCGGCTCTGAGCACGGCCTGCGGATCCGGACCGAAGAGGAACTCCCTGGTCGCCTCCAGCGAAACAGCCTCACCCACCTCGGCCCTGAAGCGCGCCACGGCCGTGTCCTCGGCCGCGCGGACCTGAGCGTTGACCGTCTCCTCGGACTGCCCGGTCAGCTTGCGGGCGATGGTCCCGGCCGGTGTCTCCGCCGGCACGGCCGGGTGCTTGTGCCCATGGCGCACGAGGTTTTCGGCCTCGGCCGGCGAGACCGTGTGGAGCGGGATGCCCTTGACTTCCACCGGCTGTCCGGCCTTGGCCGGGTCGCGGACGGCGTAGCCGGGCGGTGGGATGTCCGGTTGGACAGGCCTGTAACGTCGTTCGACCGGGTCGTAGTAGACCTCGCCCTTGAGCATCCGCTGCCGGAGCACGACGGGCGCCGGCACTTGCTGGCCCTCGAAGCGGAAAAACCGTGCCCGCTCGGGCAGCTCGGCCGAGATCTCGTCGAGCGTCTGGCGCAGCGCCTGGGCGGCGTCCTGGACGGTCGGGAACTTCCTGGGCTTGGCGGCGCGGACGGTCCTGGCCGCCTCGATGAGGATGGACTTCCTGGCCAGCTCATCGGCATGACCCGAGAGCGTCCCGGCCAAGGTCGTTGCCTCAAGGTGAGTCAGGCCAAGGTCGGCCAAGCGCGTCTGAACCATCCTGAGGTGGTCGGTCGTGAGACCGGAGATGGCGGCCAGCTGCTCGATGGGCTGCCCTTCGAAGCGGATGCCGAGCTTCCCGACCTGGGAGCGCACCAGGAAGGCCTCCTCATCGGCCAGAGATGCCCCTGGTAGCGCCCTTCCAAGGTCGCCGGCACCTTGGGCCGCCGTGCGCGCGGCCGCCCCCCTGGCGGCCTTGGCTTGGTCCAGGAGCGCCCTGGCCGTGGGCACGAGGTCCGCCCCGTTGACCGTGCGGCTCGCCACTTCCTGGCCGCCGATCGTGAGCTTCACGCCAGCAAGGCCCGCGTAGTCTGACTGCAAGCCCCCGGCCGAGAGCACGGTCAGCTGACGCGGGTTCTTCCTGGCTAGGGTCCGCACGAACTCGTCCGGGGTCTTACCGAACTCAGCCAGACTCCGGAGGCCCGGAATAGGGCTCGAGCGCAACCCCTCTTGGATGGCGCCTACGAGCTCCGAGTCGTAGATGAGCCTCACGCGATCCTGACCCTTCGGCAGATCGGCCACGTTGATGGTAGCGACCGTGAGCCCGCGCTGCTTGAGGGCTTCCTTCTGGGCTGTCGATAGCTCCCGGCCGACAATCGTTGCCGCCTTCTGCCGGGTGGAGGCGAGCATTACCTCGGAGTCGAGATCGTTGGTCGAGACGAGCTCGACGAGCTGCTCACGCTCGCGGGCCTGCGCACGCTCAAGGCGCTGAATGCGCGTGCCGAAATCGGAAGGTACGGCATCGCCGAGGGCGGCCTTGAGGGTCAGCCCCTCCTCCGGCGAGAGCTTGAAGAGCCCTCGCTCGACTGTCTTTTCGAGGCCGTGCTTCTCGACGTAGGCAGCGAGCACGTCCGGGTTGCCGCCCTTCTTCACGAAGGCCGTATCCTCGAGAGCGTCCACCCAGGCTGCGACGTGGCTCGGATCGATCGATTCCTTCGATGCCCTGAGCGTTGCCTGCGCGAACTCGCTCGCCTCATTGGCGGCCTCACCCAGGAGCTGGCGCCTGACAGCACGACTGCCCTTGAGCGCGCGCGCGGCTGCAAAGAGGCCGCCCTTGACCGCGAGGCTCGCGAGCGCCCCGGCCGCATCTGGGTCGATGAGCGAGTAGATCTCGGTCGCAACTTCCTGGCCGACACCCTCCTCGGGATAGAGCACCTGGGCCGCCTTGCGCTCCGTCACGTCCTCGGGACCAAGGAGACCCAGAGAACGCGAGAGCTCCTGAGCCTCCTTACGGCGAGCCTCCCACGCCGCACGGCCCTGGGCCTCGGCAGCTACAGGGTCTTCGCCGACCATGGCGCCCAGAAGCCCCGTCCCGCCTTTGAGCGCCCTGAAGCCCGTCTCCTCGAGCCCGGCCACGAGAGCCGAACTGCCCCGCTTGAGAGCCTCGCCGGTCTCTTTGGTCGGCAGCTCGGTCATCGTCAGCGGCTCAGGCTGAGTAAGGGCGGCGAACGGACTCAGCCCCGCCAGGCCCTCGGCCAGACGGCGCTCGCGCTCCTCGGCCGTAACGCGCTGACCTTCCTGGACGCTAGGCGTTTTGGTCAGCTCATCCATGGCCACCGTCAGGGCCGGGAATATGGTCGTCGTCGTCTGGGCCAGCTCACCCAGAGACGGCAGGCTGGCCATGGCGCGGCGCTGGACCTCCGGGTTGAGAAGCGGGGCCAGGCCAGGTGGGGCAAGGGCGCCAAGAGTGAAGTCAGCCGCCTTGCGGGCCAGGCTGGGCCCTTCCCCTTCCGGCTCACGTCCGGGCAGCGTGATGCCGATCGGTTCACCACGAAGGAAGCGCGCCATGGCCTGGCGCTTCTCTTCCTGGGTCAGGTCAAGCCGCTCGGAGAGGAGCCTCTGCAAGAGGCCTGCGCGCTCGAAGTCTCCGAGCACGGAGCGCTACCTGCCTTGCTGCATGGCCTGAGCAGCAAGACCCTGGATTCTGGTAGCGAAGACCTCGATCTGCATCGGCGTCGGAGGCGGGCTCTGCGAGAGGAACTCCTCCATCTGAGCCAAAAGCTCCTGAGCATCCCTTGGGGCGAAGACCGACAAGACATTGACGGCCTCACGAGCCTTATCGAGCCCCTTGGCGCTCGTCGCCGGCTTGCCGCCACCCTCCATCGCCTTCACGGTCCCAGCGTAGGAGCCACCCGCCCGAGCCGCGCTCTTCTTCTCTTCGATCGCGAGGTAGCGCGCGAGGGTCTCAGGATCCATCTCCATCACGTTGGGAGACTGGTCACGCTGGAGCTGCTTCTGGCGGCCGAAGATGATGTCCTGCTGCTTACGGAACTCGTCCACCTTCCGGCCCGACTCGATTCCGTAGAGCTTCTGCCCGGCGGGGCTCTCGATGAGACCAAGTTCCTCGGCCAGCTTCTCCTCGGGGCTCTTCGCGCGGGCTGCTTCCAGGTACTCGGGCGGGAGCCCCAGGGCTTCAGCGAAGCCTGGCGGCATACCCCTCCCGGTTCCAAGGATCTTCTCGGCGAGTCCGGCCAGAAGACCGCGCTGGCTCGTCTCCTTGGCACGACGCTCCGATTCGCCGGCTGCCGCCTGAGCCTGACGCTCGTCGAGCAGATCCTGGAAGAGCGACCACTTGCGCTCGTCGGCCTTCTGGGCGAGCTGCGCCTCCTGAGCGCGCAGGTAGTCTTCGAGTTGCTGTTGGCGGCCACGACGCTGAACGGCACCCGGAACGAAGGCCCCAAGGATGTGCTTGAGCCGACCCCAGAAGCCCTCGTGCTTCATGCGGTCCAGCTCCTCGCGGACGGACTCCAGGTCTTTACGGTCCTGGCCGAGGCTGCCGCCGGTCAGATCGATGCCAAGCGCCTGACCCAGTCCGTAAAGCGGATCGGCTGAACGGCTCGAGCCGAGGTCAAGATCCTGAAGGAGGTCCGTCCCCGGATTCGCTCCCGATAGAAAGGGTACCCGCATCAAGCCTGGCACTGAGATCCTCCATCAGCTCACCCACCGTGCCGCGCTGAGCGAGCGAAGGTGCGAAGCGCTGCAAAGCCTCCTCGGCCGCCTCTGGTCCCATGAGCTCCGGAAAGGCTGGCGTGTACGTAAGGCCCAGCTCGTGGCCTATTGCCGCCCTCCTGTCACCAGAGATGGCCGACTGCGAAGCTTTGATGAGAGCCTTGAGCATCGGCGTGTTCCCGAGGCTTTCCGGCTCAGCCGCCACGTCACCCAGCCAGCGCGATTCCGGCTTTTGGTTTCCGAAGAAGCTGACAGCTGGACTACCCAAAGCCAATACCCATGCTACTCATGAAGGCCGCCCAAAGCCCATACCCATGCTACTCATGAAGCCGCCGATATTCGCCAGGCCCTGGGTGAACGGTAGGAAGCCGCTGGTCCGCTGCGTTGTCGTCGTCGGCGTCATGCTACCGAAGTTGACGGCGTATGGGCTGAAGGCCTTCATGAACTCGAGCGGCGCCATTTGGCGCTCGAGGTTCAGCCGACCCCAGGCAGGTCCGGCGCTCGCGTTGGCCGCAGCCAGAGCGCCCGAAGCGCCGATGCGAGCCGACGTCGTCTGAGCCGACGCTCCGATACGCACCTGCTCGAGTGCAGTATTGAGCTGGGCGATAGCCTCGTCGCGCGCCTCCTTGCGCTTCTGGAGATCCAGCTCGAAGTCCTTGCGGCCCTCAGCCTCGGCCTGAGCTCCCTCCATGCGGCGCTCGCGGAACGCCGAGAGTGCCCGGCCACCGAGCCCTCCGACACGCGCCGCCTCCATCTCGAGCTGGCGCACGTCGTCTTCGGTCCCAGCCCGGATGCCGCGCTTCGACCGCATGAGACCGGCCTGGACGTAGGGATCGCTGAAGTTCAGGGTGGCGAGATCGACCGGCCCACCCATGTAGGAGCCGCCACCGTAGATGCCTCCCCCCCCCCCCCCCCCCCCCCCCCCCCCCCCCCCCCCCCCCCCCCC
>Ga0214472_10000476_pt1 | contig 49398 bp, 39 predicted proteins | sample RVTome_6_FD_207662 | JGI IMG/M metagenome (GOLD analysis project Ga0214472, IMG submission 207662) | Soil microbial communities from uranium-contaminated site in the Upper Colorado River Basin, Wyoming, United States - RVT140D175 | ecosystem: Environmental > Terrestrial > Soil > Contaminated >...
CTGCCGGTCACCGAGGACTCTGGGCTGATCTTCGCCTCCACCCAGCGCACGACCTACCTCGGCCAGGACGTCGGAGTGGCGCACGCCTGCGGACACGACATCCATACCTCGGTGCAGCTCGGCGTCGCCGCGACCCTGGCCGGGATGCGGGACCAGCTGGCGGGGACGGTGATCTTCGTGTTCCAGCCCGCAGAGGAAGGCACCCTGCCCGGCGAGGCCGGTGGTGCGAGCCTGATGGTCGAGGAAGATCTGTTCGGCGACCTGCGACCCGAAGCGATCTTCGCCCTGCATAGCTGGCCGTCGCTGGAGGTCGGTCAGGTCGGGTTCACCAGCGGGCCGTCCTACGCCAGCTCCGATCATTTCCTGATCGACATCAGCGGGCGCCAGGCGCACGGTGCCTGGCCGCAGCTCGCGGTGGATCCGGTGGTCACGGCGGCGGAGGCCATCGTCGCACTGCAGACCATCCGCTCGCGCAACCTGGACCCGCAGACCCCCGCGGTGCTGACGGTCGGCATCGTGCAGGGCGGTGAGCGCTTCAACATCATCCCCGCGACCGTGCATCTGGAGGGGACCGTCCGCGCCTACAGCAGCGAGACCCAGGACCTGGTCGAGCAGCGCATGCACGAGATCCTGGCTGGGGTCACCGCAGCGAACGGCGCGACCTACGCGATGACCTACGAGCGCAAGGTGCCGGCAACCCTCAACGACCCTGCGCTATCCGCTTGGGCGCGGGACAGCCTGGTGGCGAACCTGGGTGCGGATGCGGTGATCGACGGACCGCCTTCCATGGGTGCCGAGGACTTCTCGTACTTCCTGCAGGATGGGCTGCCCGGCTTCTACTTCCGCTTGGGGGTGACGGATCCTGAACTGGGTTCAGGTCCGCTGCACACCCCGACCTTCCGCGCCGACGATGCGGCCATCCCGGTGGGCGTGCAAGCGATGAGCGGGCTGATCCTGGATTACCTGGCGCAGCACCGCTGATGTAGCGCGAGGCCCTCAGGCGCGCTGGCGCCCGTCCCGGTCGGCGGCATCCCCAGCGGGCGGTAGCGCCCGCTGCATGCGGACGACATCCGCCTCGCCGGTGCGCACGGGCCCGCTGAAGCCGGCGGCCTTCGCGGTGCGTATCGAGGCCATCAGGGACTCCAGCGTCTCCACGATGATGGTCTTGGCTCCGCGCGAGCGCGCGATCTCACAGAGGCCCTTGAGCGCTTCCACGGCGTAACCCTGCCGCCGATGCGCCTGCAGGATGGAGTAGCCCGCCTCGACCAGACCGTCCGAGTCAGGCGGACCCTTGAACCCACCTGAGCCGATCAACTCACCGCCGGAACCGGTCTCGCGGACGAAGTACCAGCACCACCAGCCAGCATGCGCATCACCACGCGCGAGCTGGCGCTGGTTATAGGCGATGGTGTGGTCGTCATGTAGCTCGGGGGGCCAATGCTCAGGGGGGCTGACCCCCAGCGCACGGTAGAACGCGGGGCGGTTGTCACCTTCGACGCTGGCCAGCGACGGATCGCTGGGCACCAGTACCAGCCGCTCGGTCTTGTGGGCTCCGATCGCCATCCTGATTCGCTATCGACCACGGGACCCTAAGGGTAGACCACCCAGCGCCCCGCGCCCCAGGCCCGAGGCCGTAACCGCCCAGGGCCGTTCGGGCGATGGCGCGGCGAGGCGCGGGGTCCCCCGAGCTGCGGAGCCTACTCGTGCGTAGGTGAGCAAGCTCGGGGGATCGCGCAACGACGCCGTGGCGAGCTCCGGACGACCCTTCAGTCGACCGGGTTGCCGTCGGCATCGACTAGATGGATCTCACCCAGGCCCAGCGCACGCACGCTGTCACCGATGACCGCCCAATCGCCGACCACCACCCAGATCAGGCGGCCGGGGTGCAAGTTGGCAGCAGCAGCGGCATCCAGATCGGCCACTTCGAGCGCCTCGATGGTCTCGGGGTAGCGATCCCAATGGTCGTCGGCATAGCCGAAGCGGACCATCTCAAGGATGTCGTTGAGTACGGCACCCCCCGTCTCCCAGCGGCCCGGGAGGGTGAGGATCTTCTTCTGCCGCACCTCGATCATCTCGGCTTCGCTGGGACCGCGCGCACCGAGCAGGTCGTCCAGCTCGCGCTGCAACTCCGCCATCGCGTCGGCGGTATGGTCGGACTGCACCGGCGCGTACATGATGAACGGCTGCTGACCCGCCGCATCCCAGATGAAGCTGCTGGAGCCGTAGGACCAACCCCTGGCTTCACGCAGGTTCATGTTCAGTCGCGCCGTGAAGCCGCCACCGAGCACTGTGTTCGCCGCATCCAGCGGGATCTCCTGATCGCTGGCCTTGGGTGGCACGACGTGGCCGGCGAAGATCACCGATTGCTGCGAGTCGGGTCGATCCACCACGTAGACCGCAGAGGCCTCGGGTAGCGCTACCTCCGCCAGGTTCTTCTGCGGCACGTCACCACGCTGCCAGGCGCCGAAGCGCGCCTCCAGCATGGGCAGGAGCTCCGGCATGGCGATGTCGCCGACCACGACCAGGCTGGCGTTGTTCGGTCGGAACCAGGTGTCATGGAACGCCACCAGGTCGTCGCGAGTCATCGCGCTCACACTGTCCGCGGTACCGGATCCGGTCAGCGGCAGACCGTAGGCATGACCCGCACCGTAGAGCAGTCGCGGGAACACGCGCAGCGCCATGGACACCGGCTGGTTCTGCTCCTGTCGGATGCCTGCGAGGGTCTGGCGGCGGCTGCGCTCCAACTCGTCCTCAGGGAAGGTCGGATCGAGGATCACGGTCGAGTAGAGGTCCAGACCCTCGGCCAGCCGCTCCCTCAGCACCGTCATGCCCACCGAGGAGTTATCCAGGTTGGACCCGCCACCGATGTTCACGCCCAGGCGCCATTGCTCGCGTGAGATCTCCAGCGCATCCATGTCGCCGGCGCCGTCGGTGAGCATGCTCATGGCGACGTTCGCCGTGCCGGGGCGGCCGAACTGATCCGCAGCGTAGCCGGCATCGAAGACCATGTTCATCTGCACCAACGGCACGGTGTCGCGACGCGCGAGGATGACCCGCAGGCCGTTCGCCAGCATGGCTTGCTCACGCTGCGGGAACACGCCCGCGGGGAACTCGGTGACCTCGGGAAGGCCGGCATCACGGTCCACCGGATCCGCGATCGTGGCGTAGTTCGGGAACGGCTCGACCACCAGCGTGAAGGTCCCCTGCGTCAGCCAACGGTTGGCGGCGGCGGTCACATCGCGACGGGTGGCGGTCGCGATGTTGCGCAGACCCTGCTGGTAGCCGTCGGCGCTGCCGAAGTAGACCTCTGAGCTGGCGAGGATGTCGGAGACGCCGCCGAAGCCCCCGATGCGCTCAGCGCCCTGCGCGAAGTTGATCCGCCAGTTCTGCTGGATGCGCTCTAGCTCGAAGCGGTCGGGACCCTCGCGCAAGAGGCGCGCGAGCTCCGCATCCATAGCCGCCTCGACCGCTGCCGGATCCTCACCGGGGGCCACGGTCGCGGTCATGATGAAGCTCGATCCGAGCTGGCGTGACCAGAGGAACGCGCCGACGTCGGTCGCGATCTGCTCGTCGTAGACCAGGCGCTCGTACAGCCGCGAGATCCTGCCGTTGGCCAGGACGCCTGCGGTGATCTCCAGCAGGTCGTGATCACGGTCGGTCATCGGCGGCACGTTCCAGACCTTGTAGATGCGGGTCTGCGGGACCCGGTCGTACATGGTGTGACGGGTGTCGTCGGCGCGCGGTGCGATGTCGATGGTGGACTTCGATAACGGCGGCCCCGAGGCGATGTGCCCGAAGTAGCGCTCGACCCGCTCGCGCACGTCCTCGGGATCCACGTCCCCGACCACAGCCAACACGGTGTTCGCTGCCCCGTAGTACTGCCTGAACCAACCCTGCACATCCTCCATCGAGGCGGCGTTCAGGTCGTCCATCGATCCGATGGTGCTGTGGTGGTAGGGGTGCCCGTCCGGGTAGGTGCGTTCGAGGATGGTCGTCCAGACGCGGCCGTAGGGCTGGTTCTCGCCCTGGCGCTTCTCGTTCTGGACCACGCCCCGCTGCTCGTCCAGCCGCGCCTGGTCCACTGCGCCCAGCAGGTAGCCCATGCGGTCTGATTCCAGCCACAGGACCCGATCCAGCGCGGTGACCGGTACCACCTCGAAGTAGTTGGTCCGGTCGGTGTTGGTCGTGCCGTTGGTACCGGTCGCCCCGATCGGGACCAGCGCCTTGAAGTAGTCGTCGTCGTAGTGCTCCGAACCGTTGAACATCAGATGCTCGAACAGGTGCGCGAAGCCACTGTTCCCGAACGGCTCATCACCCGAGCCCACGTCGTACCAGAGGTTGACCGCGACGATCGGTGCCTTGTGGTCCTCATGCACGATCAGCGTCAAGCCGTTGTCGAGCACGTAGCGGGTGTAGGGGATATCCAGCACCCCGTCGTCCGCGGCGGCGGCGGCGAGAGCGGGGTTGTAGGTCGACGCCAGGCCGGCCAGCAGCAGGCCTCGGAACAGCTTCCAGATCATCTCGAGTCTCCTAGCTCTGGGTGCGTGGCGCCGCTACCCGTGTGATCACAGGGCTACGAACCCTACCACCAGCATCCTGCCAGGCAAGCCCCCGTCCGGGCGCTCAGCCGCGATCGGCCAACATCTGATCCAGGGTGGCCCGGAAGCCTGCGGTCAACTCCGCGTAGTGCTCGCCGGTGCCGGGCCCGCTGAAGCCGGTGTGGATGCGCCGCACCCGCCCGTCCGGGTCGATGAAGATGGTGGTCGGGAAGGCGAGGACACGGTCTAGCATCGGCAGGGTCTCGGCGGCGCGGGTCTTGTCGGATACGCCCGCGATCAGCGTCGTGTACTCGATGCCCTTCTCCTGACGGAACAACCGGACCTGATCCGCCGCCGCCTGGAAGTCCTCGAGATGCTCGTACATCAGCGCGACTACCTCCACGCCCCGCTCCCGGTACTCGCGGTACAGCGGCGCCATGAAGGCGGCTTCGTCGTGGCAGTTCGGGCACCAGGAGCCCGCGAGGGTGATGACCACGATCTTGCCGCGGAAGCGCTCGTCGTCCAGCGAGACCATCTCGCCATCCTGGTCGGGGAACTCGAAGCTGATGTGGTCGTATCCGGGGGCCAGGTGGGTGAGCGTGTCAGCGTCAGGGAGCGCCGCCGCCTCGTCGCGCCGCGCGACCCAGGTCTCGTGCCAGGCGGTGCCCGACCAGAACTGACCGACCAGCGCGCCGTCCTCCTGGATCAGCGCACTGAACAGGAAGGTGTGCGCGCCATCGAAGGTGGAGAGTCGCAACAGGTTGCCCTGCAGATCCCCTGCCAGGTAGCGGTAGTCCCCCAGCGGCGTCAGGAATGTCCCGGTGACCTCGTGCCCGAACTGCTGGAGTTCCGCGACCGCAGGTGTCATCACGCCGTCGTCGTCCTGGAACAGGACCGCCCAACGCCCTGCCACCGAGGTCGTGGCCATCTGCGAGGTCGGGGCGAAGCGGTGGACCGGGCCGAGCACAGCGCGGGTCGGCATCACCTGGAGCTCGCCGTAGCGCTTCACCAGCGTCAGGTTGCCCTGCAACGAACCATCCGGCTGCAGCGTGAGATCGATCCGATTGTTGAACGCCGGGAACAGCAACGCGAGCGTGCCGCCGTCCACATCGACCTCCGGGACGCGGACCCGCTCCACACCGTTGATGATCTCTGCGGCCCAACCACCGTCCTGACGCTCCAGCCCTATGAAGAACGGGAGCTCGCCACCCGGCACCTGCGCCACCGTCCGCCAGGTGCCCGCGCGGAGCTCCGGCTGATAGGCGAGCGGCGCGGGTGCATCGCAGGCGCTGAGCGTGAGGAGGACTAGCGTGATGGCGGCGACGCGCATGTGGTTGTTCCTGCTGGTGGACGACGGATGTTAACTCGGGGGTTCGGACTCAGCTCCCTCGGCGCCTCATCTGCTCCAAGGTCGCGTCGACATGAGCCCGCAGCTTGCGCAGCCAACGGCGCGCGAAGGCGTACTCCACGCTGAGGATCGCGAGCCCGGCGGGGATGACGATGAAGGCGGGACCCGGGAGGACGAGGAGCGCGATCCCGATCAGGATCACCGTGCTCCCGATGAGGGTGATGATGATGCGGCGCACCCACCTCAGGACGCTGGTGGGGAGCGCATCGCGGAGCGGTACCGGTGGTCGTGAGTCGGGTGCCACCGAGGATCAGAGGTCGTTGACGTCCGCCCCCGGCACCTTATCGTCCACGATGTCGCGCCCGTACTGGAGGCTCGCGGCGATCGCCTCATCCTCGCCGTTGAAGCTGTCCTTGCTCTTGAACTGCTTGGACATCGCGGTGGCCATGCCATCGCTCTCCCGCATGATGATGACCTCGACGGACCACTTGCCGCTGTCCTGCGACCACTGCGATCTGACGGTGATCTCGAATCCCTTGTAGGTCTCGCTGCGCATGACGCCCGCCTCCGTACACCCAGGGTGTGCTCTCGGTGTTATAAAGCACCCCCAAGCGACTTGTCCACAAGCACCGCAGAGGGCTGCCATGGCGACCTTCGGGACCCCCTACAGACAAAACTCCAGGCGGTTGATGCTGCTCGGCTCCGGCGAGCTCGGCAAGGAGGTCGCGATCGAAGCGCAGCGCTTCGGCGTCGAGGTCATCGCCGTGGATCGCTACGCTGACGCGCCCGCGATGCAGGTCGCACACCGCTCGCACGTGATCGACATGCTCGACGGCGAGGCGCTGCGGACGCTGGTGCAGGCCGAGGAGCCCGACCTCATCGTCCCGGAGATCGAAGCGATCGCGACCCCGATGCTGCTGGAGCTGGAAGCCGCCGGCTACACCGTCATCCCGACCGCTCGCGCCACCCGCTTGACCATGGACCGCGAAGGCATCCGTCGGCTCGCAGCCGAGGACCTGCGGCTACCGACCTCGCCGTACCGCTTCGCGGATGACCTCGCCGGCTACCGGTCGGCGATCGCTGAGATCGGCACCCCTTGCGTGGTGAAGCCGGTGATGAGTTCCTCCGGCAAGGGGCAGAGCCTGGTCCGCAGGCCTGAGGATGCTGACGCCGCCTGGGACTACGCGCAGCACGGCGGGCGCAGCGGTGCCGGCCGCGTGATCGTCGAGGGCTTCATCGATTTCGACTACGAGATCACCCTGCTGACGCTGCGGCACCAGGGCGACACCTCCTACTGCGAGCCGATCGGCCACCTGCAGATCGATGGAGACTACCGCGAGTCCTGGCAGCCGCACCCGATGAGCGAGCGCGCGCTCGAGCGCGCACGCTGGATCGCCGGCACCATCACCGGCAGCCTGGGGGGCGAGGGCATCTTCGGCGTGGAGCTGTTCGTGAAGGGCGACGAGGTCTACTTCTCGGAGGTATCGCCAAGGCCGCACGACACCGGCATGGTGACGATGATCTCCCAGGACCTGTCCGAGTTCGCACTGCACGCACGCGCCGTGCTCAGCCTACCCATCCCTTGCATCCGCCAACTGGGTGCATCCGCGTCATGCGTGATCCTCGCGGAAGGCGACGGCACGGTGATCAGTTACGACGGTGTAGAGGATGCCCTGGAAGAGCCTGACACGCAGCTGCGCCTGTTCGGCAAGCCGGAGGTGCGCGGGCGACGAAGGCTTGGTGTCGCGCTGGCGCGCGCCGGATCCATCGACGAAGCACTGGAGAAAGCGCGCCGCAGCGCGGCCGCCGTGCGGGTGCGGGTCGACGCGGACTGAGTCCGCGTCCCGATCAGCGGACCGTCACCACCAAGCGGGAGACGACCCGCTCCACACCCTCGGTCCCCGATGCGATCGCTACCGCGCGCGCGAAAGCTTCCATGCCGTCGACCGCGCCGTGCAGCGTCACCTCTGGACCAGCGACCGTGACGGTCAACTGTTGCCCCGAGAGCAACGGATCTGCAGCTAGATCGGCCGCGACACGCTGCCGCAGCGTGACCTCCCGCGAGCTCGATACGTAACTCGTACGATCCGCGTCGCGGCGCACGCTGTCGCGCCTTCGATCACGAGTCGGATCGTCACCGCCCTCACCCACCACCAGCACGCAGGCGCTGAGGCTCAGGCTGAGCAGTACCAGCGCCAGCGTGGCCGACATCCGGGATTCGCGCGCTGCCATCAGCTGTCATCCCGGTAGCGACGCAGCCAGATGGCGGCGAGCACGAAGGCAGCGGCGACGACCAACCCGGTGTAGAGGTCAGGGTTGCTGAAGAACTGACCCGGCTGAGGGAAGTCCAGGATGGTGCCGTTCACATCGACCATGTCGTTGTGGAAGTTCACTCCCAGCGGGGTATCAGTCTGGAACGCGGTGACACCCAAGCCCCAACCAACCCGGTAGCCGATCAGCTCCCAGAAGCGGTGGGTCTCGAAGACGATGCCTTCGAACACGCCCACGCCCACCACCGGGAGGACCGCCCACAGGAACACGGCCTTGCGTGCCCAGGCGCTGGCCAGCAGCAGCCAGCCCCAGATCGGTGCGTACCAGAGCGCGACAGCCATCACCACGTAGGCGTAGAAGATGTAGATCTGCACGAAGGGCATCGGCGACCAGACGAGGTCCCATGCGCTGCCATCGGCCATCCAGACCATGATGGTGAGCACCATCATCGCGCCGATCTGCATCGCGAAGATCCAGCCCAGGGTGATGATGGGCGCGACCACGGTCGCGGTCACCAGCTTCGACAGCACGGTCGAGGTATCGGTGATGGGAAGGGACTTCCAGAACAGGATGCTGCGATCCTTACGGTCCGCGAACAGCGCGTCCAGGAGGTAGAAGAAGGTCATGAAGCCGAGCGCGATGAAGAACGGCATGGCGTAGCCGCCGAACATCAGCCCGAGCATGGCCTCACGCTCCGAGGGATCCTTCCACGCCATCTCATCGACGAAATCGGCGAACTGGTAGAAGTCGTTCCCGTCGATGCTGACGCGCGCGATCTGCGCCAGACCGAAGATGTGAGCGACCGTGTAGAGGGTGGCGATGACCAGCGGCACCCAGACGAAGGCACGGTGCTCCCAGATCTCACGACGCAGCATGTAGATGAATGCGTTCATGCCGACTCCCCCCTCATCTTCGCAACGAACAGGTCGGTGATGCTCGGTGTGTGCAGCTCGCCGAGCGTCCGTAGGTGATCGCGGTCCGGGTCCTGGAACAGGAACAGGGACTTGCCGAACACCTCTCGCTCAGCCATGGGAGACAGCTTGCGCACCTCGTCCACGCGATCGCGGCCGACCAGCAGCTCCACGTAACGCTCCGAGACCGCGTCCATGGTGTCATCGAGGATGATCTTGCCGTCCTTGATGAACATGACATCGGTGAGGATGTGCTCGATCTCCTCCACCTGGTGGGTGGTGACGATGATCGTGCGACCTTCATCGAAGTAATCGGCGAGCAACGCGGCGTAGAAGTCCTTCCGGTACAGGATGTCGAGCCCGAGGGTGGGTTCATCCAGCACCAGCAGCTTGGCTTCGATCGCCATCACCAAGGACAGGTGCAGCTGCACGATCATGCCTTTGGACAGCTGCCGCACCTTGTGGTCCGGCCGGACCTTGGTCCGCGCCAGGAACTCCAGCGCGCGGGCGCGCTTGAAGTTCGGATGCACGGCTTCCATGAAGTCGATCGCGTCTGCGACCTTCATCCAGCGTGGCAACACGGCCACGTCTGCGATGAAGCTGACGTGCTGCATCAGCTCCGGGCGCTGCCGGTAGGGGTCGAACCCCAGCACGCGCAGGTGCCCGTCGTAGTTGGTCAGGCCGAGGATGGCCTTGAGTGCGGTGGTCTTGCCGGCACCGTTGGGACCGATCAGGCCGAGGATCCGACCCTCCTCGATCGTGAAGTCCACTCCGTCCAGGGCGACGGAGCCTTCGTAGCGCTTGCTGAGACCCCGTGCTTCGATGAGCGCGGTCATGATGCGTCCTCCCCGGTCTGAAGGTCTGCGAGCAGGTCCTCACGGTCGAGACCCAGGCGCTGGATCGTATCCACCACCTGCGGCCACTCATCATGCAGGAACCGCTCCCGCTCGTGCGCCAGGAGCCGTACCCGGGCTCCCTCCTTCACGAACATGCCAAGGCCCCGCCGCTTCTCGACGAGGTCCTCCTCGACCAACTCCTGGTAGCCCTTGAGCACCGTGAGTGGGTTGAGTCGGTACTCCGCCGCCACGCTACGGACGGAGGGCAGCGCATCGCCATCGGCGACGGCCCCCTCCAGGATCATCGTGACCACCCTGTCCCGCAGCTGGCGGTAGATGGGCTGATCGCTGTTCCAGTTCGGATCCATGAGTTCGATCCCCGTCCTCTATCGATCGGTCCGGTGGCGTGTCGGAACACGCTCCTGGACCACGTTCCCCGGCTGGCGACGATCACCGGGATGATCAGCGGCGGCACCCTCGCTTCCTTGCTCAGGTACCGCAGCTCCGACGCGTGCTTCCTCCCGAAGGAGCAGCCACAGCTTCCATCTGTAGCGCGTCATCGAACACCTCCTGGACCGTCCTTGGCCTTCGTTGTATCGGTGTTGTAGTTAACTATAACACCAATCGACCGGAAAGCAAGCATCTGGATCCGGAAGGATGTAGAAAGTCAGTGAATTCATATTTTTCAATCACTTAGGTATCGCCTTAGGCCGATTCCAAGCAATGCTCAGTGCTCGCAGGCGGGGGGATCCTGTCGCGCGGGCCGGTCCGGGGCCTCGCACGACCCGGCCACAGCCTGGCCTGACCTGGCACAGCCGCCGGCGCTGGGTCGACTGATAGAATCGCGGCCCCTCAGACCTGCCTCGGAGCCGACCCATGAGCAGCAAGCCCCCGGTCCGCGTCGCCATCACCGGTGCCGCCGGCCAGATCGGATACCAACTCGCTTTCCGCATCGCATCCGGCCAGATGCTGGGTCCCGACCAGCCGGTGATCCTGCAGCTGCTCGAGATCACACCGGCCCTGGATGCTCTGCGTGGGGTCTGCATGGAGCTGGACGACTGCGCGTTCCCGACCCTGGCGGGCTGGGTCGCCACCGACCGCGCTGAGGAAGCCTTCGATGGCATAGGCATCGGCATGCTGGTCGGCGCCAAACCGCGGGGCCCCGGCATGGAGCGCAAGGACCTGTTGCTGGAGAACGCGAAGATCTTCTCCGCCCAAGGCAAGGCGCTGGATACCGCCGCGAGCCGCGATGTACGCATCCTGGTGGTCGGTAACCCGGCCAACACCAACGCGCTGATCGCGAGTTGCAATGCGCCCAGCCTGGACCGCCGCCAGTTCACCGCCATGACCCGCCTGGATCACAACCGGGCGTTGGCGCAGCTAGCCCACAAGACCGGCGCGCACCCGAACGACCTCCAGCGGATGATCATCTGGGGCAACCACAGTGCGACCCAGTATCCGGATATCAGCCACTGCACCGTGCGCGGGACCGCGGCCAAGGACTTGGTGGATCAGGCCTGGATCGAGGGCGAGTTCATCCCGACGGTGCAGCAGCGTGGCGCGGCCATCATCCAGGCCCGCGGGCTCTCCTCCGCAGCCTCAGCCGCATCCGCCGCCATGGACCATGTGCACGACTGGGTGTTGGGTAGCCGCGCCGGCGACTTCGCCTCCATGGGTATCCCCTCGGATGGCAGCTACGGCATCGAGCCCGGCATCGTCTACTCCTACCCGGTGGTCTGCCGCGATGGCGACTACAGCATCGTGCAGGATCTCCCGGTGGACGAGTTCAGCCGTATGCGGATGGCTGCGACCGAGGCCGAGCTGCGCGAGGAACGCGCAGGGGTCGCCGACCTGCTCTGACCGCCTCCCTGGGCTGGCACGCCGTGGCCTCGTTGCCACGGCGTGCCAGCTTGACCGTGCGCACGGAGGTGAGGCCTGCGGCGGGGGTATAGTCGAGGCACCCTAAGCTCATCGCATCGGAGTTGCCCGTGGTCACGCTGCTCTGGCTCCTCGGTTTCCTGGTCGGCACCCTAGCGCTGGCCTACCACCGCATCAGCCTCCTGAACTACGCCGTCACCTTCACCGTCGCGTTCCTCGCGTTCCTGCTCTACGGTGATCCCGGGTTCTTCTCGACCCTGTTGCTCCTGGTCGTGCTCGCCAGCGTCTGGTTCCTGAGCCACGACGGCTACCGGCGGGAGTACGTCACAGCACAGATGCTGGAGATCTACCGCAAGCTGATCCCCAGCATGTCCGACACCGAGCGCGAAGCGCTGGAGGCCGGCACGGTCTGGTGGGACGGCGAGTTGTTCAGCGGTGCACCGGACTGGTCGGTGCTGCTGGATACGCCGGCGCCGAAGATCAGCGCCGAGGAGCAGGCGTTCCTCGACGGCCCGGTCGAAGAGCTGTGCGGGATGCTGGACGAGTGGAACATCACCCACGAGCGCGGCGACCTTCCGCCGGAGGTCTGGGAGTTCCTCAAGACCAAGGGCTTCTTCGCGATGATCATCCCCAAGCGCTACGGCGGCTTGGAGTTCTCCGCCCTCGCGCACTCTGAGGTGCTCATCAAGGTCGCCAGCCGCAGCCCTACCGCCTGTTCGACCATCGCGGTCCCGAACTCGCTCGGCCCCGCCGAACTGCTGCTGCACTACGGTACCGACGAACAGAAGGAGCGCTACCTGCCAGGCCTGGCTGATGGCGGCGAGATCCCCTGCTTCGCGCTGACCAGCCCGCGCGCGGGTTCCGACGCCGCATCCATCCCCGACGTCGGCGTGGTCTGCAAGGGCATGTGGGAGGGCGAGGAGGTGATCGGCCTGCGCCTGACCTGGGACAAGCGCTACATCACGCTGGCGCCCATCGCGACGGTGCTGGGGCTCGCTTTCAAGATGCTGGACCCAGACCACCTGCTGGGTGACCAGGAGGACCTCGGGATCACCTGTGCGCTGATCCCCACGGACGTCGATGGGGTCGAGACAGGACGCCGTCACTTCCCGCTGAACATCCCGTTCCAGAACGGGCCGACCCGCGGCAAGGATGTGTTCGTGCCTCTGGACTCGATCATCGGCGGCGTGGGCATGGCCGGTCAGGGCTGGCGCATGCTGGTGGAGCTGCTTTCGGTCGGCCGCTGCATCACCTTGCCCTCGAACGCTACCGGCGGCGCCAAGGCGGGTGCCTATGCATCCGGTGCGTACACGCGCATCCGCAAGCAGTTCAACCTCTCGGTCGCTGAGTTCGAGGGGGTCCAGGAAGCGCTGGCGCGGATCGGTGGCTTCACCTACATCATGGATGCCGCCCGCCGCCTGACTGCTGGCGCGGTGGACCAGGGGCATCGCCCGTCGGTCCCCTCAGCGATCCTCAAGTACCACTGTACCGAGCTCGGGCGCCGCGTCGCCAACGACACCATGGATGTGCATGGCGGCAAAGCGATCTGCCTGGGTCCGCTGAACTACCTGGCGCGCAGCTACCAGTCGGTGCCGATCGCGATCACGGTGGAAGGCGCCAACATCCTCACTCGCAGCCTGATCATCTTCGGCCAGGGTGCGGTGCGCTGCCATCCCTACGTGCTCGAGGAGATGCAGGCTGCGGTCCTCGAGGATCCGGACCAGCGCCTCACGCGTTTCGACAGCGCGCTGTTCGGACACATCGGCTACGCGATCAGCAACGCCGCACGTTCGTTCACCCTGGCCCTCTCGCAGGCACGCATGACCCGCGTCCCGGTGAGTGGACCGACCCGCCGCTACTACCAGCACATCAACCGCTTCGCTGCATCCTTCGCGCTGATCGCGGATGTGGCCATGCTGACGCTGGGTGGCGCGCTGAAGAAGAAGGAAGGGCTGTCCGCTCGCTTGGGCGACATCCTCAGCGACATGTACCTCGCGTCCATGGTGCTGAAGCACTTCGAGGACCAGGGGCGACCGGAGGAGGACCTGCCGCTGGTCGAGTGGAGTTGCCGCTACTTGATCTACAACCTGCAGGAGCAGATGCATGGGTTCCTGCGCAACTTCCCGAACCCCTGGGTCGGCGGCTTGCTGCGCTTTCTGGTGTTCCCGCGTGGCCGCACCTACTCATCGCCGTCAGACGACCTGGCGAACGAGGTGTCCGACCTGATCACCCATCCCGGGCCTGCCCGTGACCGCCTCTGCGCCGGTGTGTATGCCACCAGCGAACCCACCAACCCGCTCGGACTACTGCAGGACGCGCTGGTCGCGTTCACCGAGGCAGGGCCTGCGATGGCCAAGCTACGGGAGGCTGAGCGCCGCGGCGTTGCGACCCATCCGCACCCGCGGGAAGCCATGCGTGAAGCGCTGGCGGCCGGGGCGATCAGCGAGGCGGACCATGCGCGCTTGATGGCCCTGGACGAGCAGGTGATGGCGCTGATCGCGGTGGATGACTTCGACAGTAGCGAACTGGGCACCAAGGCCGAGCCGCTCGTGAAGCCTCGTCGCAGCAGCAAGCGTCGCAGCAAGCGCGACGGGTCCGCTGGGTCGGACTGAAGGAGCTCAGGCCAGCCGCGGCAGCTGGAAGCGCGGCTCCTGCAGGAGCAACTCGATCTCCTCGGCTGGGACGGCCTTGGAGAACAGGAACCCCTGCGCCAGGTCGCATCCCATGCTCATCAGCAGGCGCAGCTGACCCTCGGTCTCCACACCCTCGGCGACGACCTTGAGCCCGAGGCTGTGGGCGAGCGTGATCACGGTGCGCACGATCTCGGCAGCCTGGCTGTGCTCCTCCATGTCGTGCACGAAGGAGCGGTCGATCTTCAACTTGTCGATCGGCAGGTTCTGCAACCGGCTCAAGGATGAGTAACCAGTCCCGAAGTCGTCGATCGCGATCGAGAGGTTCAGCTTCCGCAGCCGCTCCAGCGTATCCGTCTCCGCCTGGTCCGCATGCATCAGCATTCGCTCGGTGAGCTCCAGCTCCAGTGCGGTACCGGGTAGCCCGGAGGTGGTGATCACCTCGGAGAGCTCATGCGCCAGCCTCGGGTGCACGAACTCGCGATCCGAGATGTTGATCGCGACGACCAGCTCGCCAGCTTGCGGGAAGCGCTGGCGCCAGGACATGACGTCGGCGGCTGCCTTGCGCTGCACCCACTGACCGATCTGCAGGATCAGACCGGTCTCCTCCGCGATCGGGATGAACTCGTCGGGCATGGTCAGACCCTTGCGGGGGTGGCGCCAGCGGACCAGCGCTTCGAAGCCGAACACCCTCCCATCCTTGAGGTCCACGGTGGGCAGGTAGTTGACCCTCAGCTGGCCCTCGCCGACGGCGCTGCGCAGATCAGTCTCGAGCTCCAGCTTGGAGACCATCACCTGATGCATGTCGGTGTCGAACAGCTTGTGCTCTCCGCCACCCAACTCCTTGGCGCTGTACATCGCCAGGTCCGCATCGCGCATCAACTCCTCACCACTAGCGTAGGTCTCCGCGGACTTCGCGATACCGATGGACGCAGAGACGAAGATGGTCTGCCCGGCGAGCTTGAACGGCTGCTTGAGGTCCTCATGGATGCGCTCCGAAAGACGCATCACATCGGACATGTCGTTGATGTCGTCCGCCAGGATGCCGAACTCGTCGCCACCCAGTCGCGAGACGACGTCGCCCGAGCGGGTGGACCGGCGCAGGCGCTCCGAGAACGCCCGCAGCAGGTCGTCGCCAACCACATGCCCGAGGCTGTCGTTGATGAGCTTGAAACGATCGAGGTCGATGAACAGCACTGAGAAGATGTAGTCGGCAGCGCGGCGGGATCGACCCATCGCCTGGTTCAGATGCTCCACGAACAGCGCACGGTTCGGTAGGCCGGTGAGTCCGTCGTGGAAAGCGTCGTGCACGAGGCGTCGCTCGGCGTCCTGCCGCCGCGCGACATTCACGAAGATGTGCAGCAGGGCTTCGATCAAGGCAGCGTCGTCAGCCGTGAACGCGGCCTTGATGTGCTGGTCCTCGACCTTGTGCCCCACCGCGAGTGCGTACTGACTCGCATCGTCGTAGGCCCAGGCGCAGTTGGGCGCACCGAGGTAGCCAGCGACGGTCTCGGCGAAGGGTTCGGAGTGTCCGCTGGCGTTGCTGTACACGAACGCCGGGGGCGGACTGGTGCCACGACCGACCGCGTCGAAGTCCTCGAAGCCGATCATCGCGATGGGTCGCATCCGACCTTTGCCGCGCGCGTTCTCGCGCCTGACGATAGCAGCGCGGTCCACCATCAAACCCTCCTGGATGATCGCCAGCGCCTCGTTCGCCAACTCCGCCTCGGAGAGTCGCGTGTGGTCCAGGTGGTAGGTCCGCCGGACCACATCGGCCAGCGTCGAGGCTCGGCGCGCCTGCCGGCGCGCGCGGGTCTGCTCGCTGCGCAGATGGAACACCCGCGTACCCAGGTCCTCCGCCAGGGCCTTGTAGTACTCGAGCTCACGATCCTTGTTCATGCCGCTCTCGCCATGGTCAGGAGCACACCGCTCCAGTCATGCGGACGACTGCGGCCGCGGATCGGCGCGATCTCGCGACCTACATAGAAACCGAGGAACGGCATCCCTGGTGGGATGCCAGCTGCGATGACCGTAGCCTCATCCTCCTCCGTGCCGCTGAACGGCGCGATACGCCCAGCACAGTCGATGTAGAGGCCGAAGGCGGTCGTCTGGTCTGCTCGGGCGCGCAGCGATTCAGCACCCTTGGCGACGGTCTCGAAGATCCCGTGTGGATCTCTGAGCATCACTTCGACCCGGTCACCGACCCCGAGGTCCGATTCGAACAGCTGGACCCACCCCGCCTGCGGATCTACGGCCACGATCAGGCGGATCAGCATGCCCTCGGTGTCGCTGGGTGGCACCCGCACGTCATCGGCTCGCCTACCGAGCAGCACGGAGAACGCGAGCGGGCGATCGAGCAAGTCGGCCTGCGAGATGCCGAGGTCGTCCATCAGGACCTGCACCGCGGGGCGCCCATCAAGCTCGTGGATGCGGGTCCCCTTGGCCGCTGTCACCTCGTGCACCGCTCCCAGCGGGAGGATGCCGTGCATCACATCGACCGTAGGGACCTGTGCAGCAGGCAGGACGACGGCGACGACGGCATCGCGCTCGCACCCGTCGCCGGTGTAGATGAAACCCCCGGTGCAGGCCGGGTCCCCGATCAGGCCGGCGCCCAGGACGCAGTCCGTCGCCTCGCCTATCGCGGAATAGATCCCGTCCAGCAGCTCGCTACCGACCACCAGGCCGGCCCCATCCGCACGCGGGGTGTCGTAGAACAGCAGCACGGTGCTGCTGCCATCGAGGTGCTCGGATAACGCCACCCCGAGGCGGCGGCCGGCGGCGTACTCGTTACCCGCGATGCCCCGCTCCCGCAGGATCGCTGACGGCGGTGTCCCGAACAGCATCAGCGCGGTCTCGAAGCCGCTGTAGCTCGCGCCGGCGGTGGTGATCGTCCCCACGCAGGCTCCGCCCACTATCGGGATGCCACCAAGGCGCTCGCTAGCGGATGCCAGCACCTCTGCGCCGTCGTGCTGACCGCCGACGACCAGCAGGCCCCAGGCGGGCACACCGTGACTCAAGCTGCCGGCAGCTTCCTCGGCGAGCTCGAAGCCGGACCCGATGCTGTCCGTCAGGCGTCTGTGTGCCACTGCGACCATGCTGCTGCGACCAGGGTGGGAGGTCGGCCTAGGATAGACCCGGTGCTAGGATGCACCGCGACGGAGGTCACAGTTTGACGGCCAAGTCCCTGATCTACGAGGTCGCCCTGGATGTCGCCCCTGCGGTCCTGAGCGACTTCGATAACTGGTTGGAAGCCCACGTACGCCAGATGCTCAGCATGGCGGGCTTCCTCTCGGCTGACATCCTGCGCCAGGAGGCGGAGGACGGTCAGCCGCGCCGCATCGTCCAGTACCGGGTGCGCGACGAGGAGGCGCTGGAGACCTACCTGCGGGACGATGCGGAACGCATGCGCGCCGATGGCAGCGCTCGCTTCGGTGACGCGATCAGTGCCACCCGCAGGACCTACCTCGCTCGCCCGGGCCAGGAGGGGCGCGGGCAACTGATCATCGCCGACCACTCGTACGAACACTGCTTGAACTGCGGCGCCCCCTTGATCGATACCTTCTGCTCCAGCTGCGGGCAGCGGAACCGACGACGCTTGCCCACCGTGCTGGAACTGGTCGGCGAGCTGGTGGGCGAGGTGCTGGAGTACGACTCACGATTCTGGAAGACCCTGTGGCCTCTGCTGCGGCGACCGGGCTTCCTGACCCGCGAGTTCATCGAGGGCCGGCGGGTGAAGTTCCTGCCGCCAGTGCGTATGTTCCTGGTCCTCAGCATCGTCTTCTTCGGCCTCTCAGGGCTGACTGAGATAGACACTGACTCAACCGAGGTGCGTACGGACGGGGAATCCGTGGCCCTGGTGCAGGACACGGACCCGCCGGAGGCACCTGCGCCCGATGCGTGGGATGTGCACGCTGAGGGCATCCCGCTGCTGGACGACCCCGAGGTCAAGGACCGCTTGGTCCGACAGCTCGCGAAGGCGCAAGAGGACCCGGTGGTGCTGCTGCAAGCGATGGCGCGCGAACTCCCGACCATGATGCTCATGTTCCTGCCGGTGCTCGCGCTGGTGCTGCAGATGCTCTACCCGCTCGCAGGACATCGCTACGTAGAACATCTGATCTTCAGCATCCACTTCCACTCGTTCTTCTTCCTGCAGATCATCATCGTGATGGTGCTGGGTCGCATCGCAGACACGGCGGAGTCCTTCGAACTACCGGGACTGACCTTGTTGCAGGTGCTGTTCGGCCTAGCGGTCGCCGCAGCGGTGATCTGGACCCCGACCTACCTGTTCCGTTCCCTGCGGACCGTGTACCGCCAGGGCCGACTGATGACGACCTTCAAGTTCCTGCTGCTGGTCGTGGCGTACCTGCTGAGCCTGGCCCTGACCACCCTGATCACCGCTGTGATCGCTGGTTTGAGCCTCTGAGCCCAATTCAGGCATCCGGGCCCGCCTTGTCGTAGAATCTCCGTCCCAGGGGATGTTGCAGTGCAAGGGGTGTCATGCACCTGGCACGTGCCTTCGATCGCTCCACCGCACTGGTCGCGGTGACCGACGCCGTAGCGGGCCAGCTGGTCGATGTGAACCAGCGGTTCGTGGATGCGCTCGGCTTCGAGCGCGAGGAGATCATCGGTCGCACCCCGACCGAGATCGGCCTCTGGGATGACCCGGAGGACCGCGTCCGCATCCGCCAGCAGGCCCTAGAGGGCCGGGCCGTAGAACATCTGCCGATCCGATTCCGCACCCGTACAGGCGCGGTCCACGAGGGCCTGATCTCGGTGGACATCGTCCACTACGAAGGTGCTGACTACCTGTTCTCCTATGTGCAGGACATCACCGGGCACCGCGAGCAGCAGGCACGGATGGCGGAGATCGAGGCCCGGTACCGCGGCTTGGTGGACAACAGTCGCGACGGAATCACCCTGAGCATGTCGGGGCGCTGGGTGTTCGTTAACCGCGCATTCGCGACCATGGTCGGACGCGACCCGTCCGAGTTGCAGGGCGAGCTGATCTCGGATCTGGTCCGGCCCGACCTGCGCGCGGCCATGGACGACCTGACCCGTCGCCGGAAGCAGGGTGAGCGCGAAGCTTTCGACTACGAGACCGAACTGATGCACTCCGACGGGGTCACCATGGTGCCGGTCTCCATCCGCAGCAACACCATGGAGCTGGATGGCGAGATCGCCTCCATGGCCAGCGTGCGCGATATCACCCGCGATCGTGCGCGCGAGGCTGCGCTGCGCGAGGCTGAGGCGAAGTACCGCTCGATCTTCGAGAACGCGATCGCCGGCATGTACCGATCCACGCCCGAGGGACGGTTCATAGACGCCAACCATGCGCTGGCGATGCTGTTCGGGTACGACTCCCCCGAGCAGCTCATGCAGGAGCTGGAGCACATCCGCGATCTGTACGTGGACCCGGAGGAGCGCGCTCCGCTGTTGGAGCTGCTCGAGAAGGAGGGCGCGATCTCAGGCCTCGAGTACCGGATCCGCCAGCGAGACGGCGACATCATCTGGGTCAGCCAACACGCGCGCGTGGTGCGCGCCGAGGACGGGACCATCCTCTACTACGAGGGTGCGCTGATGGACATCACGGCGCGCAAGGATGCCGAGCACGAGCTGGCACGCTCCGAGGAGCGCTTCCGCAGCCTGGTGCAGCATACGGATGTCGGTGTCTTCGCCAACCAGGGCGGCTTCTACACCTACTGCAACTCGGCGTTCGCCCGGATGCTCGGCTACAGCGAGCGCGAGCTCGTCGGGATCCACTACCGGGACCTGTTCCCGCCCGAACTGGTCCGCGCAGCGGACGACCGCTACCGCCGCCGCATGGCCAGCGCGTCGGTGGAGAACAACTACGAGACCCAGCTGCTGCACCGCGACGGCATCACCCGGGTGGATGTGCAGATCAGCGTCGGTGCTTACGAAGAGGACGGCACCAGGATGATGGTCGGGACCGCTCTCGACATAACCGACCGCAAGCGCGCCGAGGAGCAGTTGATCCACAACGCGACGCACGATGACCTGACGGGGCTCGCGAACCGCAGCGCCTTCCTCGGCGAGCTGGAGCAGGCCATCCGCAACCGTCTGCGCGACAAGAGCTTCGCTTACGCGGTGCTGTTCTTCGACCTCGATCGCTTCAAGGTCGTGAACGACAGCCTCGGACACTCCATGGGCGACGAGCTGCTGGTGCAGGTCTCGCGCAGGTTGCAGCACAGGATCGGTGAAGCGGGTCTGATCGCGCGCCTCGGTGGTGACGAGTTCGTGGTCCTCCTGCATGCCATCCGGGGTGCAGAGGGTGCAACACAGATGGCGGAGCGCGTGGTCGAATCGCTACGCGACCCCTTCCGCCTGGCTGGCAGCGAGGTGCATACCGGTTGCAGCATCGGCATCGTCCTGGGCTCGGACGAGTACATCAGCACGCTCGAGATCATGCGCGATGCCGACATCGCCATGTACCGCGCCAAGGCTCGCGCCGAGCTGGACATCGTGGTGTTCGAGCCACCGATGCGGGAGGGCATGCACCAGCGCCTGCGGCTGGAGAGCGACCTGCGCAACGGGCTGGACCGCGAGGAGTTCGAGGTCCACTACCAGCCGATCCTGAAGATGGATGGCTGGGATGTCTGCGGCCTGGAGGCACTGGTGCGCTGGCGCCATCCGACTCGCGGCCTGCTGCTGCCGGGCGAGTTCCTATCCGCCGCAGAGGAGAGCGGGTTGATCCACCGGCTCGACTGGTGGGTGATGGAGGCGGCCTGCAAGCAGTTGATCGATTGGCGACACGGACTGCCCTACATGCGGGACGTCAGTCTGAGCATCAACCTGGACAACGCCCAGTTCCTGGACCCGAAGCTCGCGGATCGCATCGAGCAGGTCCTGGAACGAACCGGTCTGGACCCGAACGCCATCAACCTCGAAGTAACGGAGCAGATCTTCCACCGCGGCCTGGATGCCGTCCGCCCGCTGCTGCAGAGACTCAAGGCGCTGGGTGTGCGCATCTACCTCGACGATTTCGGGACCGGCTACTCCTCGTTCGAGGCACTGCGCGAACTCCCAGTGGACGCGCTCAAGATCGACCGCAGCTTCGTGCACGGTATCGAGAGTTCGGGCACGCAGATGGGCATCGTGAGGACGATCCTCCAGCTAGCGAGCGACCTCGGCCTGGATGTGGTCGCGGAAGGCCTGGAGCTCGAGGTCCACCGTGAGATCCTCATCGACTTGGGCTGCCCTGCGGTCCAGGGCTTCCTGTTCAGCCCCGCGGTCGCTTCCGACCGAGTCCCCAGCCTGATGGGCGAGGACGGCAAGTTCAGGGACGCCGCAGCCTGATCCCGGGCATCGCCCGGGTCAGCCCATCACCCGGTTCCGACCTGCCCGCTTGGCGGCGTAGAGCATCTGGTCCGCGCGCGCGATCAACTCCTTCGGATCACTGGCCTTCTCCGCATCCGCGATGCCGAAGCTGATGGTGACGGCGAGATCAGCGTGCACGCTGGGCCAGTCGTAGCCTTCGATGGCGAGCCGGAGTTTCTCGCATACCGCGTGCGCTGACTCGCCCGAGGTCTCGGGGAAGCAGAGGATGAACTCCTCGCCACCGAAGCGGCCGATGGCATCGATCCCTCTGCACCCGTCCTTGAGCAAGCGTGCGACTACGCGCAGCACCTGATCACCGACCCCGTGGGAGTAGCGATCGTTGATCACCTTGAAGTGATCGAGGTCCGCCATCGCGACGGCGAGATGGTGTCCGAAGCGCCGCGCCCGATCGAACTCGCGATCCATGTAGTGGTCCATGAAGCGGCGGTTGTACAGGCCGGTGAGGCTGTCCTCCTTGCTCTGCCGATCGAGCTCGTCGGTCTTGCGCTGCAGTTCATCCAGCAGCTGCGCCTTCTGTTCGTTCGCGCGACGCAGCGAATCGGTCGCGTCCTGTAACTCACGCGTCCGCGCTGCCACCCGCCCCTCGAGCTCATCCTTGTTCGCCGCCAGCTCCGAGTACATGCGCGCGTTGGCGATCGCCACCGCGACCTGATCGGCGAAGGTCCGCAGCAGGTGCAGCTCACCCGTCCCGTAACGTTTGCCCCTGAAGTTCTGCACGGTGATCGCGCCGAGCACCTGGTCGCGGTAGGTGACCGGGACGCCGATGAAGGACTGCGGCGCATCGCCGACGATGACCGCCATCCTGCGGATCTCGTCCGGCGCGGTGTCCCAGTCCTCGATCAGCACCGACTCCGCCGTGCTGATGATGTGCCCGGTCATCCCCAGGCTGCGCATGCGCTGGGAGCGCGGGAAGCGCTGGCCGCCGGTGACCTGCACCGCGATGTCCACCTGGTCGCTGTCGGGCTGACACAGCACGAGGTAGAAGGAGGAGAACTGGATCAGCTTGCGGCACTCCTCGTAGACCAGCTCGATCACATCGTCGAAGATCAGGGAACCGCTGATCGCTTGCCCCACGCGATTGATGGATGACAGCGCATCCATCTGCCGTTCGGTCCCCGTGCGCATCTCCGCGAACTGCCGCATCACGAACAGCAGCAGCGCGAAGATGGCTGCGAACAGCAGGAAGGTCCCGAGGTCCTGGTTGGCGTGGATCAGCGCGGCGAGGACGCCGAGCGGGGCACCGCCGATCTCCAGCACGGCGTTGAAGCGCGAGAAGGTCGTTGGCTTACCCGGCTCGCGGATCCTGGTCGCCAACTGCATCAGCAGCTCGTTGGTCAGCTGCATGATCAGCACCACCGCGAGGATGGTCAGCGCATCCAGCAAGCCCAGGCTCGAGAGTGGCACCGAGCCACCCATGAGCTGGTAGATCAGCCCACCCGCCGTGACGATCAGGACCATCATCCCGCTGTTGTGAGCAGCCCGGGTCAGCGCATCGGCGAGGCTGTCGCCGGATCGGTACATCCGCAGCAGCGGCCAGATCGCCGACGACAGCAGCACCACCCAGAGCGCTGCGGCGAGTCCGAACATCAGCAACGCAGCCAACTGCACCGCCCGGTCCAGGGTCGAATGCCCGTAACCTGGGATCTCGAAGCTCCACTCGATGACGTAGAGGTTGAACACCGTCAACGCGATCACCCAGGACCAGTCACCGTGGACCATCGGTTGATGGATGGAGACCCAGGCGAGCACCGCGATCCCGACGATCGCTAGGATTGTGCTGTACTGGCGGAATGCTCGGTTGATCATCGGGTCGGAAGGTCCGGCGGGGACCCTAGCTAACCACCCGGCTCGATCTGACTCAAGCACCGCCCTGCTAGACTCGAGATCCCGCCTACGATGCGCGAACCATGGTCTGGGAACGCCTGATCCTGCACGTGGACATGGACGCCTTCTACGCGTCCGTGGAGCAGCGGGATGCCCCGGAGCTCCGGGGGCTGCCGGTGGTGGTGGGCGGCGCCGGCCCACGCGGGGTGGTGGCAGCGGCCAGCTACGAGGCCCGCACCTTCGGGATCCGCTCCGCGATGCCCGGCGCCGAAGCCCGGCGGCGCTGCCCAGGATTGGTGTTCATCAAGCCTCGCTTGGCCAGGTACCGTGAGGTGTCGGAGCAGGTTTTCGCCCTGTTCCATCAGCTCACCCCGCTGGTCCAGGGGCTGTCACTGGATGAGGCCTTCCTGGATCTCAGCGCCGACCCGGCGGCCAGGCGCGACCCGGCCGCCACCGCTGCGGCCCTCAAGCGCGACATCGTCGCCACCACCGGTCTCACTGCCTCGATCGGTGTCGCCGCGAACAAGCTCGTCGCCAAGATCGCCTCGGATCTGGAGAAGCCCGATGGGCTCACCCTGGTGATACCGGGGTCCGAACAGTCGATCCTGGACCCCCTGCCCATCTCCAGGCTCTGGGGCGTGGGCCCGCAGACCGAGTCGCGTCTGAAGCGCTTGGGATTGAACACCTTCCGTGAGGTGCGCACCGCCCCCGAGACGGTGCTGTCCCAGGTCTTCGGGCGGAACCATCCGCGCATGCGCGAGCGTGCTGCAGGGATCGACACCCGCCCGGTGGAGCCGCGCAGCGAGGACCGCAGCATCAGCGCGGAGGAGACCTTCGCGGTGGACCTGGCGCAGGGCGCCGCGCTGGACGATGAACTCGCGCGTCTCTGCGGCACGGTCGCCAAACGCCTGCGCAAAGCCGAGCTGGTCGCCGGGACGCTGGCGCTGAAGCTGCGCGACCCCTCGTTCAGGACCTGCTCCCGGCAACGCTCCGCCAGTCCGCCAGCGGACGATACCGCGGTGCTGCTGCAGCTCGCGCGTGCGCTGCTGACGCGCTGGTTCGAGGAGCAGCCTGGCACCCGTTTGCGGCTGTTGGGCGTAGCCGCACGCGATCTCCGCCCCGCCGACCAGATGGACCTGTTCGGCGCCGACGGCGGAGGAGACCGGGTCGCGGATGCGGTCCGGGAACGCTTCGGCGATGCCGCCATCGGCTCGGCGCGCGGCCTGCGCGGCAAGCGTTATGATGGCGACCCATCCGACCCCTGAGCGCCGACCATGTACGAGCGCTACTTCGGCCTCGCCGAACCGCCGTTCAACATCACGCCCGACCCGCGGTACCTGTACCTGGGCGAGCAACACACCGAAGCGTTGGCGCACCTGGTCTACGGCGTCACCCGCGGCGGTGGCTTCATCCAGCTGACAGGCGAGGTCGGCACCGGCAAGACCACCCTGATCCGCCGCTTGCTCGAGCAACTGCCGGCCGACGTCCAAGTCGCATTGGTCCTGAACCCCAGGTTGGATGCCGAGGAGTTCCTGCTCGCGGCCTGCGAGGAACTCGGCGTGGATTGCGCCGGCGCGGAGCGCAGCATCAAGCAGTTGGTGGACCGGCTGAACGCGCACCTGCTCGCCCTGCATGCGGACGGACGCAGAGCGGTGCTGATCGTGGACGAAGCGCAGAACCTCGCGCGCGACACGCTGGAGCAGGTCCGCTTGCTGACCAACCTGGAGACCGCACGAGAGAAGCTGTTGCAGATGATCCTGGTCGGCCAGCCGGAGCTGCGCGACACGCTGGCCCGCGACGACCTGCGCCAGCTCGCGCAGCGGATCACCGCTCGGTTCCATCTGGCGCCATTGGAGCGTGTGGAGGTGGACAGCTACGTGCGCCACCGGGTGCAGATCGCCGGCGGCAGCGATGGCCTGTTCACGCAAGGTGCGCTGCGTGAGGTCGCGCGCCGCAGCCAGGGGATCCCACGCCTGATCAACGTGCTCTGCGACCGCGCGCTGCTCGGCGCGTACACGCTGGAGCACCGCCAGGTGACGCGCGCCGACGTCAGCCGCGCATGGCGCGAGACCTGGCTCATCGATAGCTCGCCGTGGCCGCGACGCATCGCGCTCGCGGCTGCGTTGACCGCCGCCGCTCTTGCGTTGGTGCTGCTGTTACCACGCATGCTGCCTACGCGCACACCGGTCGCATCAGCCCCCGTCACGGCGACGCAGGCCGCGGTCCCGATGCCTGAGGTCGCACAGCCGGCGAGCGAGGAGCCGCTGGCGAGCGTCGCCGCGCTGATCACGCCACCGCCCGAGACGGCGGTGCCCGCGCCGCCGACCCTGGACCAGGTCCTGGCGCAGCAGTCCAGCGCCACCATCTACACCGGTCTGGCAGCCCGCTGGGGGCTGGATGACGACGCGCGGGATCGCGCTGCGCTGTGCGCGGATGCGGTGCGATCCGGTCTGCAGTGCAACCGGCACCGTGGCGCATGGGCCACGCTGAGCGCGCTGGACCTGCCCGCGATCCTGGAGCTCAACCTGCCGGGAGGGCGCACCGCGGAGCTGCTCGTGATCGGGATGGCCGATGATCGCATCGGTGTCGCCAGCGATGCGGGACCGATGGAGGTGATGATCTCGGATCTCGCCACCGTCTGGCATGGTGATTTCGTGCTGCTCTGGCATCCGCACGTGGGCATCACCGGGACCATCTGGCCGGGTAGCGAAGGCCCCGCCGTTAACTGGCTGCGCGATTCGCTGGCGCGCCTGGCATACCTCACCACCGACCCCGGCGGTACTGAGGCGGGCTACGACGCCACACTGCGCGAGGCCGTGCAGCGCTTCCAGGAGCAGGTCGGCTTACGGGGCGACGGGATCGCGGGTCCCGAGACCCTGATCGCGCTGACCGCGCGTCTGGACGGCGCTGCCAGGCCCAGCCTGCGGGGCGGTTGATGTCCATCATCCTGGACGCGTTGCGCCGAGCTGACTCCGATCGCGAAGGCCGCAGTAGTCCGGCTGCTTCGGTCCGGGTGCCGGGACTGCGGCGCAACCGCGGCACTCGCTGGGGAGTCCCCGCCGCCATCCTCGTCGTGGTGAACGCAGGCCTGCTCGCACTGTGGTGGACGCGCGCGCCGGAAGCGGTGCCGGCACCTGCCCAGACCATCAGCGCCCCACCCAGCGGTCGTATCGTCAGCGCTCCCCCGGCCCGCAGCGCAGTCACCGCCGCGGCCGGGGCGACCGACGAAGCGGTCCCGGCACCGCAGCCCGCAGCCCCAGCCCCGGCGGTCGCCACTGTGCCGATGTCCGATGCGACGGGTGCGCCCCTGCTCGGGGAGCTCCCGCTGGCTTTCCGCGCGACCATCCCGGAGCACACCCTGGATGTCCACGTGTACGCTGAGGTGCCAGCGGACCGTTTCGTGATGCTGAACCTGGAACGGCTCGGTGAGGGCAGGACCAGCCGCGACGGGATCACCGTGGTGGAGGTTCTGCCGGATGGTGTCATCCTGCGCTGGCGGGGCCAGGACTTCCTCGAGCCGCGCTGACTTCACCACCGGGCACCCGGTCGACTACCCTTCAACCCTGATCGTGAGTGGGGAGCCGGATGAGATCCAGCACCAGCATCGCCTACCTGGACGGAGTCCGCTTCAGCCGCGCGCTACGGGCAGGCATCGCTCGCGTCCTGTCACGGCAGGATTTCCTGAACAAGATAAACGTGTTCCCGGTCCCGGACGGTGATACCGGGACCAACATCGCCTACACCCTGCAGACCGTGGCAACTGCGCTGGCCGCCCGGGTGGATCGCCACATCGGCAACACGCTGACGCGAATCGCGGACTCGGCACTGGACGGTGCACGAGGGAACTCCGGCGCGATCCTCGCGCAGTTCTTCCAGGGTCTGTCCGATGCGGGCGGCAGCTACCGCGTCCTGAACACCGAGCGCTTCGCCCGCGCCTTGCGCGCCGGCGCGGACTACGCGCACGACGCACTCACCGAGCCGCGCGACGGGACCATCATCACCGTGATCATGGACTTCGCCAGGGAGGTCCAGGTACAGGTCGAGCGCGCGGCGCACGCGGACTTCGTCGCCGTGCTGGAGGGTGGCTTGGTGCGGGCCGAGGCATCGCTGGCCAACACGCCGAACCAGCTGGAGGTGTTGCGCAGAGCCGGCGTAGTGGACGCGGGCGCGCAGGGCTTCGTGGACCTGCTGGCCGGTGCCGTGGATTACATGCGACAGGGTTCCATCAGGACGCAGCAGGACCTGGACACCATCGAGATCGAGGACTCCATGGAGGCTTCCGCGGAGTCGGAGATGGACCTGACCTTCCAGTACTGCACCGAGTGCATGGTGGTCGGTGAGGACATCGACCGGCGCAAGCTGCGTGAGGAGATCTCCGCGCTGGGCAACAGCCTGGTGATGGCGGGCTCGAAGAACCGGGTCAAGATCCACATCCATGTGAACGAGCCGCAAGAGCTGTTCGACATCTGCGGGAACTACGGCCAGGTCAACGGTCAGAAGGCCGACGACATGCACGCGCAGCAGGCGACCACGCACGCGCCACGCGGGGGCATCGCGATCGTCAGCGACACCGGGGCCGACATCCCGGACGACGACATGGAGCGCTTGGACGTCCACCTGGTCCCACTACGCGTGCACTTCGGCGAGCGTGGTTACCTGGACAAGGTCAGCCTCTCCAGCGACGAGTTCTACCACCTGCTGGCCGAGGGCGGCGTGCATCCGACCACCTCGCAGCCACCGCCAGGCGACTTCCGCCGGCAGTTCCAGTACCTCAGCTCGCATTACGATGCGGTGATCGCCCTCACCGTGACCAGCCGCGCCAGCGGGACCTTCCAGTCCGCCGAGTCAGCGGCCAGCCGCGTACGCTCCGGCTCACCGGTGCTGGTGGTCGATTCACGCAACGTCTCGCTGGGCCAGGGCATGCTGGCGACGTACGCGGCCGAGTGCGTGAAGGCTGGTTACAGCAGCGACCAAGTGCTGTTGGCGCTGGATCGGATGATCCCGTTGACCCGGACCTGGGGGGTGCTGCCGGACCTGCGCTACGCGGTGCGCGGCGGCAGGGTCAGCCGCGGCAAGAAGGCCGTCGCGGATCTGCTGCACATCACGCCCGTGCTGGCGACCAAGCCGGATGGCAGCATCGGCCAGGGTGGTGTCCTGTTCGGACGCGAGAACATCGTAGATAAGTTCGCGCGCTACCTGCTGCGTCGCGCCAGCAACGGCAAGCGCTACCGGCTCGCTGTCGGGCACTGCAACGATGAGGCCTCGGGGCTCGCGCTGCTCGAGCGCTTGCGTGCGGGGATCCCGGACCTGGAGTCCGCGCTGCTGACGGAGGTCGGATCAGCGCTCGGTGTGCACGCCGGGCCGGGCGGCCTGGTGGTCGCGCTGCAGGAATGGGTACCGATCGAGGCCTGATCGGGGGTCGGACTCAACCGTCATCCAGGTTGAAGTCGATGCGATGCTGGACCCGGTACTCGGTAGCGCGGCCATCGACCATGATCGGCTGGAACTGCCATCGGCGCACCGCGCGCAGCGTATCGCGACGGAAGACACCGCGCGGCTGATCCTCGATCACCTCGATGTCGTCCACGCTGCCATCGGTCTTGATCGTGAACGCCACGGTCACGTAGCCCTCCGCTCCCGAGCGCTGCGCATCCACCGGATAGCTCGGCGGCTCCATGCTCACCGGTACGATCCGAGGGCCTGAGGAAGCCGCTGCGGGCCGGCTCGGCGGCGGTGTGCTGGGCTGCGGTTGGGTGCTCGGCGGGGCTGAGCCCAGCGGTCGCTCCTGGGCGACGGCCGGGGGCGGCGAACTCTGGCGCTGCGGCGCGGCGGGCGTAGGCTGCGCCGGCGGCTGCATCAGCGCATCGTTCAAGTACAGGGTCGGCAGTGTCGGTGTGGTCTGTGGGGGCGCGATCTGGACGTCGAACTGCGGGCGTATCTCGGGGCGCTGGACCGTGATCGTGGGACGCTCGATGACCGTCCGGTTCTGTTGCGGGTCGTAGGACCCCAGGTCCAGCGGCTCCTCGTCATCGTCCTGCTGCGCGGCGTACACCGGCGCCTGCCAAGCGCAGGTCAGCGCGATCGCCAGCAGCGCCACCGACCACCCCTCGGCTCGAACTCCCCGCTGCATCTCCGACCTCCGGTCGCGTACGACCGTCTCGCCTCCGATCCCCCCCCCTGCGTTTTACCACTCTGACCGCCCGATGCAACCCATCTGGGTGAGGCCAGCCCCTAGCCCTAGGCGCAGCCCGTCCGGGGGTTAATATGGCGCTCCCATCCGTTCCTCTGGTGGCCCGATGCGGATCCTGCTCGTGGATCATTCGAAGGTGTTCCGGACCCTGTTCGGGCGGACCTTCAAGCAGCTCGGCCATAAACCGGTGATGGTCGAGAGTGGCGAGGCGGCGCTGCGCAACCTGCAGGCGGCTGACGCGGACTTGATCTGCATCTCGCTGTCACTGCCAGGGATGGACGGGATCGCCCTGACCCAGCGCATCCGATCCATCCCGACCCTGCGCGAGACGCCGGTGATCCTGCTGACCTCAACCGAGGATGCGGAGGTCAAGCGTCGCGCGCTGGAAGCGGGTGCCACCGAGATCCACGACCGTACCGATCAGGAGGCGCTGAACCGGCGCCTCTCGGAGCTGGTCGAGGAGCACGCCCGCAGGATCAACGGGCGCGTGCTGTACATCGAGGACAGCGCAGTGATGGCGCACGCGATGCTGAAGATCCTCGCCGACCTGCGCTTGGAGGTCGATCACTTCAAGAACGTCGCCGAGGCTTTCGACGCGTACCTGGACCGTGACTACGACCTGGTCATCAGCGACATCGTGGTCGAGGGCAACCTGTCCGGCTTCGACATGATCACCAAGGTCCGCGAGTTGCAGTCGGTGAAGTCGGTGGTGCCGATCCTCGCGATGTCCGGCACCGACGTGCCGGAGCAACGCATCAACCTGTTCCGACGCGGCGCCAGCGACTTCGTCACCAAGCCGATCGTGGCGGAGGAGGTCAAGGCGCGCACCACCAACCTCATCATGAACAAGAAGCTGCTGGACAAGGTGCGGGCGCAGCAGGAGTACCTGTACGAGCTGGCGATGGTGGACCAGGTCACCAGCCTGTCCACCCGCAACGCGCTCAGCGAGAAGGCCGACGAGGCCATGCAGCAGGCGAAGGTGAACGGCTGGAAGCTGAGCCTGCTGGTGATGGACATCGACCATTTCAAACGCATCAACGATACGCATGGTCACCTGCAGGGTGACATGGTCCTCGGTGCGGTGGGCGACTTCATCCGCTCGGTGTGCCGTAAGCAGGACATCGCTGCACGCTGGGGTGGCGAGGAGTTGGTGCTGCTGCTGCCGAACCTTGACGTCGAGACCGCGCGGGAGCGCGCCGACTTCATCCGTACCAAGATCGCTGAACTGAACCCAGGCGATATCCCGGTCACGATCAGCATCGGGGTGACGACCTGGTCACCCGAGGACGGCGAGCTCACCTTCGAGCAGCTGTTCCAGCGTGCCGACGCCGCGGTCTACGAGGCCAAGTACGCAGGTCGCAACCGGGTGGTGGTACGCCAGGCCTGAGCTCAGACGTAGCTGAGCACCTTCAGATCCTTGCGCCGCTGCTTCAGGTCTGCATACCAGCGGCAGGGGAAGTACAGCGCCCACACCAGCGAGACCCAGACCAGGTAGGTCAGCCACAGGTTGGGCTCGTAGTCCGCGGGCCAGGTGTCCGGGCTGTTGTACCACCAGTCGCCGTTCCCCCAGCCGTAGTACAGGCGCGCGGTGACATGGATGAGCGGCACGTGGATCACATAGTAGAAGAAGGGTACGCGGCCGAACACCGCGATCCAGCCGCCGATGCGGCTCATCGTCGCGCTCGCTGAGGATGCTAGGCGCTCGAGCACCTGCATCATGCTCAGACCGAGGCCGAGGGTGATCAACAGGTACAACAGTGACGGCGGGTACTTGCTGACGTTGAAGAAGCTCTTGATCGAATCCACCAGGCCGCCGTCCTGGACTGCCCAGGGCGATGGGTCGCCGTAGACGTTGGCGAAGCGCAGCAGCACGAACGCAGCGATCAGGCCCAGGCCGATGTTGCGGATCCGCGTCAGACCGCCCTGCGCGCGCAGCAGGTCAGCGAACAGGTAGCCCAGCGCCATCACGCCGATCCAGGGCACCAGCGGGTAGGCGACGAAATACGGCTGGCCGCTGGTGCAGCCACCGGCGCCCAGTTCTCCGAACAGGCAGCCGAAGCGGCTCTCGTGCAGGAAGGCCCAGATCCACTGCGGCAGGGTGGCGGCAGGACCCTGCCAGCTGACCAGCGGCCCGATCAGGCCACCCTGGTCGAACAGGTCATGACCCAGGACCATCGCCAGCCCGACGACCAGGATCGCCATCCGCGGCAGCTGCACCAGCAGTGCGAGGATGATCATGGACGCGCCGATGACCCAGATCACCTGCCCGAAACTGAACGAGTAGTCGAACTGCCAGGACCAGTTCACCACCACGAACTCGATGAACACCAGCCACAAGCCGCGGGTGAACAGGAACATCGAAAGCTCACGCTTGCTGGCACCGTTCGTGACCTCCCACAGCCGGGAGCTGGTACCCGCGAGGAACACGAAGATGGGCGCGCACAGGTGGGTGATCCAGCGGGTCAGGTACCACTCGGTGGGGATGCCCGGATCCATGACCGGCTGCATCGCGTACAGGGAGGCGGACCAGAAGTCACGGACGTGGTCCAGGGCCATGATGATCATGACCAGACCCCGCATGAGGTCCACGGATCGGATGCGCTGCATGGGTTCCCTCCGGCTCAGGATGCGGCGGTGGCTATGGATACCAGACCGCAGCAGGGTCGGCGGGTTCCCCCGCAGTAGCTGCGGCGGCTAGTCTATGCGCCCCAGCCGACGAAGTCCCCCAGGGAGCCGAGATGACCGGACGCAGGATCGAGACGGATGCCGTCCACATCGCACGCCCCGTGGACGCGGCGACCGGCGGTGTCGCGCCGGCGCTGGTCAGAGCCAGCACCTTCCTGCATGACGGTCAGGGCGCTGGCATCCAGGGCTTCGGCTACACGCGTTACGACAACCCGAACCGTCAGCAGGTAGAACGCACGGTCGCTCGCCTCGAAGGCGGGCACGAGGCCGTGGCCTTCGCATCGGGCAACGCGGCGAGCTTCGCGCTATTGCTGAGCGCAGCCCCTGGCACGCGCGTGATCGCGTCGCGGGATAGTTACCGCGGCACGCAGATGGTCCTGGATACCTACGGCACCCGCATGGGCTTGGAGGTCGTCTACGCGGACGCCACCGATCTCGATGCCATGCGCGCCGCCATCACGCCCGAGGTGAGCCTGGTCTACGTGGAGACCCCGACGAACCCTTTGATCAGGATCGCTGACATCGCGGGCATCGCCGCGATCTGTCGTGAGGCAGGCGCACTGCTGGCCGTGGACAACACCTTCGCCACCCCGATCCTGCAGCGCCCCTTCGAGCACGGCGCCGACCTGGTGGTGCACAGCGCCACCAAGTTCATGGGTGGCCACTCCGATCTGCTTGCCGGGCTGGTGGTCGCGCGCGAGGCCGGTGCGGCGCTGGACGCGATACGCCACTGGCAGAAGTACGGCGGCGCAGTCCCGGCTCCCGATGTGTGCTGGCTGCTGGGGCGCAGCTTGGCGACGCTGCCGGTGCGCATGCACCAGCAGTGCGCTAACGCCATGCAGGTCGCCGAAGCGCTGGCCGAACACCCTGCGATCAGCGAGGTGCTGCACGCGGGACTGCCCAGCCATCCGGGGCACGCGCTGGCGATGCGCCAGATGTCCCACGGCGGCGCAGTGTTCTCGTTCCGGGTCCGCGCTGGGCGCGAGGCGGCGATCGCGACTACCCTGGCCACCCAGCTGTGCCGCTGCGCGACCAGCCTCGGCGGCGTCGAGACGCTGATCGAGCATCGGCAGTCGCAGGATGGCGTGGACAGCAACACGCCGCCTGACCTGATCCGCATATCCATCGGCCTGGAGCATCCCGCGGATCTGATCGCGGACCTCGACCAGGCACTCACTCGTTGACCGGGAGCAATCGCATGCACCTCAGGACCATCCTCATCTCGACGCTGCTGATCGCAGCGCCTCCGATCGCAGCCGACCAGAGTGCTGCCGGTGACATCGACCTCGAGCGGATCATGGCCGACCCCGAATGGGTCGCCCGTTCGCCCGACAGTCCCTGGATCGGCGATGACGGCCGCACCGTGTACTACTCGCAGGAGCAGGCCGGGAGCTCCCGCAGCGAGCTCATGCGAATCCCCATGGACGGCGGCGATGCGGAGCAGGTCCCTGACGCAGAGCTGGCCGGCATCGGCAGCGACGGAGGTGCGTACACGCGCGACCGCAGCTACAAGGTGTGGACCCGCGACGGTGACGTGTTCGTGCGCCGCCTTCCGGACGGCGACATCCGCCAGCTCACGCGTACCGCCGCACGCGAGGCCGATGCGCGCTTCATCGCCGACGATCCGCGACGCATCGCCTGGCGCAACGGCAACGACTGGTACCTGTTCGACATGGCCAGCGGTCTGACCACCCAGCTCGCGCATCTGGTGGCTGAGGATGAACCGGCCGACAGTGATCCCGACGATTTCCTGCACGCACAGCAACTGCGGATCTTCGAGACGCTGCGCCGTGATGTGGCGAACGAGGAGCTGGAGGAGGCTCGCGACGAGGCCGTCAGCGAGGCGGACGCGACCCGGCCCGCGGACCCGATCTACCTGGGCAGTGGCATCAGCATCGCGGGCAGCGAGCTCTCACCCGCAGGTGACCGCCTGATCGTGCTCACCGGCCCTGCGGACCAGCCGGGCTGGGACAGCGACCACATGCCGGTGTGGGTGACCCGTTCGGGCTACGTGGAGGTGCGCGACGTGCGCTCGCGCGTCGGCACCGGCCCCGACCGCTACGACACCCTGCATGTGGTGGACCTGGCCACCGGCATGCTCCACACCCTGGATCGCAGCGAGCTCCCGGGGATCACCGATGACCCGCTGCGCGACCTGCGGGTGGCGGCCGCTGAGCGCGCTGGGGAGGACCCGCCCGCCCGCGGCGCAGTACGCGCGACCACCGTCTGGGGCTGGCAGTGGAACCAGGCCGGCACCGAGGTGCTGATCCACCTGCGCTCGGAGGACAACAAGGACCGCTGGCTCACCACCGTGGACTTCGACGGGATGGCGCTGGTCAGCCGCGAGCACTACCGCGACCCGGCCTGGGTGGGCTACAGCTTCCTCGAGATGGGCTGGCTGCCGGATGACCACAGCTTCTGGTACATCTCCGAGGAGCCCGGGTACGCGCACCTGTTCGTGCGCGACGTCACCCAGCGGCGCCCGCGCCAGCTGACCGCCGGTGAGTGGGAGGTCAACGATGCCCAACTGTCACACGACGGCAGGACCTTCTACTTCCGCTCCGATCGCGACCGCGCCGGGACCTACGATGCCTACGCCTTGCCCGTCACCGGCGGCGATGCGCGCCGGCTGATGGCTCCGGGTAACGTGGACGCGCTGCGTCTCAGCCCGGATGACCAGCGCTTGCTGCTGACGATCTCAGATGCCGCGCATCCGCCCGAGCTCTATGCGATGGCTACCGCAGGTGGCGCAGCGCTCCAGCTCACCCACACGGTGAACCCTGACTGGGCTGCGATCGACTGGGTGGATCCCGAGATCATCACCCTGCCCTCATCGCACGGCGCGATGCCGATCCGCGCGCGCCTGTACCTGCCTGCCGACTACGACCCGTCGCGCAGCTACCCGGCGGTGATCTTCATCCATGGTGCGGGCTACCTGCAGGAGGCATACGACGGCTGGTCGTACTACTTCCGCGAGTTCATGTTCAACACCCTGCTCACGCGCCACGGCTACATCGTGATCGCACCGGACTACCGGGCCTCAGCGGGCTACGGTCGTGCCTGGCGCACCGCGATCTACCGGCAGATGGGACACCCTGAGGTCGAGGATCTGGTCGATGCGAAGGCATTCCTCGCCGATCGCTATCACGTCGACCCCGAGCGGGTCGGCGTGTACGGCGGCAGCTACGGCGGCTTCCTGACCCTGATGGCGCTGTTCCGCGAACCGGGTGAGTTCGCCGCCGGCGCTGCGATCCGCTCGGTCACCGACTGGGCTTCGTACAACCACGGCTACACCGCGAACATCCTGAACACGCCGGAGGTCGACCCCGAGGCCTACGCCGCCAGCTCGCCGATCGAGTTCGCCGACGGGCTCGCCGATCCGCTGCTGATGATCCACGGCCTGATGGATGACAACGTGTTCGTGCAGGACACCATCCGCCTGCAGCATCGCCTGATCGAGCTCCACAAGGAGGGCTACGAGACCGCGCTGTACCCGCGCGAGCCGCACGGCTTCGTCACGCCGGAGGCCTGGCTGGACGAGTACCGCCGGATCTATGCGCTGTTCGAGGACCGGTTAGGGGGCGGGCGATGAGCGATACACCTGAACAACCCGTGACTGGAGCACCCGAGGACGCAACGGCACCGGGTCGGCCTTCGGCTGGTCAGATCGCCGGTGTGGTCATCTCGACGCTGCTATTGCTCACGATGACGCCGCTGGTAGGCTTGGGTGTCATCCCGAGTGCGATCGCAGGCATCGCCGCGTTCCTGGATGCGCGTGCTGTTGGGATCCGGAAGGACCCGGATCGAGCCGGCTTCCTCAATATCTCGCCGATGGGTTGGGCCATCGTCGTGGCCTGGCTGCTGATCGTGGCGTACCCCGCGTACCTGTTCCACCGTGCGACGATCAAGTCTCACGGCGCGCCACCGATCTACTTCATCATCCTGAACGTGTTCGGGGTCATCTCCATCGCCCTATCGCTGCTGCCCTACTTCATCGGGCCCATCGGCCCCACCGGCTGAGCCTCTCGACGATGTGCGGTCGCTACGCCTTCTTCGCGCCCAAGGACGCGATCATCCGAGCGTTCGGGCTCAGTGACGGACCCGGCTTCCCCGGCCTGCCGTTGCGCTACAACATCGCGCCGACGCAGGCCGTGCCGGTGGTGCGCATCGCGACCGGTGGTGACGCCCGCGAGCTGGTGCCCATGCGCTGGGGCCTGATCCCGAGCTGGGCGGACGACCCTGGTATCGGCAGCCGCATGATCAACGCGCGCGCAGAGACCGTCCGCGAGAAACCCTCGTTCCGCACCGCCTTCAACCAACGGCGCTGCGCGATCCCGGCGTCGGGGTTCTACGAATGGACCCAGGCCGCTGGTGGCAAGCAACCACATTTCATCTGCCGTGTGGACCGCGCGCCGCTGGCGCTCGCCGGACTGTGGGAGACATGGACAAGCAAGGGCGGTGAGGAGACGCTGACCACCTGCACGATCATCACCACCGCAGCGAACGCTTTCATGCAGTCGCTGCATCACCGCATGCCGGTGATCCTCGATGGCTTCCAGCTCGACACCTGGCTGGACGGGAGCGTGACCCCGAACGCCATCGCTGCGATCTTGAAGCCCGCGGCTGACGATCTGCTCGAGACCTGGCCGGTGTCCAAGCGCGTGAACTCACCCGGCAACGATGGCGCACGCCTGATCGAGGCGATCGCTGACTAGTAGGGCTGCGCGGTGTAGGTCTGACCTTCGACCAAGCCGTTCGGATGCGCCCGGGTGTTCAGGAAGGTGACGGGCAGCCCGCCGACGGGGTCGTTCCCCGGCGGCCCCACCACGATGAAGTGCAGATGCGGCGCGGTGCTGGCACCTGAGTCGCCGCTGAGGGCGATCGGGCCACCCTGCGAACCGGCTGACCGACCGCCACCAAGCTGCCGTTCTGGCTGATGTGGAAGTACAGCGCGCGCGAACCGTCGTCGTGGCGGACGAACACGTAGTTCTCCTCCCCGGCCACGCGGGTCCCGTCCGCGAAATGCTGGCGGACGCCGGAGACGGTCCCCGCGCGCGCAGCGACGATCGCCGATCCGATGGGCATCATGAGATCGTAGGCGTACTGATTCGTCCCGCCGGCTTGATGCGATGCCCCGGGTTCAGTGCAGTTGCCCTGGCCCACCAGCCGGGCGGTGTCCACCTCGTAAGGGAGCACGTAGGGCGAGGTCGCCTGATCCGGCCATGGGCCGCAGGCGCTGGGGTTCGGGCCACCGCCGACAGGTTGCGCCGCGCCACCCTCGCCACCACCGCAGCCGCCCACTGACGCCGCGATGAGGTGGTGCATAGCCGGCTAGCGAGTCCCTTGCTGATCGTGGATCTGTACATCGTCCCTCCTGGTGCTGCCATTGGAGCAGACGACGGGAGGGCGGCCAACGGTTCGGCAGCAAGTGAGCAAGCCCGTGCAAGTGGGCGCCGGGGCGAGGCGCATATCCAACTCGCTGAAGGCTTATCGCTCCTCGCCTAGGCCGAGGAATCGCGTCGTAGGACGAGGCGCACGTGCGCCCGAGGAGCGGAGCCTACAAGTAAAAGGTGAGCATCCGGGGGCGCGCGAGCAACGAAGTCGTACGGCGCGAGAACCGGCCTAGGACCGCATGCCGATGCCGCGGTCTAGGAGGTACCACGCGATCGCATACAGCACGACGATCGCCACGGCGATGATGGCGTAGGCGGTGCCGATGCCGATGTCGGAGACCCCGAGCACGCCGTAGCGGAAGGCGTTCACCATGTAGAGGATAGGGTTGGCCTTGGATACGTTCTGCCAGAACTCTGGCAGCAACGAGATCGAGTAGAACACCCCACCGAGGTAGGTCAGCGGGGTCAGCACGAAGGTCGGGATCAGGGTCACGTCGTCGAACTTCTTGGCGAATACCGCGTTGATGAAACCCATCAGGGCGAACGCGATCGAGGTCATCAGCACGGTGGTCGCTGTCACCCAGGGATGCACGACGGTCAGGTGCGTGAAGAACAACGCGATCAGGGTCACCAGCAGCCCGACCGCGAGGCCGCGCAGTACACCGCCGCAGACGTAGCCGATCAGGATCACGCTGCTGGGCAGCGGCGAGACCATCAGCTCCTCGATATGCTTGCCGAACTTGGCACCGAAGAAGGAGCTGACCACGTTGCCGTAGCTGTTGGTGATCACGCTCATCATGATCAGGCCGGGGGCGATGAACTGCATGTAGTCGTAGCCGCCCATGGGCCCGATGCGGCTGCCGATCAGGTTGCCGAAGATGATGAAGTACAGGGTCATGGTGATCGCCGGCGGTACCAGGGTCTGGATCCAGATCCGCAGCACACGATCGAACTCGCGCAGCACGATGGTCTGGAAGCCGATCCAGTTGGCGTAGGCGCGGGAAGCTGGTGCACTCATGCCGCGACCTCCCCACCCTCGATCAGACGCATGAACAGCTCCTCGAGGCGGTTGGTCTTGTTGCGCATGCTGAGCACGTGCAGACCCCTGTCGGAGAGCATGGCGAACAGCGCGTTGATGCTCTGCTGCTTGTTCACGTCCACCTCGACGCAATGCTCATCCACCCGGCGCACGACGTAACCCGGGAGTTCCGGCAACTCGCGGATCGACTCCTGGAAGTCGAGGACGAAAGTCTCCAGGCTGAGCATGCGCAGCACGTTCGAGATCCGGTCGTGCATCACGATCTGGCCATGATCGATGATCGCTACGTTGCGGCAGAGGTTCTCCGCCTCTTCCAGATAGTGCGTGGTCAGGATGATGGTGGTGCCCTCCGCGTTGATCTTGCGCAGGAAGGCCCACATGGAGCGGCGGATCTCGATGTCCACGCCAGCGGTCGGTTCGTCCAGGATCAGCAGGCGGGGCTCGTGCACCAGGGCGCGCGCGATCATCAGGCGGCGCTTCATGCCGCCGGACAGCGTCCGGCTGATCTGGTCGCGCTTGTCCCAGAGGCCGAGCTCGCGCAGGTACTTCTCGGCGCGCTCGCGGGCGAGGCGTCGCGGCAGGCCGTAGAACCCTGCCTGGTTGCAGACGATGTCCTCGACCTTCTCGAACTGGTTGAAGTTGATCTCCTGCGGCACCAGACCGATGCAGGACTTGGCGACCGCCAGATCGGTATCGATGTCGTGGCCGAACACCCGCACCTTGCCGGAGGTCTTGTTGACCAATGAGGTCACGACGCCGATCGAGGTGGTCTTGCCCGCACCGTTGGGGCCCAGCAGCGCGAAGAAATCACCCTCCTGCACCTGCAGGTCCACGCCCTTGAGCGCTTGGACGCCGTTGGCGTAGGTCTTTACCAGCTGTTGCAGTTCGAGTGCGTGCATGTACGGCGACGGTGCGGAAGTGGCGCGCATGATAGCGCAGGGAGGCCGCGAGCCGACGCGCCGCGGGCCGCGCGCAGGTCGCTAGGCAGATGGTCGCTGGGCACTCAGGTCCCCGCGGTGCGCCTCACATCCGGCCGGCGTTCTCCATGATCTCCAGCCCCGCCTTGATCTTCTCCGCCAGGCGCTGGTCGCCGGCGATGAACAGCGGGGTCTCGCGGTCGATCTTCTCGCGCGCCTGGATGACCAGCGCATCCCAGTACTTGGGCGGATCCTCACGGTTGGCGATCCAGAGGAAGGCCTTGAGCTCGGCCAGCTCCTCCTTGGACATGTGGACCAGCACGCCGACCACGTTGTCGAGCTCCTGCGCCTCGGCGTACCGGAGCAGCTCTTCGATCTTCTCGCGCTTCAGCTCAGCCATGGTCGCTCCGACGGGGCGGGGTGGGAAGGCGAGCCTATCAGGGCCGCCGCGGACGGGCTAGGTTCGCCCGTCCGGGTGAGGCCCTGCAGGCTCAGATCTCCTGCGGGCCCACCGGCGCGGCGGTAGCGCCCTTGTAGCCCTTGGGCCGGATCGCGACCACGTTGCTGATGCGGGTGCATTGGGTGCCGTCCGTGAGGTAGTAGCCGTACTCGAAGCTGGGCGTCGCCTTGCCCGCTTTCGCGAGTTCCTGGCGGATGGCCTCCTCCTGCTCGGGCGGGAACTCGAACCGCAGCTCCAGGTCGGTGGAGCCACCGTGGCGGAAGTCGATGGTCATGGCGCGGGTCCAGACCGAGTAACCGGGGAAGATGCGCGAGCAGGCAAGCGCTGCGATCGGATCCGCCAAGGCGGCCTGGTAGCCACCGAACATCACCCCGCCCGGGTTCACCGAGAACGCGTTCAGCGGCAGCCTCAGGCGCACCCGCCGCCAGCCGTCGCTGATCTCCAGCACCTTCACCCGCATCAGCAGGAACGGCGGGTACCACTCGATGGCGCGCGCCTCGCTGACCCAGCCGCGCCGGACCATCCACGCCATGAACCTTGCGGAACGCTTCGCCATCGGGTCAGATTAGCACCGGCGAAATGGGCGAAATGGGGGTCAGACTCCGATTATGCGTTCAATCCAAGCGTTCCACAGGTCCCGGGGCATAATCGGAGTCTGACCCCTATTTAATCCCTATCCGAGGTCCCCGATGCGCGACGTACAGGCTTGGCTGGACGAGTACGACGTGAGCCACCGGAACCCGACCAACAAGCGCATCCACTGGGTGTGTGTGCCGGCGATCGTGCTCAGCGTGGTCGCCCTGCTCTGGACGCTACCTGCGCCCGCGCGCTTCGCGGATATCTCGCCGCTGATGAATTGGGGCACGCTGTTCCTGCTCGCAGCGCTGGTCTACTACTTCATCCTGAGCTTCAGCCTCGCCATCGGTATGGCTGTCGTGACCGCTGCGATGATCCTCGCGATCAACGCACTGTCCGCACTGCCGCTACCGCTGTGGCAGATCGCCGTCGCCGTCTTCGTGGTCGCCTGGATCGGCCAGTTCATCGGCCACCACATCGAAGGGAAGCGACCGTCCTTCCTGACTGATCTGCAGTTCCTGATGATCGGGCCGTTGTGGTTGCTGGCGCAGATGTACCGCCGTCTGGGGATCCCGTACTAGAGCGAACCACGGCACCTTGTAGGAGCGCCGTTCCACGGCGCGACCACTACGCCGCCGAGGCTTCGCGCCGTAGCTCCGGTCTTGCTTGCCGGTAATACCTCATGGTCGCGATACCACTGACGCTTAGGCGGTCGCGCCTCGGGAAGGCGCTCCTACAGCTCAGTCGCAAGCGCCGGAGGGCAGCGCAGCCTCCGCCACCTTATCCGCGACCGCTCGGTGCAACGCCCGATCCAGCGGATCCGGCATCAGCTCATCGGGCGGTGACAGGTCGGCCAGGGTCTGCGCGGCAGCGAACAGCATCTCGTCGGTGAAACGCTTTGCGCCCGCATCCAACGCCCCGCGGAACAGACCGGGGAAGCCGAGTATGTTGTTGATGGACTGTCCGTCAGCGGCGAACGCCGCGCCGGCAGCGCGCGCCTCCAGCGGATTGATCTCGGGCTCAGGGTTGGACAACGCGAGGATCACCTGGCCCGCGCGCACCATCTCCTTCTTGATCAATCCCTTCACACCGGTGGTGGACATCACGATGTCGGCCTTGGCCATGATCTCCGGCAGCGTGGAGCGGGTGCCGCCCAGGGTCTCGAGGTGCTGCATCGCACCCTCGGCCAGGTCCGCACCAAGCACCTGCTTGATGCCGAAGCGCCGCAGCAGGCGCGCGATGCCGAGGCCTGCCGCGCCGAGACCGATCTGACCGACCACCGTGTCCTTGAGGTCGAAGCCCAGCAGATTGCTGATGGAGATCAGCGCACCCAGGGTCACCACCGCGGTGCCGTGCTGATCGTCGTGCAGGACGGGGATGTCCAGGATGTCGCGCAGGCCCTGCTCCACCGCGAAGCACTCGGGTCCCGCGATGTCCTCGAGCTGGATCGCGCCGAAGGACGGCGCGATGGCGGCGATGTGCGCCACCAGCTTCACCGGGTCGCGCTCGTTCATCAGGATCGGGATACCAGTGATATCCGCTAGTGCGGCGAAGATCGCGGACTTGCCCTCCATCACCGGCAGCCCGGCCACCGGCCCGATGTCGCCGAGGCCCAGGATCGCTGTTCCGTTGGTGACGATGGCGACCGTGTTGTTGAGGTTGGTGAACTCGCGCGCCTTCTCGGGGTGATCGCGGATCTCCAGGCAGACGCGAGCGACGCCGGGCGTGTAGATGTCGCGCAGCACCTGGCGCGACTCCAGGTTCACCTTGGACACCATCTGGATCTTGCCGCCGCGATGACGGTTGAATGCGCGGTCTGAGCGACCCAGCACGCGCGCGTTGGGCAGCTGGTCGATGCGCTGGATCACGTCGCTCTCGCGATCGGTATCCAACTCCAGGGTCAGCTCCCAGACCGTCTTGTCCTGATCGCGCCGCAGCGCCGACAGATGCTCGACCACGAAGCCGCACTCACCGATGACCGTCAGCACCTTGGCCAGGCTGCCCGGCCGGTGCTCAGACTCGATCAACAGGATCTCTGGGATCTTCATGGTCAGCCTCGGTAACTCAGTCCGACGGAAGTCTAGTCCCGCTGCGCTGCGGGTGTCTCGCCGACACGGCGCAGAACCGAGTCCCGCGCCCGGGATCAAGCACCACGGAGCCAACTGCACTGACGGAAGCCCTGTGCGTCAGGGCAAGGCGCGGGCCGGTCCGAGGGCCGGAGCCCATGAGTGATAGGTGAGGACCCGAGGACCGATCCGGAACGCAGTCCTGGCGCGCAGGGGCGTCCTCAGTCGGTGTTCAGTAGGTTCGCGGGCGAGTACTCGTCGGTCAGCACCCGCGCATCCACCTCCCAATCCGGTTCCCGCTGCACCATCACCATGATCTCGGTGGTGTCCAGGTCCAGCGGGCCGAGGTCGTGCTCCATCTCCAGGCGGATGGCACCTTCGACCAGCACCCGGTCGCTGGGGGCGGTACCGTTGCCAGCGATGATGATGCGGTTACCGTTCTGGCGCTTCACATTGAGCATCCAGTCGAAGGCGGCGGCGTAGGTGACCGACTCGGAGTCGTAGAGGCGGCTGACCGAGAAGGTGTTGGCGACCAGCACGCCGTCGGGCGTCAGCAGGTTGCGCGCCTCGGTGAGGAACTCGCGGGTCATCAGGTGTTCGGGGATGTAGTCGCCGTTGAAGGCATCGAGCACGATCATGTCGTAGCGCGTCTCGCGCAGCAGCGCGCGCTTGATCCAGACGCGGCCGTCGGCGACCTCGATGTCCTGCTGCGGACCCTCGCGGAAATCGAAGTAGCGCTCCGCCACCGCGACCACTGCCGGATCGATCTCCACCGTGGTCACATGCACGCCCGGGTACAGGTACTCCAGCGCACGCGGGATGGTGCCGCCGCCCAGGCCGATCACCAGCACGCGCTCGGGCTCCTGCATCACCATCAGGCCGCTGAGGACCATCTTGGTGTAGTCGAACACCAGCTCATCGGGCCGCTGCAGGTTGATGCAGGACTGCCGCACATCCTGGAACCGGCGCGAAGCGAAACGCAGGCAGCGCACAGCGTTGCTCTCGGTGACGGAGATGTTCCGGTACAGCGAACGCTGCTCGAAGATCACATCACCGTAGACACCGGCGGCGTACACGGCGCCGCCTGAGAGGATGGCGAGCATGGCTGCCAGGGTGATCCGCTTCATGAGCGCGCTCCCGCGTTACGACCGAGGTGGTCGCCGAGCACGGCGAGCGCCGCGCTGGTGATCAGGGCACCGGCCACCGCCAGCACGATGGTGCTGACCTCGAACCAGAGCACCAGGTAGAAGGCGGTCATCAGGGTCCCGACGGCGCTACCCAGGGTGGACAGGAAGTAGAGCGTGCCCGCGACCTGACCGCTGTGTTGCGTCACCCGCACCAGCAGGCGGATCGCGTAAGGCGAGATCATGCCCAGCGCGACCGTGGGCACGAAGAACAACAGCACCGCGGCGAGCAACGAGCCGTAGCGCGGATCCTCGAAGTTGGTGAACACCCACTCCATCATCGGCTCGCCGAGCACCAGCAGCGGCAGCACGGTCAGGCCCGAGGCCAGGAAGATCAGCGCCATGCGGGTCAGCGAGGGCTCGCGCAGCGAAAGCCAGCCACCCAGCAGGTAGCCCAGGGACAGCGCGGCCATGAACACCGTGATGATGCTGCCCCAGACATGGATGGAGCTGCCGAAGTAAGGCGCCATGATGCGGCCGCCAAGGAGCTCGATGGCCATCACGCTGAAGCCGCCGGTGAACACCAGCAACGCCACCAGGGGCACATGGAACCGACTCTCCGGGGCCGCAATCGCTGCGGTGCGGGTCGCGCTCTGGGCGCTGGATCCGTCGTCCTGCATGGGTCCTCCATCTCTAGGCCCGGGCTCTCCCCAGGCTCGGGGGCGGCCAGTGTAGCCGACCCTCCCAGCCCCGGATGGGACCGCGCCGGCGGCACGGGGTGCCGCTGCGGGCCGCCCTTTCCGATAGAATCCCGCCCCTTCCTGAGCCCCCCAGCGAACCAGCCAGCATCGCGGTCGGGTCCCGAGGCCCACCTCGGCGACCACGACCGACCGGAGGAGACCGTGCGCAACCTGGACCCGATGGACCTGTACGACGTCCGCCAGAGCCTGTCCGAGGACGAGCAGATGGTGCAGGACGCCGTCGCCCGCTTCGTGGACGACCGCTTCCTGCCCGTGATCGCCGAGCACTTCGAAGCCGGCACCTTCCCGATGGACCTGATCCCGGAGATCGCGGACCTCGGGCTGTTGGGTTCCTCGATCGAAGGCTACGACTGCGCCGGCATGAACGGCGTGCAGTACGGCTTGATCTGCCAGGAGCTGGAGCGCGGCGATTCCGGCCTGCGCTCCTTCGTCTCGGTGCAGAGCTCGCTGGTGATGTACCCGATCTCGGCGTTCGGCTCCGAGGCGCAGAAGTCGGAGTGGCTACCGCGCATGGCGCGCGGTGAGGTCATCGGTTGCTTCGGCCTGACCGAGCCGCACGGTGGCTCCGACCCCTCGAACATGAAGACCCATGCCAAGCGCGACGGTGATGACTGGGTCATCAACGGCGCCAAGATGTGGATCACCAACGGCAACGTCGCGCAGCTCGCACTGGTCTGGGCGCAGACCGACGAAGGGATCCGCGGCTTCCTGGTGCCCACCGACACCAGGGGCTTCGAAGCCCGCGAGGTGAAGCACAAGATGAGCTTGCGCGCCTCCGTCACCTCGGGGCTGTTCCTCGAGGACGTGCGCGTACCCGCCGACGCGGTGCTGCCCGGCGTCACCGGATTGAAGGGACCGCTGTCCTGCCTGACCCAGGCGCGCTACGGCATCACCTGGGGCGTGATCGGTGCGGCGCAGGCCTGCCTGCGCGAGGCCATCGATTACTCCAGGGATCGCGTGCTGTTCGGCAAGGCGGTGAGCGATACCCAGATGATGCAGGTGCGCATGGCCGACATGGCGCGCCGGATCACCGGTGCGCAGCTGCTCTCGCTGCAGCTCGGTCGCCTCAAGGACGCAGGGCGCTTGCACCCGACCCAGGTGTCGCTCGCGAAGTGGAACAACTGCCGCATGGCCATCGACGTCGCTCGCGACGCGCGCGACATCCTCGGCGGCGCCGGCATCTCGCTGGAGTACTGCCCGATCCGCCACGCGATGAACCTCGAGAGCGTGATCACCTACGAAGGCACCGAGACCGTGCACCAGTTGGTGGTCGGCAAGGAGCTGGTGGGGACGTCGGCGTTCTGAAGATGGCGCACGCAGCACGCCGCACGCCGCACGCTGGACGCAGAGGGACCTGAGGCATGGCGGTGGTCAAGCAAGGGATCGCGCGGACGGCGACGCGGAACATCAACCGCGCGGAGGTCGTGGACGCGAACTTCACCGCGTTCTGCCAGGGCTGGGACCGCGGTGCGCCGCGACGCCCGCGCCTGGACGATGCGGTGCGGCCGGGTGAGGCGCTGACCGTCGGCGACTTCCTCGAGCTGTTCGAGTCGCAGATGCTCTCCCGTCACCTCGACCTGGAAGCGCGCGCCATGCGCCTGCGCGGCGAGGGCTTCTACACCATCGGCAGCTCGGGCCACGAGTGCAACGCGGTGCTGGCGCGCGCGAGCCGCCACACCGATCCGGCCTACCTGCACTACCGTTCGGGCGCCTTCATGATGGAGCGCGCGCGCAAGGTCTCTGGGCTCGACCCGGTGTACGACACCGCGCTGTCGCTGGCCGCTTCCGCGGAGGATCCGATCTCCGGCGGTCGCCACAAGGTCTGGGGTTCGGTGCCGCTGTGGGTGGCGCCGCAGACCTCGACCATCGCCTCGCACCTGCCCAAGGCCATGGGCGCGGCGGTGGCCATCGCTCAGGCCAAGCGCGTCGGCGTCGAGCTGCCGGTGCCGCGCGACTCGATCATCCTGTGCAGCTTCGGCGACGCGTCCAGCAACCACGCGACCGCGCAGACCGCGTTCAACGCAGCCGCCTGGACCGACTACCAGAAGCTGCCCTGCCCGGTGCTGTTCGTCTGCGAGGACAACGGCATCGGCATCTCGGTGCGCAGCCCCGGTGGTTGGGTGGAAGCGAACTTCCGCCAGAGGCCAGGGCTGCAGTACTTCCAGGCCGACGGCCTGGACCTGGTGGACACCGCAGAGGTCGCCGAGGAGGCGATCGCGCACTGCCGCAGCACCCGCCGCCCGACCTTCCTGCATCTGAAGCTGGTACGCCTGCTCGGCCACGCCGGCACCGACGCCGAGACCGAGTACCGCCGCATCGAGGACGTGGAAGCGACCGAAGCTGCCGATCCGCTGCTGGTGTCCGCGAGGACCTGCCTTGAATCTGGGATCCTGACCGCGGACGAGGTACTAGCGCGCTACGAGGCCTGCCGTGCGCGCGTTCGCGAGGCCACCGGTCGCGCCAGCACCACACGCAAGCTGGTCACGCGCGATGAGGTCATGACACCGCTGGCGCCCTACACGCCCGGAGCGGTGATGGCGGAGGCGACGCGCCCCGCCGATGCGGCTTCGCGCGAGCGCGCTTTCGGCAGCACCCTGCCCGAGACCCTGCCGCCACGGCACCTGGCGATCCAGATCAACCGCGCGCTGCACGACCTGATGGCCAAGTACCCGGAGATGAATCTGTTCGGTGAGGACGTGGCCCAGAAGGGCGGCGTGTACACCGTGACCTCCGGGCTGTTCAACGCCTTCCGCGGGCGCGTGTTCAACACCCTGCTGGACGAGACCACCATCCTCGGCATGGCGCAGGGGCAGGCCGCGATGGGCATGCTGCCCTTCCCCGAGATCCAGTACCTCGCGTACTTCCACAACGCCTGCGATCAGATCCGCGGCGAAGCCTGCTCGCTGCAGTTCTTCTCCGACGACCAGTACCGCAACGGCATGGTGATGCGCGTCGCCGGGCTCGGCTACCAGAAGGGCTTCGGCGGCCACTTCCATAACGACAACAGCTTCACGGCCCTCAGGGACATCCCGGCGCTGATCATCGCCTGCCCCAGCCGCGGTGATGACGCCGCGATGATGCTGCGCAGCTGCGCTGCGCTGGCCAAGGTGGACGGGCGCGTGGTGGCCTGGCTGGAGCCGATCGCGCTGTACATGACCAAGGACCTGTACGAGGACCGCGATGGCCTGTGGCTGACCGAGTACCCGGCGCCGGATCGGGCGATCGCGCTGGGTGAAGGTCGCGCCTACCACGAGGATGCCGAGGACCTGCTGGTCGTGACCTACGGCAACGGCGTGCCGATGAGCCTGCGCGCGGCCAAGCGCATCGAGGGCGAGACGGGCAAGCGCTGCCGCGTGCTGGACCTGCGCTGGCTGAAGCCCCTGAACCGCGCCTGGGTCGCCGAGCATGCGCGCACGATCGGCAAGGTGCTGGTGGTGGACGAGGGTCGCACCACCGGTGGCATCGCCGAGGAGATCATCGCCTGCCTGGTCGAGGACGTGCCGGCGCTGAAGGCCGCCGAGATCGCGCGCGTCGCCGGTGCGGACTGCTACGTACCGCTGGCCAACGCCGCGAACCTGGTGCTGCCGCAGGAGGATGAGGTGCTGGCGGCGATGCGACGCCTCCTTGGTCGGGCTTAGCGGCCGGATCGCGGGAGCCATGTCCGAGGATCCGGCGCCCGGTCGGTCGTCCTGAACGGCACGCGGCGTTGCCGTAGGGCGAGAGCCGGATGCGCAGATGAGTGAGCACGGGGTGGGGCCTGCCTAGAACCCCATAAGATGCGCCGCCGGAGACCGGCGGGCCACGGCCGGCAGAGTGTCACCGTGTCGCCCGTTCCCAGCTACATGGTGGCACCGTTGAGGATCTTGACGGTGTAGTCGAGGCTTCAATGAGGCCGGGGCGATTCGCCCCGGATAACGGCGGCACTAGAGCATGGCTTCAGCCAAGAAGAGGCGCTTCAATGAGGCCGGGGCGATTCGCCCCGGATAACGACGCAGGCGAGCCGCTGCATCTCGCACGCCGCCCGGCTTCAATGAGGCCGGGGCGATTCGCCCCGGATAACGCGCGGCATAGCCACTGTTAGGCGGCTCGCGCTCGGTTGCTTCAATGAGGCCGGGGCGATTCGCCCCGGATAACCGTGGGCACCCCGGACCCACGCAGCGCTCGCGCTCGCGCTTCAATGAGGCCGGGGCGATTCGCCCCGGATAACCGGAGAACCGCAAGCACCTGCGCCCCGACTACTACGAGCTTCAATGAGGCCGGGGCGATTCGCCCCGGATAACCAGGGCGGTTTTGTCGTTTACAGCCAAAGGAAAGGAGGCTTCAATGAGGCCGGGGCGATTCGCCCCGGATAACCTCCGACAGCAACTCATAGCCATCATCCTCACGAACGCTTCAATGAGGCCGGGGCGATTCGCCCCGGATAACCTACACAAAGGATAACGACAATGGAAAAGCTAAACGAGCTTCAATGAGGCCGGGGCGATTCGCCCCGGATAACGCGGCAGATGCAGTCTCCAGCGCGCTGTATAGCTCGCTTCAATGAGGCCGGGGCGATTCGCCCCGGATAACCATCGAGGTCCACGCGTCCTTGGCCG
>Ga0214472_10000478_pt1 | contig 49323 bp, 41 predicted proteins | sample RVTome_6_FD_207662 | JGI IMG/M metagenome (GOLD analysis project Ga0214472, IMG submission 207662) | Soil microbial communities from uranium-contaminated site in the Upper Colorado River Basin, Wyoming, United States - RVT140D175 | ecosystem: Environmental > Terrestrial > Soil > Contaminated >...
GAAACCCTCGAAGGCGACCGCGAGGCCGGTGAGGGCGTTGTACAGGGAGATCACCACCGGCATGTCGGCGCCTCCGATCGGCACCGTCATCATGATCCCGAGCATGAAGGCCGCGGCGAAGAACAGGGACAGCCACATCGGACCGTGCAGGTCGCCGGTCACCAGCGCCGCGCCGATACCCAGGGCGCTGCTGATCAGCAGCAGGTTGACCAGCTGCAGGCCGCGGAAGCGGATGGTCCCGCGCATCAAGCCCTGCAGCTTCGCGAAGGCGATCAGGCTGCCGGAGAATGACACCGTGCCGATGATCGCGCCCAGCACGGCGAGCGCGAGCAGCACGTGGACGTCGGGACCGCGGTGCATGACCTCGCTGATCGCGGTAGCGAGACCCTCACCGCCGCGGAGCTTGAGCAGTTCGACGGCTGCGATCGCCGCAGCGGCACCACCGCCCATGCCGTTGTAGAGAGCGATCATCTGCGGCATGTCGGTCATCGCGACCCGCTTGCCGCTCCACCAGGCCAGCACGCCGCCGACGAAGATCGCCGCGGTCATCAACATGTAGTTGTCCATGTCGGGCGAGAGGAAGGTGATCAGGGTAGCGACCACCATGCCGACCCCGGCCCAGACGATGCCGCCGCGCGCGGTGCGCGGATGGCTCATGCGCTTCAAGCCCACGATGAACAGGAACGCGGCCAGGAAGTAGGCCCCCTGGATCAGCAGGTGGTTGGCGGCGACCATCAGCCACCCTCCTTGCTGGGCTTGAACATCTCGAGCATGCGTTCGGTGACCACGTAGCCGCCCACCGCGTTGCCGGCGGCGAGGAACACCGCGAGTGCGCCGATGATCTGCCCGGCGGTGCTGTCGGCACTACCGAGGGCGACCATGGCGCCGACCAGCACGATGCCGTGCACGAAGTTCGATCCGGACATCAGCGGGGTGTGCAGGATGACTGGCACCTTGGCGATCACCTCGTAACCCGTGAACGCGGCCAGCATGAAGATGTAGAGCGCGATGAAGCCGTCGATCATGAGGTCACCCTCTGGGCCGTCGGCCCGTGCTTGATCTCGCCGCCATGGGTCAGCGCACTGGATGAGATGACCTCGTCATCCCAGTCCAGCGCGAGCTCCCCATCCTTGATCTGCGGAGTCAGGAAGTTCAGCAGGTTGCGGGCGTACATCTCGCTGGCGTGGCGTGCCAGCGTGGCCGGCAGGTTCACCGGCCCGACGATGCTGACCCCGTGGGCGACCACCGTCTGACCCGCCTCGGTCAGCTCGCAGTTGCCACCGCTCTCAGCCGCGAGGTCCACGATCACCGCACCGGGCTTCATACCTTCGACCATGGCCCCGTCGATGATCCGGGGTGCGGGGCGACCCGGGATCGCTGCGGTGCTGATGACCACATCGGCTTTCGCGATATGCGCAGCCAGCGCGTCGCGCTGCCGGCCCCGCTCCTCATCGGTGAGTTCGCGGGCGTAGCCGCCGCTGCCCTCGGCGGAGACATCGATCTCGACGAAGCGCGCGCCCAAGGACTCGACCTGCTCGCGGGCGGCCGCGCGCACGTCGTATCCCGACACCTGCGCGCCCAGGCGTTTGACGGTGGCGATGGCCTGCAGGCCTGCGACACCGGCACCGATCACCAGCACCTGTGCCGGCCGGATGGTGCCGGCAGCGGTGGTGAGCATGGGCAGGAAGCGGTCCAGGGTCTGCGCGGCGATCAAGGCCGCGCGGTAGCCGGCGACCGCGGCCTGGGAGGAGAGCGCGTCCATCGACTGGGCGCGCGAGATCCTGGGGACCAACTCGACCGCGAACGCGGTCACCCCGGCGCTGACCAGCGCGCGGATCCGGTCGTCCCCGGTGTGCGGGTTCTGGAAGCCCAGGCTGACCGCCCCGGACCCCATCGCGGCGATATCCGCGGCGGGCAGGGGCTGCACGTGGAGGATGACCGGGCAGCTGGCGAGCACCTCGGCCCGGGTGCCGGTCCGCACCCCCTCCGGCCAGTCGCCATCGCCGATGTGCGCGGCGTCGCCGGCACCCCGTTCGATGATCACGCCGACCCCGGCTGCGAGGTACTTGGTGGCGACCTCAGGGACCATCGCGACGCGGTTCTCGCCGCTCGAGGTCTCGAGGAGTACGCCCACGGACATGGCCATGCTCATGCTCCCGTCATATGGCCGCGCTAGGGTCCACGGCGAGGAATCGATACGCTACAGGGGGTGACGCCGGTGCGCAACGCGGGACCTGCCGCGGTTGCATGTGGGCCGATGGTTCGTGTAACAAAGCGTGTCCGCCTCATGGAGAGGGACCATGGATCTCGCGCAACAGGTGCTGAGGACCGACATCTCGGGGATGCCGCTGGAGTGGATCGACTACCAGCAGGCGGCCCGGCTGTTCTTCCAGGACGAGGTCGCCTACGTCCTAGGGTCCCACCTGTACACGCTGCACGGCGGAGTATCCGCCGCCACCGGGCGCCAGACGCTGATCGAGGTCAACTCCATCCTCGCTACCCGTGGGGATGCCAGCGCGCTGTCCAAGATGCGCGAGCACTATCTGCCGCCGCTCAACAACCACGCGCTGTTCAAGCGCGACGCCTACCTCTGCATCTACTGCGGACTGCACTTCCGCGCCGAGCAGCTCTCGCGCGATCACATCCGGCCGCTGTCCCAGGGCGGACGCGATGCCTGGACCAACGTGGTCACCGCCTGCAAGCGCTGCAACAACCACAAAGCGGGGCGCACGCCGGAACAAGCTGGCATGCAGCTGCTCGCCATCCCCTTCGCGCCCACCTACGCCGAGTACATCTTCCTCAAGGGTCGCCGGATCCTCGCCGATCAGATGGAGTTCCTGCGCAAGCACTTCCCGCGCACCAGTCCGATCCATCAACGCATCGACCACAGCGCGATCCGCGGCATCGACCTCTGCGACGAAGCAGCCTGAGCATCCCTTCGCTGCTGACTGCGGCCGGACCGAACCCATGCTGCACCTGATCGACGCCAGCGTCTTCGTGTTCCGGGCCTGGTTCTCAATCCCGGACGCGATGCGCGACCCCAAGGGGAACCCAACCAACGCTGTCTACGGTTTCACGCGCTTCCTCGTCGACTTCCTCTCCGACGTGCATCCCGACCACGTCGGCGTAGCCTTCGACATCAGTCTGACCACCTCGTATCGCAACAGCATCTACCCGCCGTACAAGGCCAACCGCGACCCCGCGCCGCCGGAACTCAAGCAGCAGTTCGAATGGTGTCGTGATGCAGCGCGCATCCTCGGGCTCGCCGGCTTCACCAGTCCCGAGTACGAGGCGGATGATCTGATCGGGACCCTGGCCGCGCGCTTCCGCAGCGCGCGCACGCCGGTGGTGATCCTGACCCGCGACAAGGACCTGGCGCAGCTGATCCATCCCGGCGACGTGTACTGGGATTACGTCAACGACAAGCGCATCGCGCACGGGTCGGTCGCGGAGGAGTTCGGTGTCGCACCCGAACGGATGGCTGACTTCCAGGCGCTGATGGGCGATGCGGTGGACAACATCCCCGGCGTACCCGGCGTGGGCCGGAAGACCGCGACCACCTTGATGCAGCACTTCGAGAGCCTCGATGCCTTGTACGAGCGCTTGGAAGAGGTCGCTGAGCTGAACATCCGTGGCGCGGCCAAGCTGGCTGACCGCTTGCGCGAGCATGAGGCGGCGGCCCGGCTGGCGAAGCAGCTAACCCTGATCCAGACCGAGGTCCCGGTGGATGCCGAGCTGGAGGACTTGCGCTGGGAAGGCCCCGACCGCGAGGCCTTCGAGACCTTCGCCGATGCCCGCGGCTTCGGCGCGGGCATCCGCAAGGCGGTCGCCGACCTCGCGGGCTGAGGCATGGACGCGCTGCGCGATAGCCTGTCGAGTGCGCTGGGACTAGGCGTCACCGAGCTCGCGCCGCTGCCCGGCGGTGACATCAACCGCGCCTACCGCGCCGAGCTCGCCGATGGCAGTCGCTGCTTCGTGAAGACCAACTGCTGGGAGCTGCTCGCCATGTTCGAAGCGGAGGCGGAGGCGCTGCGCGAGATCGCGCGCAGCGACACCCTGCGCGTGCCGTCGCCGCTGGCGATCGGCAGTGAACGCGAGCATGCGTACCTGGTGCTAGGGTGGCTGTCCTTGCGCCGAGCCGATGCGCTGGGCGCCGCAGCGTTCGGGCGCGGACTCGCCGCCATGCACGCGGTGCGTGAGGCGCGCTACGGCTGGCATCGCGACAACACCCTGGGCAGCGCACCGCAGGCGAACGCATGGTCCGATGATTGGGTCAGCTTCTGGCGCGATCGGCGCCTCGGTCCCCAGCTCGCGCTCGCAGTGGGCAACGGTTACGGCCCCGAGCTTGCGGAGCCGGGTGCCGGCCTGATGGATGCGTTGGACGAGATCCTTGCGGATCATCGTCCGCCCGCTGCGCTGCTGCACGGCGACCTCTGGGCTGGCAACTGGGGGGTCACGACGGAAGGCGCGCCGGCCCTCTACGATCCGGCGCTGTACTACGGCGATCCGGAGACCGACCTCGCGATGATGGCGCTGTTCGGCGGTTTCCCGCAGGCCTGCTGGGACGCCTATTACGCACGCAACCCGCCGCTGCCGGGCTGGGAGCGGCGGCGGCAGCTCTACCAGCTCCACCACGTGCTGAACCACGCCAACTTGTTCGGCGGCGGCTATCTGGCGCAGGCGGTGGCCATCATCGAGCGCTTGGTCGGGTGGTGATAGGCGAGGGGACTCGGGACTCGGGACTCGGGACCCGGGTCTCACGTCTCACGGCTGAGCACCACGCGGTAGCGCGCCTGTCCGCTGCGCAGGTGCGCGATCGCGGCATTCACCTCCGCCATCGGGAACACCTCGACCTTGGGCCGGATGTCGTGCAGGAGCGCGAAGTCCAGCATGGTGGCGATGCTCGCCGGACTGCCCACCGGTGAGCCGGATACTGTGCGCTGGCGCCCGATCAGGTTGAAGGCCTTGATGTCCAGCGGGTCCAGCGCCGCGCCGACCAGGTGCAGGCGACCGCGTGGCGTGAGGGTGCCCAGGTACGCGTTCCAGTCCAGCGCTACGTTCACGGTGGAGATGATCAGGTCGAAGGTCCGCGCTGCCGCCTTGAGTGCCGCGGGGTCGCGGGAGTCCAGGGTGTGGTGCGCGCCCAGCGACAGCGCGTCCTCGCGCTTGTCCGGCGAGGAAGTGAACGCCGTCACATCACAGCCCCAGGCGTTCAGGAACATCAGGGCCATGTGCCCCAGGCCGCCGATGCCGATCACCGCGACGCGGTCGGTCGGCTTCACATCGAACTGCAGCAGCGGGTTGAACACGGTGATGCCACCGCAGAACAAGGGCCCTGCGCTGACCAGGTCCATGCCCTCGGGGATAGCGACGACCGCGTTCGCTGCTGCGCGTACGCGGTCCGCGAACCCGCCGTGGTGCCCGACGATGGTCGCTTGACCGGTGGCGCAGAAGTTGTTGTCGCCGGCTTCACAGTCCTTGCAGTGATCGCAGTAGCCGGCGTGCCAGCCGAGGCCGACGACCTGGCCGACTGCGACGCTGGTGACGCGCGCGCCCACCGAGGCGACGCGTCCCACGACCTCATGTCCCGCGACCACCGGGTAGCGGGCGTTGCCCCAGGCATCGTCGATCACGCTGAGGTCGCTATGGCAGACCCCGCAGTGCAGGACCTCGAGCTCGACCTCGCCCTCACCCAGCGGGCCCGGATCGTAGTCGTAGGGCGTTAGCTGAGCAGCGGGTGCGGTTGCGGCGTATGCGTGGATCATGTCGGTGGCCCTCCCGGTGCGTAGACGCCTAATCCGCGATCGCTGGTCAGGGGGAGCCGGCCAGCACACGCGTGAGTTCGCGCAGCAGCAGACCGCGGGTGTAGATGAGGCCGCCATCGCGGTCCGCTGCATCGTACGCCTGCTGGATCGCATCCGCCTGAGCATCGGTGCGCAGGTACTCCGCAGGCACGAAGGCTGCCGGGTCCGCGTAGCGCAGCTCACGCACCGTCAGGCCTTCGTCCACGCTCGCGTAGCGCAGCGGGACGCGCAGCGCGAACTGACCGACCTCGGTCGCGAGCACCCGCAGTGGACAAGCGATGCGCTGGTAGGAGCCCGCTGGGTTCCGCGTCAGGAACAGCAGGAAGCGTTGGCTGTACTCCGCAGGCGCAGGGAGGTGGCATGCGCTGTCGGGTCCTCCCTGCTCATGGATTAGCAATGTATCCACCGTGGGCGAACCCTTGTAAGCGTTCAGTACCTCAACCACGGCATCACCGGTGACCAGCCCTGCGCCGATCTCGCTGTACAGCGTCTGCTGCACGCTGATCACGACCACGGTGTCCGCGCTGCGCGCGAGTTCGCTAAGGGTCGGCGGATCCGCCACCGGTTCCACCGGCAGCAAGCTCGCAGCCATCAGTAGCGGCGCCAGCATCAGCGCTCTACCTCCACGCGCAGGATCAGCCCTTCGGGCGCCTGCAGCGTGAACGCGACCGTGCGCCCCGACTCGAGTTCAGCGCTCGTCGGCCGCATCTCGCGCACCGCCAGCTCGGCCAGCAGCGCGTCGGGATCCGGATGATCGAACACGGCCACCATCGCTGGTGCCGCCGGATCCTGTAGCAGCTTGAGGTTCAGACCCTCGCAGGAGAGCAGCGTGCGTGGGAACGGGCGCTGACCACGACCACCGAGCAGCAGGCCGACGCGCTCCCAGAACGCACCGCTCACCGAGGTATCGGCTACGCGCAGCTGGAGCTCTCGGAACCAGCCCAGAGGTCCCGTGGTGTCGATGTGACCGGGGTTGCTGAAGCTCCGGGCCTCGAGGATCCGCAGGCCGAGCCCGTCCGGATCATCCAGTGCCAGCTCGTGCATGGCATCGTGCGCGATCTGCACCTCGGTCACCGCCAGGCGGGCAGCCCTCAGGTCCTGCTCCAAACGTGCGACATCCTCACGCACCCAGCTCAGGGTCGGCACATGGATGCGATCGCCGTGCAGCCCCAGGAGGAAGCGGCCGTCGCTGATCACACCGTAATGGTGGCGCCAGAGATCCGCGGTGCTGAGTTGCGCGAAGCCGAGACGCTCGTAGAACTGCACCGAAGGCAGCACGGGGTCGGCGGGTAGACTGATCTCGAGGAAGCGTCCGAGCACGCCCTCAGCGCTCCGCGCCCTTGGCCAACGCGCGCTCACGCGAGCGATGCAGGGTCTCCGCGAGACGGTTCTCACTGTGGCTGGGACTGAGCTCCGGCCAGCCCGCCACATGCTCCATCACCAGCTCAGCCATCATCCGGACCTGGTCCGCACCCGCGTTCAGGCAGGGGACGTAAGCGAAGCGACCGCCGCCTGCCGCGTGGAAGCTCTCGCGTCCGCGCAGCGCGATCTCCTCCAGCGTCTCCAAGCAGTCCACCGCGAAGGCGGGGCAGGCCACGGTCACATCCCGACCCTCGCGCCCGAACGCCTCGAGTACCTGGTCGGTGTACGGCGCAAGCCATGGCTCGCGCCCGACGCGTGATTGGAACGAGATGCTCCACTGCTCGGGCTCCAGCCGCAGGCGCTCGGCGACCAGGCGCGCGGTCTTGTGGCAGTGGCAGTGGTAGGGGTCGCCGGCGAGCAGGTAGCGCTGTGGCAGGCCGTGGAAGGAGAACAGCAGATGGCCCAGCGCGCCGTGCTCGTTGCGGTGCGCTTCGATGCTCTCGGCCAGCGCCAGTACATGTGCGGGGTGGTCGTGGTAGCTGTTGATGGTGCGCAGCTCGGGGATCCAGCGCGTGGTCTGCATGTCGGCGGTCACCGCATCGATGACCGAGGCCGTGGTGGTCGCCGAGTACTGTGGGTACAGCGGCAGCACCAGCAACCTGCGCACGTTCTCATCACGCATGCGCGCCATCACCTCGGGCACCGAGGGATGGCCGTAGCGCATCGCGAGCTCGACGCAGTGCAGGCCCGGGATCCGCCGCCCCAGTTCCTCGCGCAGCGCATCGCGCAGCGCCAGGCTGTGCACCATCAGAGGTGAGCCCTGCGCGGTCCAGATCTCGCGGTAGGCGGCGGCGCTGCGCGAGGGACGGATGACCAGGATCACCAGGTTCAGGATCAGCCACCACAGCCAGCGCGGCAGCTCGATCACCCGCGGATCCCAGAGGAACTGGCGCAGGTAGCGCCGCACCGCACCGGTGGTCGGCGCTTCCGGGGTGCCGAGGTTCACCAGCAGGATGCCGAGGCGGCCTGCGGAACCGTGCGGGAGGTCTGATTGTCCGGTGTAGTGGGGCATGGTGGCGGAGTATATCGGCACCACCCCCCACGTCGGCTTACCATCGGGATCAGGAGGTGTGGACCATGCAGATCAGACGAGCGGACCTGGCGGACATCGAGATGCTCGCGCCACTGTTCGATGCCTACCGCGGGTTCTACGGGCAGCCCTCCGATGAGCTGGGCGCTGCGCGTTTCCTGGGTGAGCGCCTGACGCAGGCCGAGTCGGTAGTCCTCCTGGCGGTGGACGGCAGCGGCGGCGGGCTGGGCTTCACCCAGCTCTACCCCCTGTTCTCCTCGGTGCGCATGGGCCGGGTCTGGTTGCTGAACGACCTGTTCGTGGCCGAGGGTGCGCGCCGCAGCGGCGTCGCGGATGCCCTGATGGCCGCTGCCGAGGACTTCGCGCGCGCCGATGGTGCAGCGGGCATGCAGCTGGAGACCGGTGACGACAACCTGGGCGCACAGGCGCTGTACCGCCGGCGCGGCTGGATACTGGAGCAGGGCTTCCAGCACTACGGTCTGACGCTGTGACGGCGCTGCTGCGGATCAGCCCAGAGGAGGCCACGGCTGCGCTACCGGATGCTGCGCTGCGCTTCGCGACCCTGTTCCAGCGTCAGGACCTGGAGGTCGAGATCTACGCCCCGCTGGGCTCGGACCCGCAGCAGCCGCATGATCGGGACGAGCTGTACATCATCATCAGCGGCACGGGCAGGTTCCGGCGTGGGGATCAGGTCGTGGGGTTCGGACCGGGCGACCTGCTGTTCGTCCCCGCGGGGATCGTGCACCGCTTCGAGGAATTCAGTATCGGGTTCGCGACCTGGGTGATCTTCTTCGGGGAGCGCGTGGGTCAGGGAGAGGAGGGGAACGGATGAGTGAGGAGTCGATGGACAATGACAAGGTCAGCCGCGGGCGGATCCTGCGCGACGTCCTGGTGTTCCAGGCCAAGCTGATCCTGGACGGGTTCCGGGACCTGTTGCTGGTACCGGTATCGCTGATCGCCGCGCTGGTGGACCTGTTCGACAACAGCGTGGCGCCGGGGTACCACTTCTACCGCGTGGTGCGTTTCGGCCGGCACACCGATCGCTGGATCGATGTCTTCGGCACCGGCCCAGCTGACGAGGAGGGGGACTCGGACTTCGGTTTCCGCGATCGCGGCCTGGACGATCTGGCCGAACGCATCGAAGGCACCATCACGCGCGAGATCAAGGACGGCGAGGGGCGCGCCAGCGCGCGCCGGCAGCTCGAGGATCTGTTGGAGCGTCTGCGCAAGGACGGTGGCGGGGGTCCCGCTGACCGCTGAGCGCCCGCGCTCAGATCCTCACTCGAAGACGCGGTAGGACCCCACGGTCTCCAGCTCAGTCGCGATCGGCGGCTCATCGCAGCGATCAGCGATGTTGCTGGAGAAATCCCGGAACGCGTGGATGTCGGTCAGCGGGTTGCTGCCGTCATCGGTCTCGATCGAGGCGAAGTGCACGAAGCGCAGGCCACCATCCAGTCGGAACGATGCGTAGCGGACCCCATCGGGTGCGCTCTCGGCCAACTCCGCGAACACCTTCTGGATGTAGGCGATGTTCTCCTCGGCCTTGTCCTGTTTCACCTTGTAACGGATCACCACTCGCTTCATCGGAGCATCCTCCAGATCTGGGTCTCGCGGCCGGGCGGCCACTACGATAGGGGGAGGATAGACCAAGCGAGAGGCCCCGGGCCTTGCCTCAGGTCAGGCCCCGCGACCGCTGCCGCGGGGGCCCCGGATCACCAGTAGCGGGCCAGCGAGAACTCCACGTAGTCGTCCCGGCTGATGCCGAGCAGCAGCGGCTCGGTATGACTGATGTTGCTGAACAGGCGTGCGGTCAGCGCCATGCGCCAGGAGTCCCCGAGGCGGCGGCTGCCCTCCACCGTGAACAGCTTGGCCGCGGTGCTCGCATCCACGATCACCCCTGCGAGCAGTTCGGTGCTCTGCACATCGTTCAGGGCCAGTCGCGCGCCGATGAAGATGTCGTCCTCGAAGGGCGTGGTCGCCAACCGCCCGCGATCGTCGTACAGGTACTCGACTATGATGCCGAGATCGCCGCCGCCATCGGTGACGCCGTAGAGCGTGAACTCGAAGCCGCCGGTGACTGCGAAGTAGCGGCCGTCGCTGGACGTATCGCGGCTGACCGCCTCGAACTTCCACAGGAAGTCACCCTTGGTCGCCTGCATGTCCAGCGAGACCTGCTCGATCAGATCGTAGTGCGGGATCAACACCGCAGTGATGCCATCCTGGTCCAGGCCGGGTACCAGGCGCGGGTCACGGGCGGTGCCACGGAAGTAGGACACGCCGACGTCGAAGTCGCCGATGTAGTGGCTCCAGCGCAGCGCCCAGTCCAGATGGTGGTCCTCGTCCGGCGACTGGTAGACCGGCTGATCGGTATCCACGCGCAGGAAGCCGCGCGGACGGCCGTGGTAGCCGGCGAAGGTGCGCTCGCGGAACACCGGCATCAGGTACAGGTCCACCGTGCCCCATGAGGGGAACAGTGCGAGGTTGACCATCGGCTGGCCCAGCTTGTCCTCCGCGTCCAGATCCTCGACCGCGTCGGTCTGGTTGATGATGTCCACCAGGTGCGCCGACTCGGTCACGCCCCAGAACACCTTGCGCAGCCCGATCCGCAGCTCCGCACTGCCGAAGTTGTCGCGCCAGTAGAACTCGCGCAGGTCGGCGTGGGTGCGCTCGTCATCACCCTGATCCCAGCGCAGGAACGGCGTGAGCACGATGCGCTGATCGCCATCGGCCCAGGTCCAGGCGAACTCCGGCTCCGCGTAGAACGCGGCCGAATCGCCGTGCAACTCGGGGAAGAGCGGCGTCTGGGTGAAGGCACGGTAATCCACCCCGACGTCACCGCGGGTATCGAACTCCAGCGCCTGCACCGGTGCGCTCACCACTATCACCAGCGCAGCTACCAACCTGAACTTCCCTGTCATCGATCTCATCTCCATCACTTCCGGCCCGCGGCCCGCGGCGGAACACCCGTGTCAGCGGGCGTTCCGCAACGCGTTCTGATCGAAATCACGATCGCCGTAACCATTCCCGAACACGAAGTCCTCGAACAGCAGCAGCGTGTTCTTGCCGGTCTGGTGGTTCACCATCTCCAGGCGTCCGGCGCGCCAGAACCGACCCAGGTACTGCTCCCAGTCGCCCGTGGTCAGGGTCTTGAGCAGGGTGTTGCGACGGTCGTAGAACTCCACCCGCATGGCGCGGTAGTGCTCGGTGTCGATCCAGGCGATCTGGCGGGTGTAACCGGAGCGCTCGTCCACCGGAAAGCGCTCGACCACGAAGCACTGCGCGTCACCGCAGGCCTCCTCGCGCAGGAAGTTGTAGGTGTACTTGTCCACCTCCTGACTCGCCATATCCTCGAACGCGAACTCGCTGCCCATGAACGGGCCCGACTTGTTGTTCGAAGCGATCCGCTTCACGCGACCCAGCGCGGGCAGGAACAGCCACTGATCGTCCGGCTCGGTGGCATGGCTGAAGGTCAGCAGCGCGGTGCCGCTGACGTCCGCGGGCTCATCGAAGATGGTCATGCTGCGATCGCCGTCGCCCTCGACCTCCAGCGCGCGGCTGCGCAGGGTGCGCACGGACTCATCGCCGTGCTGGTTGCGCAGCGTCATGGTCAGCGTGACCTGGCTATCACCCCATCCGGTGTCGCGTCGGTCCGCTTCCATCGCGATCTCCAGACCGCGGGCGGCACCCGGAAGCGGTGCCTCCTCGGCGAAAGCGCTGCCGAGCAGCACCAGCAGGACCACGGTCCCCAGCAGGCGTACCAGGTGCATGGGGTCGTTCCAGGGGCGGCGCCAGGCATGGTTCTCAGTCGTGTGCATGTGATTCATCTCCATCCTCCTATCGGGATGTTAGCGCGGCTTCACCGCGGTCCTTGCGGTCGAACAGCATGAGCAGGGTCGGTAGCAGCAGGAAGTCCACCACCAGTGCCAGGGTGATCGCCAGCGCGGTCAGATCGGCCATCGAGGCGTTCACACGGAAAGCGGACTGTGCCAGCAGCATGAAGCCGGCGACCAGGATGATGGTGGTCACCACCAGCGCGATGCCGACGGAGTGGAAGGCGTAGCGAACCGCATCCTCGGGGCTGTAGCCGCGCTCGCGACGCACCCTGAGGTACTTGGACAGGAAGTGCACGGTATCGTCCACCACGATGCCCAGGGTCATGCCGGCCACGATCGAGACCGCCATGTCCACGCGGCCCACCGCGTAGCCCCAGATACCGAAGGCCAGGCCGGCGGGCAGGAGGTTCGGGATCAGCGAGATCAGGCCGATCTTCACCGAGCGCAGCGCGACCAGCAGGATCAACGAGATCAGCACCAGGCCGATGAAGGTGCCCTTCAGCATGCTGTTGATGTTCCGCTCGGAGATGTGCGCGAACATGATCGCGGTGCTGATGCCGTGGCTGAACGTCTCCGGCGTCTCGGTCTGCAACCAGGCCTCGGCGCGCTCGGCTACATCGCGCATGGTGACCGCGGATACGTCGTCCAGGGTGATCACAAGCTGGGTCGCCGACTTGTCGATGTTCACCTGGTTGGTCAGATCCAGGCCGTAGGGCAGCGACAGCTCGTACAGCAGCAGGTACTGCGAGGCGAGCTCGCGGTCGTCCGGCAGGCGGTACCAGTCCGGGTCGTCGCCGTGCATGTTCAGGTTCAGACGCTTCATCACGTCGGTGAACGAACTGACGTGCAGGATCTCAGACTGCGAGCGCAGCCAGGTGGTGAAGCGATCGAGCCGCTGCAGGTAGGCGGGGTCGGAGACGCCGTTCGATGCACCCGCCTGCAGCGAGAACTGCACCAGGTAGATGCCGGTGAGGTTCTGCACCGCGTAGTCGGTATCGCGGCGGAACTCGATGCTCTGATCGAAGTACTGCACGAACTCATCGTTGAGCTCGTTGCGGGTCACCCCGGCCAGGGCGATCACGCTGAACACCATCATCCCGATCAGCACGCCCTTGCGGCGGCGGACGATGAAGTCGGCGATGCCATCCATCACGGCGGCGTAGCGACCAGTGGTGGCGCGCGCCCGCATCGGCAACACCGCCAGCAGAGCCGGCAGCAGGGTGATGGACCAGAGCCAGGCGAACATCACGCCCATGGCGACGATGTTGCCGAGGTCACGGAACGGCGGCGCGTCCGAGAAGTTCATGGTCAGGAAGCCGATGGCGGTGGTGATCGAGGTCAGGAACACCGGTTGCATGTTCAAGCGCAGGCTCTCCACCAGCGCAGCGCGCTTGCTGAGGCCCTCCCGCATCAGCGCCATCTGCGCCACGATGACGTGCACCGCATCCGCGATCGCCAGGGTCATGATCACCGTGGGTGCCGATGCCGACGGCGGGGTCAACACGATGCCCAGCCAACCGGCGGAGCCCATCCCTGCCAGCACCGAGAACAGGATCACCAGCAGGGTCGAGAACACGGCCGAGGCCGAGCGCACCAGCAGCCACATCACCAGCAGCACGCCCAGGTACATGATCGGTACCAGGGTCTGCATGTCCTGCTGTGCCACTTCGGAGAAGCTGTTGTTGAGCATGATGGTGCCGGTGAGCCGCACCTCCAGGAACGGGTAGTCGGCCTCGATCCGATCGCGCAGCGCGCGCACAGCGGGCGCGATGAGCGCCGGCGTGACCATCTCCGGGTGGATCTCGCTGCCGTCCGGCAGCACCACCGGCGGCGCATCGTTCTCGGGTAGCTGGAAGGTGACGTTGACGCCAGTGACGTCACCGTCCCGCGCCATCAGTCGCTTGTAGATCAGCGGCTCGGACGTCGCGACCTCGCGCGCGGCCGCGATCTGCTCCGGTGTGAAGTCGATGCCGTCGTACACCAGGTCCTCGACGATCATGTCGTCGGCCTCGGCGTAGGTGTGCTGGAAGTTGGTGATGGAGTCCACGCGCAGGGCGTAGGGCACCTGCCAGGCGGCGTCGGTCAGGTCCTCCAGCGCGGCCAGCACCTCGGGTGCCATCGGGTCACCGTCGCGCGGCGTGACCACGAACATCACGTTGTCGGCCTTGGTGTAGACGCGTTGCAGCTCTTCGAAGGCCTGCAGCTGCGGGTTCTCGGGGCTGAAGAACACGCGGTAGTCGGTGGTGAAGGACAGGAACCGTCCTCCCGACGCGACCAGCGCGGTCAGCAGCAGCGTCCCGATGATCACCGCCCAGCGCCAGCGGACGATGCCCTCCGAGTAGCGCACGATCCAGCGGTCCCATCCGCTGCTGCGTGCATAGAGTTCCTTCAGTTCGTCTTCACTCATCGTCGCTTCCCCTGACTCAGCGGCGTTCCGTCACTGGATCGCCATACCGGGTGGTATGTCCCGGGTCCAAAAAAAAGCCATGCAGCCCTTCAGGCCCGCATGGTCTCCAGTTGATCGATCATGCCCTGCAGGCAGTCCCTGAACAGTTCGCTGGAGCGGGCGCACTTGGCGATGCCGTTGCAGCCCTCGAAGCTCGCGACCAGCATGGTCGCGGCGCGCTCGGCGTTCACCTCCAGCCGGATCTGGCCCTTGGACTGGCCGAGTTCGATGGCCTTGCGCATGGCTCCGCGCCAAGCGGTCTGGATCCGCTCCAGCCTCTGGCGGAAGCCCTCGTCCACCGAACTCATCTCCTGCACCAGGTTGTTGACCGGGCAGCCGTAGCTGACCGAGTCCTCGCTGGCGTTGGCCATCTCGCTGCGCAGCAGGTCGGCCATGCGGTCCACCACATGACCATCGCCCTCGAGCAGATGACCCCACATCTGCTTGGCCTGGGTCCAGATCACCTCGTCGATGACCGCGTAGCCCAGCTCGTCCTTGCTCTTGAAGTGGTGGTACAGCGCGCCCTTGGTCACTCCGACCCGCTCCAGGATCCGGCTCAGGCTGGCGTTGCGGAAGCCCTGCTCATGCATCTCCAGGAACGCGGCGAGCACCAACTGCTGGCGCGTCTCCTCCGGTCCCTTGGGCGGATGGGAGAGCATCGCTTCCGCGATCCGGTGGGGGTCTGGGTGGGCGGCGGGATGGCTCATGGAGGCGGAACATACCGACCGGTATGCATCCTGTCAAGCCGGGTATCACCTGAAGTCCCCCGCGCCTACGCCAACGTCCGCAGGCCACGGATGCGTTAGATTCCGGACTACCTGGTCGCCCCCCGTCCTCGCAGGGAGACCCGATGGCCCGAATGCGGTACCTGATCCTCTGCATGGCCCTGGCCGTCGCCGGTCCGGTGCAGGCTGGCGTGACCAAGCCGCTGTACACCCACAGCGGTAGCGCGACCATGGATCGCAGCTCGGGCAGCACGGGGTCGGTCTTCCTGGCGGGCGCAGGTGGGAGCATCTCCTTCGCGCTCACCCCCCCGATCCGCCGCGCCATGGTCCTGGATACCAGCACCACCATCGACTTCTACTTCACCATCGCGCGCGACGCGAACGCCCCGATCACCCGCAGCGTGGACATCTCGCTGACCTGCTCGTCCTGCAGCACGACGACGCTGGGTACGCTGACCGGGGGCATCGCGATCATGGCGGTTGCCGGCCAGCACTACACCTACCTCGTCAGCTTCACGCTGGCGGGGCCGGTGACCGTCAACGCGGGGTCCGCGATGACCCTGACTTTCACCAACTCGACCAGCGCAGCCGGAAAGGGGCTCACCTTCCACGACCTCTCCTCCGGCGGTATCCGGTCGCGGGTGGAGCTGGACGTGACCGCGGCGACCGCGATCACCATCGACAGTACAGGGACCTTCAGCGATACCGGCTGCAGCAGTTCGCAGACGACGTTCCAGATGGGCGATACGGTGTACGTGTGCAGCGTGGTCTCGGATCCCTTCGGCGAGGGTGACATCAACCAGGATCCCACCGGCGGGCCGCCGAACACGCTGCCGGACATCAGCATCGCGGATCCGGATACCAACACGGTGGTCAACGCTCAGGATATGACCGAGATCGCGGACGCCAGCAACGCGACCCGGACCTTCCGCTACGCCTACACGATCCCCAACCCGACCGGGATCAGCGAGGGCACCTTCGACGTGAGCATCGTCGGCGCGTACGAGGGCACCGAGTACAGCGTCTCCGACACCGACACCGCCAGCTTCTCGTTCATCCGACCCATGCTCACGATCACCAAGACCAGCGATGCGACCGATGATCCGCTGGGCAACACCAGCCCGAACGCCTACGAGGTACCGGGCTCCACGATCGCCTACACGGTGGTCATCGAGAACAACGGGGGTGGTGCGGCTGCGGACGTCTACCTGGTGGATCCGTTCGACTCGAACGTCACCCTGGATCCCTCCGGCATCGAGCTCGAGACCTTCGGGACCGGCGAGGGCGCGACCCCGAACGGGGCCTGCGACGGCAGCAGTGGCGGGACGACGAACTACGCGGAGACCGAAGGTGATGGCAGTACCGACAACGGCACCGATGGCGTGGTGTTCGATGACACCAACGACGAGCTGGAGTTCTTCGCGGATGGTGACGACGCGCTGACCCTGCCGGCGGATAGCTGTCTGGAGATCCGGTTCCGCGTCACCATCGATTGATGCAGGCTGGCTTCATGCCTCGTCGTCACGAAGCAGGCGGACCGCAGGCCGCTCGCCTGCATCCGCCACCCTCACTTCGATCGGCCGGCAGCAGACCGCGCAGTCGTCCACGTAGGCTTGCGCGCCAGCGCTGGCGTCGACCAGCAGCGTGATCGGCTCACCGCAGTAGGGGCAGTGAGCCGCCAGCTCGTCCAGCTCAGTCGTCGCGGTTCTCCATCGCCCTTTCGACATCCTTGCCCGACATCAGGTCGTACAGGCTGGGCAGGTCGTGCCCGGCCTCCATCTCACCCGAGTCCAGACGCCGCAGGTAATCTTTGTAGGCGCGGATGGCCTTGGCACCGAAGAACAGCATGATCGGGATGTTCGCCCACAGCATCACGCCGGTGCCGATGCTGGTCAGGTTGTTGAGTTCGGTGTCGGTGGTCACGAAGTCCATGGTCGCGACGATCACGAACCCGCAGTAAGCGAACTTGTAGGGCAGCACCGACTTCTCACCGAGCATGTAGATCATGCCCTGCTCGCCGTAGTAGCTCCACGAGATCATGGTCGAGATCGCGAACAGCCACACCGCCAGCGTGACCAGCCACATCCCGAGACCCGGCATGAAGGAGTCGAAGGCGCGCGCGGTCAGGGTCGCGCCGGAGTACTGGATGTACACGCCGCCGTCCACGATGCGCGGGCGCTCGATGCTCTCGACCTCGTTCCACGCGATCTCGGCCGCGCCGCTCTCGGCGACGTGCACGGTGCCGGTCAGGCGGTGCAGGTTGTTGCCGGACTGCTCGTTATGGTCGCCCACCATGTAGAGGAACACGGTCTCGCCGTCGTTCCACGCGACGCCATCCGGCTGCACCGGCGCGCGCTCGGTGGGCAGGCTCCAGACGTTGAGGTCGGTGGGCAGCACCTGCAGGTCGCGGTCGTAGTGCGCCTCAGCGTCGCGCTGCCATACGCCGGTGGCCAGGATCACGATCGCCGTCAGCGTGCACACCACGATGGTGTCGATGAAGGGCTCCATGCCAGCGACCAGCGCCTCGCGCACCGGCTCGTCGGTCTTGGCGGCCGAGTGCGCGATCGGGGCCGAGCCCTGGCCGGCCTCGTTGGAGAACAGGGCGCGCTGCATGCCGATCAGGAACACGTAACCGGCGGCGCCACCCATGAACGCACCCGCAGCCTGGTGCGGCACGAAGGCGGAGACCACGATCAGCTTCAGGATGCCCGGGATCTCCGTGATGTTCGCGCCGATGATCAGGATGCTGGCGATCAGGTACAGCGCGATCATGATCGGGACCAGGCGACCAGCGACCGCACCGATGCGCTTGATGCCGCCGATGATCACGAGGCCCACCAGGATCGCGAGGATCACGCCGGTGATGATCGAGGGCACGCCGAAGTAGGATTCGGTGATCTCACCCACGTTCCAGGCCTGGAACATGTTGCCGCCGGTGATCGCGGAGACCAGCAGCGTGAAGCAGAAGATGACGCCGATGGTCTTGCCCAGCCAGGCGAGCTTGGGGTTCATCTCGGCGATGCCCTTGGAGACCACCCACATGGGGCCGCCGTGCGGCTCATCCCGGTCGTGGGTGTTGCGGTACATCATGGACTGCAGCACTTCGACCATCTTCACGGCCATGCCGACCAAGCCGACCACCCAGATCCAGAACACGGCACCGGGCCCACCCAGCGTGATCGCCAGGGCGACGCCGCCGATGTTGCCCAGGCCGACCGTCGCGGACAGCGCCGCTGACAGGGCCTGGAAGTGGTTGATCGCGCCGGGATCGTTGGGATCGTCGTACTTGCCGCGCAGGACCTGCGAGCCGTGGGTCAGCGCCCGCCACTGCGAGAAGCCGCTCCAGACCGTGAACAGCACACCGGTACCGAGCAGGATGTAGAGCACGGCGTCGTTCCAGAGCACGTTGCCGACTGCGGCGGTCCAAGCGTTGAAGGTATCGATGAAGCTGCCGTCCATATCGGGGGGATCTCCTGGATGCCTGGTTCGTTCGGTCCGGGGGTCAGGACGGGACCAGCGATGAGGCCCCTGCGGGGCCCTGAGTCTGCTGGCTGGTGCCGCGGATGGCAACCGGGCCGGTACTCAGTTGAGAGTGCGGCCCCGGTGCGAGGTTCCCCGAACGCGATCAGCGTTCGATGATCGCGGTGACTCCCATCCCACCTGCAGTGCACACGCTCAGTAGCGCGCGCCCGGAGCCGCGGGTGGCCAACTGCTTGGCCGCCGAGCCCAGCACGCGCGCACCGGTGGCGGCGAAGGGATGCCCCACCGCGAGGCTACCGCCCTTGAGGTTCATGCGCGCGCCGTCGATGGCGCCCAGTTCGGACTTCAGGCCGAGCTTGTCCTGGCAGTAGCGCTCGTCCATCCAGGCCTTCAGCGTGCACAGCACCTGCGCCGCGAACGCTTCGTGGATCTCGTACAGGTCGAAGTCCTGCAGCGTGATGCCGGCACGCGCCAGCATGCGCGGTACCGCGTAGGCGGGTGCCATCAGCAGACCCTCCTCAGCGGAGACGTAGTCCACTGCAGCGACCTCGCCGTAACTGAGGTACGCCAACGGTTCCAGACCGTGCTCGCGCGCCCAGTCCTCGCTGGCGAGCAGGACGGCTGCCGCGCCATCGGTCAGCGGCGTCGAGTTGCCGGCGGTCAGCGTGCCTTTCTCGCTGCGGTCGAACACTGTGCGCAGGCTGCCCAGCTTCTCCAGCTTGGAATCCGCGCGTACGTTGTCGTCGCGCTCCAGACCGCGGAACGGGATCAGGTCGTCGTAGAAGCCATCAGCCTGCGCCGCCGCAGCCTTGCTATGGCTCTCGAAGGCGAGCTGATCCTGCGCCTGGCGGGTGATGCTCCAGGTCTTGGCCATGCGCTCGCAGCTCTGACCCATGCTGAGTCCGGTGCGCGGCTCGATGACATCGGGGAACTGCGGTTTGAAGTGGCGCGGACGCAGGCCGAGGAACGGCTTGATCCGCTGCCAGGTGCTGCGCGCGCGGTGGGCGCGGAACAGGATCTCGCGGTACGCATCGTTGAAGACCACCGGCGCGTCCGACACCGAGTCGGTACCGCCCGCGATGCCGGCTTCGATCTGACCGGATGCGATCTTGTGGCCGATCAGCAGCGCGGCTTCCAGGCTGGTGCCGCAAGCACGCTGCAGGTCGAAGGCCGGCGTCTCAGGTGCCAGACCGCAGCCGAGCACGCTCTCGCGTGCGAGGTTGAAGTCGCGCGAGTGCTTGATCACCGCGCCCAGCGCGACGTCGCCCAGGCGCTCCCCGCGGATCCCCGCGCGCTCGACCAGGCCGGACAGCACGGCTGTCATCATCTCCTGGTTGTTCGAGCTGCGGTACGCGCCGTGCGCACGGGCGAAAGGTATGCGTGCCTGCGAGACGATCGCGACGCGTCGCTTGTCGTAATCCATGCTCAGTGTCCCTCCGGGTTCCAGCCCGGAGAGTGTAGGCTCACCGGCCCATGAGCCTCCACCCACATCGCTCCGTGCCTCGTGCAGCCCGCGCCCTGGTGGTGCTGGCAGCGCCGCTGGTCGGCCACAACCTCGCGATCGTCGCCACCAACACCGCCGACACCGTGATGGCGGGGCGACTGTCCGCGACCGACCTCGCGGCCGTCGCGTTGGGCAGCGCACTGTGGATGACCGTGATGCTGCTCGGCATGGGCATCCTGATGGCGGTGAGCCCGCTGGTCGCGAACGCCTACGGCGGTGAGCGCCACCGCGACGTCACCCGGATCACCCGGCAGGCGCTGTGGCTCGCGCTCGGGCTGGGGTTGATCCTCGCGCTGGTGGTGCGCAACCTGCGCCCGGTGGTGGGCTGGATCGGGGTTGATCCTGAGATCGTGCCGCTGGTGGACGGCTACCTGCATGGCCTGTCCTGGGGTGCGCCCGGCCTGTACCTGTACCTGGTGCTGCGCTTCATGAGCGAGGGCACCGGTTTCATGCGGTCGATCCTGCTGGTGGCGAGTTTGGGCGCACTGGCCAACGTGCCACTGAACTACCTGTTCATGTACGGCGCCTTCGGGCTGCCCGGCCTGGGCGCGGTCGGCTGCGGATGGGCCACCACCCTGGTGCACTGGTTGATGTTGGGCGCGATGCTGATCTACGTGTCCAGGCACCGGCACTTCGCGCCCTTCGAACTGTGGCAGGACCTGGAGCTGCCGGACTGGCAGCGCCTGCGGGCCCTGATCGGGCTGGGTCTGCCGATCGGCACCAGCCTCCTGCTGGAGGTCGGGTTGTTCTCGGCAGCCGCGATGATGATGGGCCACCTGGGCACCGAGATCCTGGCGGCCCATCAGATCGCCCTGAACGTGGCCTCGATCCTGTTCATGGTGCCGCTGGGGCTGGCATTCGCGATCACGGTGCAGGTCGGTCAGGCGCAGGGGCGAGGGGACCCTGAGCTCGCGCGCTTCCTGGGTTGGGTCGGCATCGGTATGACCGCCTGCCTGATGCTGATGATGGCCATCGCCACCGTGTTGCTGGCGCCGCGGATCGTGGCCATCTACTCGGGTGACCCGGCGGTGGCGGGCCTCGCGATCAGCCTGCTGTACTTGGCGGCGGTGTTCCAGCTCTCGGATGGCTTGCAGGCCACCGCTGCAGGCGCGCTGCGAGGCCTGCAGGACACGGCCTGGCCGATGGCCATCAGTCTGATCGCCTACTGGGTCGTGGGCGCACCCATATCCTGGCTGATGGGGGTGCACCTGCGCCTGGGTCCCCACATGGTCTGGGTCGGCCTGGTGGCGGGCCTGACCGTCGCCGCCGTACTCCTGAATCTGCGTTACCATCGCGTCAGCGCCAGGCACCGAGAAGACCCATCGGATCCAGGCGCGCCAGGCACCGGCCGACCCGCTGAGTCCTCGGCCGCCATCCCGGGCTGATACTCGGGATCCTGGAACCCTGAGGTGACCGCATCGGTCTGAACCCTGCGGAGCGAGAGCCGGGCGATGACGCATCGGTATCCCCTGGACGGGGCAGGAAGGTGAGACCCATGACAAGAAGCTGGATCCTCGTCGGCGTTACCGCTGCCCTGCTGACTGCCTGCTCCCAGGACGATGGCGGGGCCACGGCACCGGTGGTCGCTGCTCCGCAGCCGCGTCAGGCCGCGCCTAGGGTCGAGGACATCGTGGCCCAGGCCGCCGCCGCGCGCACCGAGCTCGCGGCCATGTTGGCGGATGAGTGGGAATCCAGCCTGCGCATGAACCCGCTGCAGGCCACCTTCGTCGGCGACCACCGCTTCGATGACCACGTCGCGAACAGCATCGGCCCCGCTTACCTCGAGGCCTACCAGGCGCACGAGCGCGAGTTCCTGGCGCGGGCCGAGGCGATCGATGCCCGCCTGCTCGAGGGGCAGGAACTGCTCTCGCTGCAGATGTTCCTGCGCGACCGCCGCGAGAACATCGACGGCTTCCGCTTCCCGACCCACCTGGTGCCGATCAACCAGTTCTTCTCCTTCCCGAACTTCTTCGCCCAGCTCGGCGCCGGTGCATCCGCGCATCCGTTCGAGACCGTGCAGGACTACGACAACTGGCTGAGCCGCATCGACGACTTCGAGGTCTGGATGGATCAGGCCGTGGTCAACATGCGGCGCGGCCTGCAGACGGGCATCACGCGGCCGCGCGTGATCATGGAGCAGGTGATCCCCCAGCTCGAGGCGCAGCTGGTCGAGGACCCGACCCAGAGCCTGTTCTTCCAGCCGGTCGTGAACATGCCGGCGGACTTCAGCGCCGAGGATCGCGCGCGACTGACCGCAGCCTTCCGTGACGCGATCACCACCAAGATCATCCCGACCTACACGCGCATGCGCGATTTCATCCGCGACGAGTACATCCCCGGCGCCATCGAGGCCGTGGGCATGTCCAGCATGCCGGGTGGGCGCGAGTGGTACGCCTACCTGGTGCGCTCGACCACCACCACCTCGCTCACGCCGGATCGCATCCACGAGATCGGCCTCGCCGAGGTCGCCCGCATCCAGGGCGAGATCCGCGGCGTCATGGCTGAGGTCGGCTTCGAGGGCGACCTGCAGGCGTTCTTCGAGTTTATGCGCACCGACCCGCAGTTCTACTTCAGCAGCGAGGACGAGCTGCTGACTGCCTACCGCGGCCTGCGCGAGCGCGCAGCGGCAGGCGCTGATCGCTTGTTCTCGCTGCAGCCGCAGGCCGATTACGAGATCCGTCCGGTGGAGGCGTTCCGCGCGCGTTCCTCGTCCGCAGCGTCCTACTCACGCGCCGCGCCGGACGGCTCCAGACCGGGCGTCTTCTACGTCAACACCTACGACCTGAGGGCGCGCCCGCGCTACGCGATGGAAGCGCTGTTCCTGCACGAGGCCGTGCCTGGCCACCACTTCCAGATCGCGATCCAGCAGGAGCTGGGCGAGCTCCCCGCCTTCCGTCGCTTCGGTGGTTACACCGCATTCACCGAGGGCTGGGGCCTGTACGCGGAATCGCTAGGCACCGAGATGGGTTTCTACACCGACCCCTACATGCGCTACGGCGGTCTGCAAGCTGAGCTGTGGCGTGCGATCCGCCTGGTGCTGGACACCGGCATGCACGCCAAGGGCTGGACCCGCGAGCAGGCACTCGACTACGCCTACGCGACCTCGGATACCGCCGAGACGCGCGCGGTATCCGAGGTCGAGCGCTTCATCGCCATCCCCAGCCAGGCGCTGGCCTACAAGATCGGCCAGATGAAGATCCAGGAACTGCGGGACCGCGCCGAGGCGGCGCTGGGACCCGCGTTCGACGTGCGTGACTTCCACGCCATCGTGATCGGTGCCGGCGCGGTGCCGCTGGATGTGCTGGAATCGCGTGTGGATGCATGGATCGCTGATCGCTGAGTTGCGATCGAGGACAAGGAACCAGTCCTAGGGAAGCGGCGAGCCCCACCGCGACCGGACCCGGAGAGATCGAGATGAGAACCCTGCTCGCGGCGCTAGCCGCGCTGTTGCTGTGCGGTACCGCCGCAGCGACCACCCTGCCCGGTATGGATGAGGTCCGCTCGCGGACCCTGGACAACGGTCTGGAGGTCCTGATCTGGCCGGACCACGACATCCCCAACGGCACGCTGTACTACTTCGTGCGTGCGGGCGGCCGCAACGAGTACCCGGGCATCACAGGGCTGTCGCACTTCTTCGAGCACATGATGTTCAACGGCACCTCGACCCGTGCGCCGGGCGAGTTCGACCGCGTCATGGAAGCGGCGGGTGGCGCCAACAACGCCTACACCACCAACGACGTGACGGTGTACACGGACTGGTTCCCGATCACGGCGATGCCGGTGATCATGGACCTGGAGTCCGATCGTCTCGCGAACCTGGCCTTCGTGCCGGAGGTGGTCGAGAGCGAGCGTGGGGTCGTGTACTCGGAGCGCAGGCTGCGGGTCGAGGACTCCAACATCGGCTTCCTGCTCGAGCAGGCGCAGGCCACCGCGTACGTCGCGCACCCCTACCAGACCCCGGTGATCGGCTGGCCGTCGGACATCGAGAGCTGGACCATGGAGGACCTGCAGTCCTACTTCACCACCTACTACGCGCCGAACAACCTGGTGATGGTGATCACCGGTGACGTGGATCCGGACGCGACCTTCGCGGAGGTCGAGCGCTGGTTCGGCAGCATCCCCGCGCAGGCACCGCCGCAAACGGTGACCACGGTGGAGCCGGTGCAGACCGGCGAGCGCCGCGTCGAGGTGGAGCGCGACTCGCAGACCGGCGCCGTGCTGATCGGATTCCACGTCGGTCCCGAGGCCCACGAGGACACCCCGGCGCTGGAGCTGCTGGACGAGATCATGTCCTCCGGAGAGTCGTCGCGCCTGTACCAGCGCCTGGTGGATCAGGATCAGATCGCCGTGGACGTCGGTGCCTTCCTGCGCCAGGGCTTCGACCCCGGCATGTACTGGGTCTACGCGGTGACGCCGCCCGGGCAGGACATCGCCGAGGTCGAGGCGGTGCTGCTGGAGGAGCTGGCGCGCATCGTCGACGAGGGCGTGTCCGAGGCGGAGCTGGAGAAGGCGCGCAACCTGCGCCTGATGGGCTTCTGGCGCAGCATGGCGACCATCGCAGGCAAGGCGAACGCGCTCGGCAACTACCGGACCTTCCACGGCGACTGGCGCGCGCTGTTCACCGCGCCGGAGCGCCTGGAAGCGGTGACCGCCGACGATCTCCGTGAGGTGGCTGCGCGCTACCTCACCCGCAGCAACCGCACGGTGGCGACGCTCGCCCCCGCTGACGATCAGGACGAGGGCTGAGCCATGACCGAGCACAACAACATCGTCGGCCGCCTCGCCGCCCTCGCACTGCCCCTGCTGCTGTCCGCCTGCGCGACCGGCATGACCGAGCCCATGGTCGCGGCGCGTCCGGCTGCGGTGGATCCCGGATCCCTGCCGCTGGGCGACGGCGTCACCCTGCCGAGCTACGAACGCATCCAGCTCAGCAACGGCATCGAACTGTTCCTGGTGGAGAAGCACGACGTCCCCCTGGTCGCCTTCGATGTCACCATCCGTGGCGGCGCCCTGGGTGACGCGCCGACCCGTGCAGGTACCGCATCGCTGCTCGCCGATCTGATGGAGCGCGGTGCCGGTGAGCGCGACGCGCTGGCGTTCGCCGAGGCCCAGGCCGCGGTCGGCGGCAGCCTGACCACCTACGCCCGCAACGAGTACCTGGGCGTGTTCGGTCAGTTCATGTCCAAGGACCGCGGGCTGATGATCGAACTGCTCGCGGACCTGCTGATGCATCCGATGCTGGAGGCGGATGAATTCGAGAAGCTGCGCGACAACCGCATCGACTCGATCATCGCAGCCAAGGACGAGAGCCCGCAGTCGCTGCTGCCTGCCTACTTCGGTGCCTTCATCTACGGCGATCATCCCTACGGGCGTCCAGTGAGCGGTGACGAGACCTCGCTGGCTGCGATCACGCTGGATGATCTCCAACGCTTCTACCGCGACCAGGTCGGTGCGGACCGCATGCAGATCACCGTGGTCGGCGACTTCGATGTCGCCGACATGCGGGCGATCATCGAGCGTGCCTTCGCGGGTTGGCGCGCGGCAGCCGCACCGATGCCGCAGGTCCCGGCACCCACCGCACCGCGCCCCGGTCGCGTGCTGCTGGTGGACAGCCCTGGCGCCGCACAGACCTACTTCCGCTTCGGCCGCCTCGGCGTGGATGTGCGTTTCCCTGAGCAGGCGACGCTGGACCTGGTGAACACTGCCTTCGGTGGTCGCTTCACCTCCATGCTGAACACCGCGCTGCGCATCGAGTCCGGTCTCACCTACGGCGCGGGCTCGAACTTCTGGCAGCCTGGCAGCACCGGCACCTTCTACATCTCCTCCTTCACGCAGACCGCGACCACGCGTGAAGCCGGGGATATGGCGCTGGATGTGCTGGACCGCTTGCACGCGGAGGGCATCTCGGCCGAGACCCTGAACTCAGTGCAGGCCTACACCCTGGGCCAGTTCGCACCGGACTTCGAGACCGCGGTGGACATCTCGGACGCGATCATGGAGATCGAGTTCTACGGTCTCGGCAGCGAGTCCGTGGACGGTTACGGCGCGGCGGTGCGCGGTGCGACGCTGGCGGATGCGCGCCGCATCATCGACATGCAGTACCCGACGCGCGATGAGCTGGTGGTGGTGATGATCGGTGACGCGGAGCAGATCCGCGACATCGCGGCCAGCTATGGCGAGGTCACGGAGATGAGCATCACGGAGCCGCGTTACACGCCGTAGGCGGTCGGATGCAAGGCAACTGAGAAGAGGGCCGCTGATGCAGCCCTCTTCGTTTCGGTATGGCCTAGGTGTCACTGCCCGAAGGTCGCCCCACCATCGTTGAGGTAGGCAGTCTCCTCAGCGCTGGGTTCGCGGCCGAGGATGGGGTTGCGGTGCGGGAAGCGGCCGAAGCGCGCGATCAGGTCGCGGTGCGTGTGCGCGTAGTCAGCGAAGCCCTGGAGCACTCCCTTGATCGCATCGGGCTGCTCGTCGGCCAGTGCCTGGAACACCTGCACCGCGCGGTCCTGCACCACGATGTCCTCCGCATGCTGCATCGGCATGTACAGGAACACGCGCGGTACCGGGGGCAGATCGCGGTCCCAGCCCTCGTCCTGGGCACGCAGCGACAACGCGAGTGAACGCGCGTCGTCGCCGAAGGCTTCCGCTCGCCCACGGAACACGTTGCGTCTGAACTGATCCACTACGATGACCAGAGCCAGCGCACCCTCTGGTGTGATGGCCCAGTCATCCAGCGCATCTGCGGCTGCGGCTTCGACCAGCGCGCCGAAGCGTTCGCTGATCGGCCCGTCATGCTCGCGACCACCCCACCAGAGACCCGAGCGCTCGCTGGTGCGACTGGGATCGTCCCAACTCGGACCGAACCAGAACTCGAGGACCTCGGTAGCGCGGGGATCGGGCGTCATGCTTCCACCTCATCGACCGATGCGCGGAGCAGCAGACCGAACCATTCGATCAGATCCAACAGCGGCTCCTCGCGACCGTAGGACTGTATCAGCCCACCGGACAGCGTGAGGTCGAGCAGCAGTCGGTCGCCCTCACGGCGGACCAGCCCACGATCTGCGACCCGCGCGATATCCGCATCGAAGCGTCCTTCTGCGAGCCTCGCGAGCTGGAACGGCGTCACCCGGTTCCCGCGTGCGACCGATTCATGTGCGATCTCGTCCTCGTAACGTTCGCGCACCATGGCGTAGATCATGCCGGTCGGCAGCGACAGGTCGAAGCGGCCTTCGAGGCGCTGCAGCAGTTGCGAAGCTTCGGTGTCGGGACTGATCGGACCGGGGTGGATCAAGGCCGCGACATCGAGCGCGAGGTCGCCGCGTTGACTGTGTTGCGAGGCCGGACCGAGGCGGAACACCGGACCGGCACCGATCAAGCGCCTGAAGGCATCGGCGCGCAGGCTGGGGTTCGGGGCGGCTTCGATCTCGCTCAGCGCTACGGCGTCGATGTTCAGCAGCTGCATGGGGATCTCGCCAGCTGAGACATGCCAGCTCGGTACCAACATCGCGTTCCAGGCCACGCGCCCGCTCCAATCGACGATCCCTGCATGCTTCGCTGTCTGCGAGCGCAGCACCAGCCCTTGCAGCTCGCCGAAGGCCTCGGGCTCGTACACCGTGCGCGTGGCGTTCAGGGTCGCGATCGCGAGCTCGGTATCGGCGTGCAGATCACCGCCGCCGGAGACGACGGTCTGGTGCAGGGTGACGCCATCGAGGCGATGGTCCCACTGGCCGTAAACGGGACGACCGGGCGCGATCTCGTCCACTTCGAACAGCGCACTGACCTCGATGCGGGGCGCGTTCAGGACCAGCCGCGCGCCGTGCTGGATCTCGTACACCTGCAGCACCGTGCGCGCCCATGCGAACTCATACTGCTCGCCGGTGGCTAGCAGCGTGGTCGCTGCGTGCGCCGGCAGCGTGAACTCGACTACACCGTCTCCGGATAGGTCCGAGTACGCGCAGAGCACCGGCAGTGGATCGCGTCCGAACAAGCGCACCAGCTCGGTGTTGGCTTCGGCTGGCAGGATCTCGCCGGAGGCCACCGCCAAACCCAGCGTGTCGCCACAACTGCTGCGCGGCAGCAGCGGACCGTGGCGCACGTCCAGGCTCACCACGATCGGGGATTCACCCGGGCGGCGGATCTCGATCACGCCCTCCGCGCGGAACAAGCTGCGCTGGTAGCTCTGCAAGCGCAGTTGCACCGGCCCCTGCGAACTGCGCACGACCAGGCGTTCGACGTCGCGCTGCGCGTAGTGCCCGATCAGCAGCGGCGGCAGCAGGACCAGGGCGATCGCCAGCGCGACGATGCCCAGCGACCAGATCGCGGCGCTGTTCGCGGGCGCGTCGTCGCCGGGGCGGTACCCGATCATCGATCGGCTATCCGGTACACGAACTTGAGGCCCGACCAGACCTCGTCCACCGCGCAGATCTTCACGTCCACCAGCCCGGCGGCCAGGCCCATCGCGCGCAACGCAGCCTCGTCGAGGTCACGCTGCTGCCCGGATGCTTTCTTGGGCCATGAGATCCACATGAGTCCGTCACGCTCCAGCCGTCGTACCAACCCTGGCAACCGCCGCCGCAGGGATGCGACGGTACTGCAGAAGACATGGATGTAGTCCGCTCCCCCGTTCCCGCGGGGCACCACCGATCGGCAGCCCTCAGGTAATGGACCGAGTTCGCGCGCCAGTGTTCCCGGCGGGTCGATGAAGGCCACGCGCATGCCCGGCCGGATGCCGAGTTTGCGGATCAGGGGGGTGCCCGAGTAGCCAGCCATACACGAGCATAGCTCGCACTGTAGGAGCGCCGTTCAACGGCGCGATCCGAACTCAGCCGTTGATGAAGCTCACCACCCGGGCGATGACCGCGGGGTCGCGGGTCAGGCGGTGGTGCCCGAGGCCGTCGGTCAGCATCAGCTGGGCCCTGGGGATGGTCACCGCCAGCCGCTGGCTGGTCTCGGCCGGCACGTCCGTATCGTCCCGGTCATGGATCAGCAGCACCGGGTCGGGGTGTCGCGCCAGCAGCGTCGGCAAGTCCAGGTGTTCGGCGATGTCCTCGCCGTAGCGTTCGGCGATGCGTTGGCGCAGCAGTGACTCGGAGCGCGGCCCCGCATCCACCTGAGTTCGGAAGATCGCGATCACATCGTCCATGTCTGCAGGCGAGGAGATGGAGACCACCCGTGGGGTGGCGATGCCTGCGGCCGCGAGGAACAGCGCAGAGAAGCCACCGAAGGAATGACCCACCACGCCGGCCAGCGCACCGTCCTGTTGCTCCGCGATGCGTTGCGCGACATCTGCGACCTCGAACACGTTGGTGCGCCGCCCGTAGGAGCGGCCGTGGCCGGGCAGATCGAACGCCAGCACCGAGCGCCCGGTGGCAGCGATCCCGCGCGCCAGCGCATCGAAGCGCGAGGCCGTGGAACCCCAGCCATGCAGCAGCAGTACGGTGTCGCGGCGCCCGTCCTCTTGACCCCAGCGCCAAGCGTGCACACGGCCACCGGGCAGTTCGTACCATTCGCGCCGTGCGCCGCTGGGGTCCGGGCGCTTGGGCGCCGGGTAGGGTGTGTGCCAGAGCTTGTCGATCAACGCGCCGGTCATCCGCGGCAGCGGACCGGACAGCGCTTCCAGCGAGCGTCCGATGAACTGCTTGGCTGACATCAGGCGATCCGTTCCTGGGGGCTGCAACGCAGCGGCGCCAAGTGCTGCGCACCGAGCTCGCGCTGTACGCGCCCCGCACGCAGCAGCTGCGACCAACCCCGCGGCGACAGCAGCAAGCGGCGGCGGATCTTCCCGTGATCGTAGTCGGACACCTTCTCAACGATGAGACCGTCGAGGAAGCGGTAGCGATCGATACCGCGCCAGGACATGACGCGCCCGGCGACTGTCGCGGTGTATAGCATGTGCACCTCGAGCGCGTCATCGCTGTGCCAGCTCCAACGCAGGACGTGGCCGCGCAGGTCCGGCAGCGCGGCGGCGATCCCGGCGAGGTGCCGCTCGGCGTCGGCGCGCCCGACCAGCGTGCCAGCCGGTGAGGTCAGCACCACGTCATCGTCGAAGCGGTCGGCCAGACGACCGAGGTCGCCACGAGCCCATGCATGCATCAGTTCGCGGACGGGGTCCGCACCGGCGTGATCTCTGAACAACATCTGCTGAGCCATCTCCTCAACCTCCCGGTGTTCCAGAACATCTGTTCTGGGCTACACCAATAAAACCTCTAACTCTTCAGCGCCGTGGGTCCCCTGAGGGCCGCCAGCGCGAGACCGATCGACTGCTCGGCGTAACGGCGGTCGTCGGTGATCCCGCGCATCAGGGTCATGCCCTCTGCGATGACTGCGATGAAGCGGGTCGCTTCGTTCGCATCGAAGTCGGCGCGGATCTCGCCCGCTGCCTGGCCGTCGCGGATCGCGCTGCGCATGGCGCGGTACAGGTCCTTCAGCTTCTCGTGCACGAAGTTGGCGACCTCGTCGCCGACATCCGCGCGCTGAACCACCGTGTTCAGCATCATGCAGCCGCGCATCGCGCGTTCATCCTGCAGGCGCTCGCTGAGGCGCGTCAGGAAGCGCTCGATCGCGGCGAGGCCACCGGGCGCCTCGGCGAGGTCACTGATCATCTTCCCGAAGTAGCGGCGGTCGAAGCGCTCCAGCGCCTTCATGTACAGGGCGCGCTTGTCGCCGAAGGTCTCGTACAGCGAGTGCCGGTTGACCCCGGTCTCCTCGACCAGCTGCGCCACCGACGTCCCCGCGTAGCCGCGCTGCCAGAACAGCGTCATCGCGCGGTCCAGCGCCTGGTCGGGGTCGAAGCTGCGGGTCCTGGCCACGGGGTCCTCAGGGCATATCAGAATGTGCGTTCCAGAATAGCCGTTCTGGTCCGGATGTCAAGTGCCTCGATACCCGCCCGGGGGCGGTGCTAGCCTCTGGGTGCCCCGCCCACCTCAAAGCACGAGGTGCCGATGTCCGAGATCCACATCCGTGCCCTGAAGTCCGCCGACATCGCGGCGGCCGACGCCATCACCCGGGCCGCCTTCGAGGCGGAGTTCGGCTCCATCGCTGAGGCCACGCTGATCGGGCGTCTGCGCAAGCAGGAGCCGGAGGCCTTCGAGCTGGTCGCGGTCAAAGGTGAGGAGGTCGTCGGCCACATCATCATGAGCCCGGTAGTGGTCGAAGCCCCGACCGGGGCGCGGGAGATCGGGCCGGTCATGGGCCTGGGTCCCATGTCGGTGCGTCCCGACCTGCAGAACGGGGGCATCGGTGCGGACCTGGTCCACGCGGCGCTCTGCGAGGCCTGGGACCGCGAGGTGCACGCGGTGGTCGTCCTCGGGCACCCCAGCTACTACCCGAAGTTCGGGTTCCAGCGGGCCTCAGCCCTGGGGCTCAAGCTGCCCTACGAGGTCCCGGACGATGCCTTCATGGTGCTGGCGCGCAGCGGTGTGCATGTGCCGACGGGGGTGGTCCACTACTCAGAGGCGTTCGGGAAGATCACCTAAGCACAGGAGCTGCGGGCGGTCTTCAGGCGGCGTGCACACTCGCGCCGCACGCCGCACGCCGCACGCCGCACGCCGCACGCCGCACGCCGCACGCCGCACGCCGCACGCCGCACGCCGCACGCCGCACGCGGGCTGCGCTAGCGCCGACAGGACCAGACGGGTACGAACCAGACCGCATACCTCTCCGGGTCCTGCAGGGTGGCGATCATGCCGTCGAAGTGCGCGCGGACCTCATCCAGCGACAGCGCTGTCCGTTGGCTGATGCCCTCCGCGAAGCCGTCCCGCCAGGCCACCATCATGGCCGCGAACTCCCGGCGGTCCACCCGCAGGGTGTCCACCACCACGTAGTCCACCGCGACCTCGACCGCGCCTTCGGCCAGCAGCATGGGCAGCATCCGGCGGCCGACACGCAGGTCGGTCCCGATGGCATCGCCGAAGGCCAGCGGGCCCTCCAGCCAGAAGCGATCGGGGTCGGGCGCTCCGCCCGGACCCGGGTCGAAGGTGAGCATGTGGTAGTCCTCGGCGATGGCGTGCAGGCGACCACCCGGCTTGAGGACGCGCATCAGCTCCCGCAGCACCAGGTGCTGGTCGGGCACCGACTGCAGCATGTGCCGGCAGACCACGAGGTCGAAGCCAGCGTCCGGATGCGTGAGCGCGAAGGCGTCGCCCGCCTCGAAGCGCAGGCGCTCGCCGTAGCGACCGTAACGGGATCGGGCCTCCGCCAGGTGCGAGGTGACGATGTCCACCCCGATGACCTCCGCCTCCGGCCAGAGATCGGCGATGCGGTGCGTGACGTCGCCGGTGCCGCAACCCACGTCCAGGATCCGCAGCGGCCCCGACAGCCCGTAACGCTCGAAGAGGCGCTGCTCCTGGGGCCAGATCATCGCGGCCTGCGCGGCGAGGGTGCGGACCATGGACTCGTCGGCCATCTCCTTGGCCTGGGGGTTGCGGTCGTCGCTAACGGCCATCTTCGTTCACCCATCCGAGTTAGGCCTGGATATATCCGCGGCCCGGGCGGCGGATTATGCCTACCGGAGGCCCGGAATCCCTATACTCGCAAGGGTTTGCGCCCGCCGTTCCGGTGGGTGGTACCTCAGGGGGGTGGTCCTGGTGGGCCGGATGTCCGAACCGATGTTCCATCCACACCGCTCGCGCGCTCGCGCGTCGCGCCGGGAGTGGCTGGGTTGAGCCTCCTCGCAGAGCTCAAGCGGCGGAACGTGATCAGGGTGGGCGCGGCCTACCTGGTCTCGTCGTGGCTGCTGATCGAGATGGCGGACATCATGTTCCCGGCCTTCGGCTTCCCGCCGGACGCCATGAAGTGGCTGATCGGCGCGCTGGGTCTGGGCCTGATCCCGATGCTGGTGTTCTCCTGGGTCTACGAGCTCACGTCGCAGGGCATCGTGAAGGACCAGGGTCCCGGTCACGAGAACCCGGAGAACGCGCGCACCGGTCGGCGGCTCGATCAGGTCACCATCATCATGATCCTGCTCGCGCTGGGCGTGGTCGCGACCGAGCGATTCGTGCTGCCGCAGCGCATCGCGCCCCCGCCCGAGATCGTCGAGGTGCCCTCCGGTGTCGTCGAGCAGCGCCAGGTGGTGGTGGAGGTGCCGGCGCTGCCGATCCCCGATGGTCCCTCGGTCGCGGTGCTACCGTTCACGAACATGAGCCCGGATCCGGAGAACGCCTACTTCGCTGATGGCATCTCCGAGGAGATCCTGAACGTGCTGGCGGACATCGACGGCCTGAAGGTCGCCTCGCGCACCTCCGCGTTCTCGTTCCGGGACAGCGATACCCCGATCCCGGAGATCGCCCGGCAGCTCGGGGTGGCGCACGTGCTCGAGGGCTCGGTACGCAAGGCTGGCATGCGCGTACGCATCACCGCGCAGCTGATCGATGCGCACACCGATGCGCACCTGTGGTCGGAGACCTACGACCGCGACCTCACCGACATCTTCGCGGTACAGGAGGAGATCGCCAACGCGATCTCCTCCGCGCTCAGCGAGACGATGGGCATGCAGGCGCGCGGCATCGCGGTCGCTGCGCCGACGCAGGATCTGCAGGCATACGAACTGTTCCTGCAAGGTCGCACGCTGTTCTACCAGCGCGGCAGCGCGTTGCTGCTGGCGCGCGAACACCTGACCCAGGCGACCGAGCGTGACCCCGAGTTCGCGGAGGCATGGGCGACCCTGGCCGCGGTCTACGTGGTAGCGCCGTCCTATCTGGCGGAGTACGAGGAGACGGAGTCGAACCGGCTCGCCCGTGGAGCGGCGCAGCGGGCCATCGAACTGGGCGCCTCGCTCGGGCTCCCGCACGCGGTGCTGGGGCTGGCCGCCCTGGACGAGTCGGATGCGATCGGTGCGCGGAGGCACCTGGAGGCGGCGCTGCAGCGGACGCCCGACGATGCGATGGCGAACATGTGGATGGGCATCGTCTACATGACCGTCGGGGACACTGAGGCTGGGCTGCGCTACTTCCAGCATTCGCTGGAGTCCGACCCCCTGATCGGGATCACCAACGCCTGGGTCGCGGGCGCGATGCTCAGGTTGGGGCGGATCGAGGAGGCGTCGCGGTACGCGCAGCGGAGCATCGACCTGCAGTTCCCGGTCGGGTACTTGACGCTGGCCTCGATCGCGTTCGGACGGGGCGACCGGGAGGAGGCGGCGCGCCTCACCCGCCAGTTCCTGGATCAGAACCGCTGGAACCTCGAGCCGGGCCAGGAGGAGTCCTACAACCGGCGCGCGGAGGCGATCGCCGCCGCGGTGCGCGACCCCAGCCTCTACGACCCCGAACTCGACTACCTCGACCTCGCTTGGATGTCGGGGCAGGCGGAGGCGGGATTGCGCGTCGCGTACCGCGAAGGCTGGGATAGCGTGGAGGCGGGTTCGGTCTGGAACCCGGGCGCGCGCGTGCTGCTGGAGCACCCCGCTTTCTTCGAGATCGCGACCTCGGAGGGCTACGTCGCCTACTGGGAGACCTACGGGTACCCCGATGGCTGCGAGCGCGTCGCGGGACCCGAAGTTGAGCACCTGGCTTGCAGCGCGCGCTTCGGCGGTCCGCCCGGATGAATGCCGTGACCAACCGCGGTGTTCGTTCTCCCGCGCTGCTGGCCAGGGGCCAGGGGCCAGGGCCCCGGGGCGCAGTCCGATGAGCTTCTTCGCCGAACTGAAACGCCGCAACGTGTTCCGCGTGGCCGCGGCCTACGCGGTGGCCGGTTGGGTGTTGATCCAGATCGCCGACGCGTTCTTCCCGGCGCTGAACCTCCCTGACTGGACCACGCGCCTGGTCGCGGGTCTGGTGGTGCTCGGCTTCCCGGTCGCGCTGATCTTCGCCTGGGCCTTCGAGGTCACACCGGAGGGCATCAAGCGCGAGGCCGAGGTGGAGCACGACAGCGCCGCCGCCCGTGGCAGCGCCCGCAAGCTGGACATCGCGACCCTCATCGGCGTGCTGATGGTCGCGCTGATGTTCGGTTACGACCGCTTCCTGGCCCCCGCGTCGCAGCCGACGAGCGTTGCGGATGCGCAAGCTGTGGTCGAGGGGTCCGTCATCCCATCCATCGCCGTGTTGGCGTTCGACAACATGAGCCCGGACCCAGAGAACGCGTTCTTCGCCGAGGGTATCTCTGAGGAGATCCTGAACGTACTGGCCGGTGTCGAGGGTCTGCGCGTGGCCTCACGCACCAGCGCCTTCTCCTTCGCCGGCACCGACACACCGATCACCGAGATCGCGACCCAGCTCGGCGTCGCTAACGTGCTCGAGGGTTCGGTGCGCCGCCAGGGCATGCGCGTGCGCATCACCGCGCAGCTGATCGATGCGCGCACCGACACCCACCTCTGGTCCGACACCTACGACCGCGAGCTGACCGATATCTTCGCGGTGCAGGAGGAGATCGCCAACGCGATCACCGACGCGATGCGCGATGCGCTGGGAGTGCGCCAGGTCTCGGTGCAGGCATCCACCAGCGACCTCGCCGCCTACGAGCTGTTCCTGCACGGCAGGCAGCTGTTCTTCGAGCGCGGTGATGCCCTGACCGCCGCCATCGAGAGTCTGCAGTCCGCGGTCGCGCGCGACCCCGGCTTCGCCGATGCCTGGGCCTACCTCGCCGCCTCCGCGCAAGTCGCTCCGGGTTACGCTCAGACTGGCCTGGACTTCGACGAGACCACGCCGATTGCGCTAGATGCGGTGGAGCACGCGCTGGCGCTGGACCCGCAGAACGCGCTGGCGTTGGCGGTCAAGGCGCAGGTCCTGCAGGACACCGACGGGGACATCGTGCAGTCCATCGAGCTCCTGCGACGCGCGACGGCGCTGGCTCCGAACGACAGCACGCCGGTGATGTGGCTGGGCGACACGCTGCTCCAGTACGGCTACCGCGCCGAGGGCACGCGTTACCTGGAGCAGGCCTACCGGCTGGACCCGCTGGTGGGCATCGCGAACGGCGTGTTGGGCGTCGCGTACATGCAGGCGGGTGAGTACGACCGCGCGCGACCGCGCTTGGACAAGGCTGAGTCCGTCAACTGGGCGGGGCACCGCGCTGCGCGGCGCCTGCACGAGATCCTGTTGGGTGACCGCGAAGCGGTGTTCGCGGACTACATCGAGCGGAACCGGGAGGACGAGGAGACGCTGGCGCACATCGCCGTATGGAGACAGGCCTTTACCGACCCGACGCTGTTCGACGATCTGCGCGCACCGTTCGACGCGGATGACGGTGAACCGGAACTGGGGTTCCAGCTCTTCGTCGCCGCGACGGTGCGCGATGGGGACTGGTTCTTCGACCTGCTCGGTACCTACCTGGCGGATGATCCGCAATCGCGCTTCATCATGCGCACGATCTGGCTGCCGGAGCTGCGCTGGGCGCAGGAGGACCCACGCTTCCTGACCACCATGGACGGGCTGCGGGACTTCCACGACGCCTGGGCCACGCACGGCGACCCGGATGGCTGCGTGCGCGTCGACGGCCCAGATGGTGCGCACTTCGATTGCTCCGGACGCTACGGCCCGGTGACGCCATGAGCGTCTCTTGCAGACGCCTCACCTCACTCGCGCCTTTCGTATGCGTTTGCATGGCGTTAGAAGCGACGCTGGCCCGAGGCCCGAGGCCCGAGGCCCGAGGCCTTTCCTCATGAGCCTCTACGCCGAACTCAAGCGTAGGAACGTGTTCCGCGTGGCCGCGGCTTACATCGTGGTCGGCTGGTTGATCCTGCAGCTCGCGGATATCGTGCTCAACTTCATCACCGCGCCGGACTGGGTGGGCAAAGCCATCATCGCGCTGCTGGTGCTGGGATTCATGCCCGCACTCGCCGTGGCCTGGATCTTCGAGGTCACCGATGACGGCGTGGTCCGCGATGACGGTACCGGACACGGCAACGGCCACCGTGCCAAACGATTGGACATCATCACCCTGGTCGCGGTGGTGATCGTTGCGGTTATGGTGTTCTGGCAGCACCTGCAACCGGCGCCGCCGGTGGAGGAGCAGCCGGAGCGCGTCAGCCGCGCCGCACCAGCGGTCGCAGGTCCCGAAGCATCCGCGCCGACCGCAGTCATAGAGATCACCCCGAACTCCATCGCGGTGCTGCCGTTCACCAACCGCAGTGCAGAGGACGACAACCAGTACTTCGTGGACGGTGTGCACGATGACCTGCTGACCCAGCTCGCACGCATCGGTGACCTCAAGGTGATCTCGCGCACCTCGGTGATGGAGTACCGCGATACCACCAAGAACATGCGCCAGATCGGGCAGGAGCTGGGCGTCGCCACCATCCTCGAGGGCGCGGTGCAGCGTGCGGGCAACCGCGTGCGCATCAACGCGCAGCTCATCGACTCGCAGACCGATGAGCATCTATGGGCGGATACCTTCGACCGTGAGCTAACCGCTGCCAACATCTTCGACATCCAATCGGACATCGCGCGCGCCATCGCGAGCGCGCTGGCATCAACCCTGTCGCCCGAGCAGGTGGACCAGGCGGTCTCCGATGCGCCGCCGACCACTGACGACGAGGCGCTGGACCTGTACCTGCAGGCGCGCGCGCAGTCCGAGCTGTATGACGAGCCGAGCATCCTCACCCGCATCGCGCTCTACCGTCGCGCGGTGGCGCAGGACCCTCAGTTCGCCCTGGCCATGGGCGAGCTGGGCTACGAACTCAACAACCACGCTTGGTTCTTCACCAAGGATCCTGCGGAGTTCGAGGAGGGCGCACGCTGGATCGAACGCGCGCTGAGCATCGCGCCGGACGAGCCGCGGTTGCACTGGACGATGGCAGATCATCTCTACCATGGGCAGTTGGACTACGCTGGCGCGCTGCACGAGCTAGACATCGCGCAGCGAGGGATGCCGGGTTCTGCTGAGGTGTATGCCCTGCGCGGCTGGATCCTGCGTCGCAGCGGCGACCTGCAGGGCGGCATCGACGCCCTGCGGCACGCCGTGCAACTGGATCCGCGCAACGCCTTCGTTCTCGGCGACCTGATGCTGTCCTACGGCTACCAGCGGGACATGCGCGAGGTCCGCGCCTGGTCCCGACGCATGGGGCTGATCCCCGGGGTGCCGAGCCAGTACATGTACTACGCGCCCCTAGCGGAGCTGGGTGTCGCCGCGAACCGTGAGCCGATGCGGCGGTTCCTGACGCAGTACGACGGTAACGAGAGCGGTGTCGGCGAGGAGCAGGTGGTCCTCCCGATCATGGATGGTGATTGGGCGGCGGCGGAGGCTGCGGTCCAACGAATCGCCAACGATCCGGCGGTGTTCCAGTGGCATGTCTGGCCCAAGAGCTACATGCGGGCCCGGATCGCGCTCGCCAGCGGCGATGCCGATGCCGTCGCGCGCTATGCGGCCCAGGGTCTGCGCGATTCGGAGGCGTACATCGCCACGCATCCAGAAGACGCACGCGGCGTGGCGACTCGCGCACAGTGCCTGGCGATGCTGGGCCGTGGGGACGAGGCCCGGGCGGAAGCACAGCGCGCGCGCAGCATGTACCCGCCGGAGCGCGACAAGCTCGGCGCGAGCAACTTCGTCTGGGACGAGCTGGTCGTGCTGGCGATGATCGCGCCTTCGAGCGAGGTCGCTGCGGCGGCGGAGCGGTTCATCAACGGCTACGGCGCGCTGATCAGCTACGACGGCATGATGCTCTACCCCGAGTTCCAGCAGCACCGCGACTCGCCGGCGTTCCGTGACCTCGCGGCGCGCTACTCGCGCGACTGGAGCACCGAGTGAGCTTGTTCTCTGAGCTCAAACGCCGGAACGTCATCCGCGTCGCCGCGGGGTACGCGGTACTGTCCTGGCTGCTGATCCAGGTGACCGACACCCTCAGCGATACCCTGAGCCTGCCGGACTGGACCGGTCGCATGGTGCTGCTACTGCTGGCGATCGGCCTGGTCCCGGCGCTGCTGTTCTCCTGGGTGTACGAGCTCACGCCGGACGGCCTCAAGCGCGAGTCGGAGATCGCGCCGGAGCAGAGCGTGGCGGCGCATACCGCGCGCAAGCTGGACATGGCTGTCATCGTGCTGCTGGTGCTGGCGATCGCCATGTTCGCGGTGGACCGGTTCGGGGGAAATAGGGGTCAGACTCCGATTCCCGTGACCGCGGATCAGGCCACGGAGGTTGAGTCTGATGACGGGAATCAGAGTCTGACCCCCGTGTCGCCAATCGCAGCTCCACAGCTCGAAGCCTCTGTCGCAGTCCTCCCGTTCACCACCCGCAGCCGCGACGAGGATGATGCCTTCTTCTCCGATGGCGTGCACGACGACCTGCTGACCCAGCTCTCGAAGATCAGCGACCTGCGGGTGATCTCACGCACCTCAGTGATGGAGTACCGCGACACCACCAAGAACCTGCGACAGATCGGTCAGGAGCTGGGGGTGTCCACCATCGTCGAGGGTGCGGTGCAGCGCTCGGGCGCCACGGTGCGCATCACCGCCCAGCTCATCGATGCCCAGACCGACGAGCACCTGTGGGCCGAGACCTACGACCGGGAGCTCACCGCCGGCAACCTGTTCGCGATCCAGACCGAGATCGCGACCAGCATCGCCCATGCGCTCAGCGCCACCCTCAGCCCGGAGGAACAGCAGGCGCTCGATCGCCAGCTCACGGACGACCTCCAGGCGCTGGAGGCCTACCAGCGTGCCCGTCGCAACCTGCAGTCCTTCCGTCTGGACGAAGTGCGGAACTCGCTGATCGAACTCGAGTACGCGATCGAGCGTGACCCCGGCTTCGCCGCAGCCTACGCCCTGCGCTCGCGCTTCCAGACCTGGAACTACTGGACGATCGAGACCGATCCGGTCTACCTGCAGCGCGCTTGGGCGGACATCGAGGCCGCGCGCGCGATCGACCCCGAGCTCCCGGAGATCGACATCGCCGAGGGCATCTACTACTACTGGGGCTTCCTGGACTACCCGCGGGCGCTGGCGGTGCTGGAGCCGGCGCTGGCTGCGTACCCGAACGACGCTGACCTGCACATGGTGGTGTCCTGGGTGAACCGTCGCTACGGTCGCTTCGACGTCGCGATCGAACACATGCGTCGCGCGATCTCGCTGGATCCGCGCAGCGTCGAGGGCCCGGCGACCCTCGCGGAGACGTTCCTGCAGATGGGCCGCTACGATCAGTTGCCGGCGATCATCGATGCCATGGATGCCATCGTCCCCGATGCGCCGCGGGCGATCGCCATCCGCGCGGACGCCGCGCTCCAGCGGGACGGCGACCCTGAGTCATCCGCGCGTTACTGGAGCCTGGTGCAGGGCGATCTCAGCTACGCCCGCATCAGCGAGTACAACATGCGCCTGGCCACCGGTCAGTTCGATCGCGCGCTGGCGCTGGCGGACCTGATCGGCACGAACCGGAACCGTGGCTCCACCACGACGGCGTCCATGCTCCGCGGCCTGGCCCTGCACGTCGCCAGTGATCCGGCGGCGGGAGCGGCGCTGCGGACCGCTCGCATCGAGCTGGAGGCGATGCTGGCCGCGGAACCCGGCGCAGGTGAGCACGCACTGGCGCTCTGCCAGGTGGTCGGCGCGCTGGGTGACGCGACGGCCGCGGTCGAGGACTGCGCGCGCGGTCTGCGCGACGTGGGGCGTGACGCCTTCGATCACTACCGCCTGTACGTGGTGAACGCGGCACAGGGCCTGGCCATGGCTGGTGAGCACGATCGTGCCTTCGACCTGCTGGAGGACGCCATCACGCAGCCCATGGGTCCGCGACGCAACGCGCTGCGATTGGATCCGCTTCTGAGCGATCTGCACGACGACCCACGGTGGGCCGCGCTGCTCGAGGAGGCGCCGCTATGAGTTTCCTCGCCGAGCTCAAGCGCCGGAACGTCATCCGCGTGGGTGTCGCTTACCTGGTCGCATCCTGGCTGCTGATCGAGGCCAGCTCCCAGATCCTGGACATCTACGCCGCGCCGGAGTGGATCAGCCGTGTCATCGTGGCGCTGCTCGCGATCGGGTTCCCGGTGGCGTTGTTCTTCGCTTGGGCCTTCGAGATCACCCCGGAGGGCGTGAAGCGTGAGGCCGAGGTGGATCGCGACGCCTCCATCACCCACGTCACCGCGCGCAAGCTCGACGTCATCACCATCGTGATGGTGGTGCTGGCGGTGGGGGTGGTGATCACCGAACGATTCATCGCACCGGTCCCGCTGGGCGCTGATCGCGGCCAGGAGGCCGTTCCCACGGACGGTCGGGCCTCGGTCGCCGTGCTGCCCTTCGTGAACATGTCGGGGGACCCGGAGAACGAGTACTTCAGCGATGGCCTGACCGAGACCCTGCTGCACATGCTGGCGCAGGTGGACGAGCTGCGCGTGCCGGCACGGACCTCATCCTTCGCGTTCAAGGACACCAACACCGACATCCGCGACATCGCGGCCCAGCTGAACGTGTCAGCGGTGCTGGAGGGCTCGGTGCAGCGCGCCGGTCAACGCGTGCGCATCACGGCGCAGCTGGTGGACGCGCGCGACGGCAGCCACATCTGGTCGCAGAACTACGACCGCCAGCTCGATGACATCTTCGCGATCCAGGACGAGATCGCGAACGCGGTGGCGCGCGCCATGACCGCCTCGCTGTTGGGCGACGCCGCGCCGGACGCTGGCGCAGGGCGCGGCGGCCCTGCGATAGAGGCGCTCTCCACCCGCAGCACCGAGGCCTACGACGCGTACCTCAGGGGGCTTGCGAAGTTCTCCGAGCGCTCCTACTCCGCACTAGACGAAGCTGCGCGCGCGCTGCGCGAGGCGCTGGTGATCGATCCGGGTTTCCGGGAGGCCCGTCTCGCGCTGGTCCGCGTCTACCTGGACATGGGGGACACCGGCCTGCTGGGTGGGAGCGAGGCTGCCGAGCGTGCGTCGGCTGCGTTCGGGCCACTGCGCACGGACGGCAGCGATCCGGTCGCCGTCGGGTCCGGTGCCTACATCGACTTCATGGATGCGCGTTCGCGGCGCATCGTGCAGAAGGAGGAGAGCGAGGCGACCTTCAACACCATCGCCGCCTCGATCGCGCGCGCACCGAACGAGATCGCGTTGTACGACATGGCGATCGGCGTGCTCGGGAACATCGGTGATCGCAGTGAGGAGCAGCTGGCGTTCCTGGACCGCGGCCTCGCAGTGGACCCGCTGAACGCTGGCCTGATGGGCACACGCGGCCTGGTCCTGGCGTTCGCTCTGGATCGTGAGGACGAGGCATTGGAGGCCTTCGCGCGCGCCCGGCAGATCCAGCCTGATGACCCGAACCTGTACGTGAACACCGCGCTCGTCCACGGGCAGCGGCGCGAGTTCGCCGAATCGATCCACTGGATGGCCGAGGCTGCCGATGTCGATCGCCAGGACCCCGAGATCCCGGCCTTCGTGGCGCAGACCCTGATGGACATGGGGCTGTACGAGCAGGCGGAGCGGTGGATCACTCGCGCCGAGTTCGTGGATCCGGATGCCGGGGCCTCGCAGACGGCGCGACTCGTCTACCTCTACGGGATGGACCGGCGGGACGAAGCGCTCGCGCTGGCGGAGCGCATCCTGCGGGCGCAGGTGGACAACCGCAGGGGGCGCTACGAAATGGCGGCGCGGATCTACGCCTGGGAGATGCACGCGCGCGGCCAGGATCAGGCGGTGTTCGACCTGTTCGAGAGCCTGGCGCCGGGGTGCACCTCGGATCCGGCCTACGAGCCACAGGACGCCTTCCAGGTGCGGTTGATCAACTACGGGATGATCCTGCGGGTCCGGTCCCTGCCGGCTGCGGAGCGCCCGGTCTGGATCGAGGCGCGTTCGTCCTACCTGGACCGCGTGGTCCCGGGTTGGCGCGAGGACGACGACTTCGCGGAGCCGCTCTATCTGTTCGGGGTGATGGATCTGGACACCGCGGCGGCGGCGCAGGCGCGCGAGCTGCGGGCGGAGTTCGACTACAACGCCTACGCGCGCGTGTACTACTCGTTGCCGGACCTCCAGCCGCTGATGACCCACCCCGCCGTGGCTGCGGTGGTGCAGGATATCCAGGCGAAGTACGCCGAGCAGGCCGAGCTGTACCTGCGGTTGGCAGCAGCTGGGGAGATCCCGGGCGCATGAGGACCATCGTATGAGCGTGGAGCACCCCATCGCGGGAGCGACCTCCCGGTCGCGATCAGTGCGGGGGCATCGCGGGCGGGAGCCCGCTCCCACGGGCTACGCGTGGGGTGGTGGACGATGAGCCTCATGGAGGAACTGAGGCGCCGCAACGTCATCCGCGTCGCCGTGGGATACATGGTCCTGTCCTGGCTGGTGTTGCAGGTCGTGGACGTGCTCGCCGACGCACTCGAGCTGCCCGGCTCCTACAGCAAGTTCATCGTCATCCTGCTGGCGGTCGGCCTGATTCCGGCACTGGTGTTCTCCTGGGTGTTCGAGGTCACGCCCGAGGGCCTGAAGCGCGAGTCGGAGATCGCGCCGGACGAAGCTGCGCGTGCTCACACCACGAGGAAGCTGGACCTCGCGATCATCGTGCTGCTAGTGGCGGCCATCGGCCTGTTCGGTGCGGACCGGTTCATCGGCGATCGCGGGCAGGAGCCCGCTCCCACGAGCGTGACCTCCAGCGCGCCGGTGATCACGGACGCCTCGGTCGCGGTGCTGCCCTTCACCAACATGAGCGGGCAGGTGGAGAACGAGTACTTCTCCGACGGCCTGGCCGACACCCTGCTGCACATGCTGGCGCAGACGCCGGACCTGCGGGTCGCGGCTCGCACCAGCTCCTTCCGCTTCAAGGGCCAGCAGGTCGACGCCCGGGACGTCGGGCAGCAGCTCAACGTCGCCACCGTGCTCGAAGGCTCGGTGCAGCGTGCGGGCGATCGCATCCGCGTGATCGCGCAGCTGATCGACACCCAGACCGGCTACCACTTGTGGTCGGAGACCTTCGACCGGGAGCTCACCGACATCTTCCAGGTGCAGGACGAGATCGCTGGGCATGTGGCCGATGCGCTGTTCGCCTCCTTGCTCGACGGCGGCGCTGCGCCGGCGACCGAGGCGCCGGATGATGTCGGCGGTACCGACAGCGTTGCAGCCTACGAGGCCTTCATGCAGGCGAACGCACGCCTGGAGAGCCGGACCACCGAGGATGTGGAGGCGGGCATCCAGCTTCTGGAACTCGCGACCCAGTTGGACCCGGGCTACGGTAGGGCCTGGGCGCGCCTGGCTGAGGTGCAGACGTACCGCGCCCAGTACGGGACCGCGACCTTCGGAGAGGTCGCGCTCGGCATCCGGACCGCTGCGGAGCGTGCGATGGCGGTCGCGCCGGACCTCGCCGAAGCGCAGCTCGCGCACGCGCAGATGCTATCGGTCGAGAACGCGCCACTGCCGGACCTGGAGGCTGCGGTGCAGCGTGCGTTGGACCTGAACCCCAACAGCGTGCGCGCGCTGCTCTGGCTCGCCGACATCCATGAGTCGAAGATGGACGAGGGCGCACGCCTGCGCACCATGTTGGCGGCGGTGGAGCGCGATCCGCTGGACGTCCACCTGCGCCGGCGGATCGTGGATGCGTACCGCGACAACGGGCTGGAGCGCGAGGCGGACGAAGCGCTGGAGCGCGCGGTCGCGATGGATCCGGACTCAGTGGCTACGCGGCGCCTTCAGGCTGCCGCGCTGGTCGGGCGCGGCGACGTCGTCGGCGCGGTCCGGATCCTGCGCGATCTGCTCGCGGAGAACCCTGAGCAGCTGCAGCTGTACATGATGCTGTCCCGCATCTACATCCGCCTCGGGGACACCGAACTGGGGATCGCCTACATGCAGCGCGCCTGGGACATCCGGCCCGAGCGCGTGCACGACGACCTGGCGCTGGTGTACCTGGAGAGTGGCGACCGCGAGGCCTTCCTGCGGCACTGGGCCGACTACCGCGCGTTCTCCGCGACCGAGCGAGAGGGTGAGGACGACCTCGCCGGCATCGACCGGCTGGACGCCATCGTCCGGCAGGACTGGCCGCGGGCCCGCGAACTGACCGAGTACCGGCTCCAGCGCGCGCGCGACGATGGCTACCCCGTGTCCGTTGCCCAGGAGAGTGTCCTCCTGGCCGGGGTGGCCAATCGCCAGGGCGATCGAGCCACGGTGACAGCGGCGATGACCGTGGTGATGCGCATGGTGGATCGGTCCGCATCGTTGGGCGCGGACTACCCATACCTGGACCTGATCCGCGCGGTGGATGCGGCGTACCGCGGCGACTTCGATGCTGCTGCACGGTCGATCGCGCGGGGCATGGGCGACGATCCCGTCTTCACCATCCTCGATGCCTCGCTGTTCGATTCCGGGCTCCTGCCGCCGCCGGAGCTGATGGAGAGCGCGCCGTTCCAGGCGCTGCTGGCTGATCTCATGGAGCGCCGCGCCGCCGCGCTGGCTGAGCTCCACGCCGCGTTCCCGGAGCCGCTGCTGTGAGCTTCCTCGGTGAGCTGAAGCGCCGGAACGTCATCCGGGTGGCCGTCGCGTACCTGGTGGTGTCCTGGCTGGTCCTGCAGGTCGCCGACGTGGTGTTCCCGGCGCTGCACCTGCCGGAGTGGAGCATCACGCTGGTCACGGTGCTGCTGGGGCTCGGGTTCCTGGTGGCGCTGGTGTTCTCCTGGATCTTCGAACTCACGCCTGAGGGCCTGGTGCGCGACACCGGACAGGGTGATCACAGCCACGCCACGCGCAAGCTGGATGTCGCGACCATCATCGCGGTGATCGCGCTGATCGGATTCATGCTCTGGCACTCGTCGTCGGATCGCGGCCAGGTGCGGGCGCCCACTGTGGCCGATGGGGATCGCGGGCAGGAGCCCGCTCCCACGGTGGCGACCACTGGGCAGGATGGTCTCGTGCTCGGCGTCGCAGTGCTGCCCTTCGAGAACCTGAGCCCCGACCCCGACAACGCCTTCTTCGCCAGCGGCGTACACGAGGACGTGCTGACCTTCCTGTCGCGCGTCGCCGAGCTGCGGGTGATCTCGCGAACGTCGGTGGAGAACTATGCGGACTCCCAGCTCAGCCTGCCCGCCATCGGCCGCGAGCTCGGGGTGAGCCATGTGGTGGAGGGCAGCGTGCGCCGCGCCGGTGACCGCGTGCGCGTGACGGTGCAGCTGATCGATGCGGCCACCGACGAACACGTCTGGGCCGAGAACTACGACCGCACCCTGACCGACATCTTCGCCATCCAGTCGGAGATCGCGCAGGCCATCGTGGATCAGGTGCAGATCGAGCTCAGCCCGGAGGAGGTGGAGGCGCTCGCGGACCTCGGGACCGACAACATCGATGCCTACGACCTGGTGATCCGGGGCCGCGAGCTGCTCAACCGGAGCGTGCGGTCCAGTTTCGTGGCCGAGACATTCCTGGAGTCGGTGGAGCTGTTCCGCCGGGCTGTCGCGCTAGATCCCGGATACCGCACCGCCCGCCTGGCCCTGATCGATGCCTGCGCCAGCGTGATCTGGTTCGGGACCACCGAGCAGGCGACCGGATGCCGCACGCGCATCGAGGACGACATCGAGGCGCTGCGTGCGATCGCGCCGGGGAGCCTGGACGTCGCGGTGGCGGAGGGCATCTACCGCTACCGGGTGCAGGGGGACAACGCCGGTGCGGTCGAGGTGCTCGGGCCGGTGGTCGCGCAGCGCCCGAACGACCTTCTCGCCCTGACCTACCTGGCGCTGGCGGGGCGCCGCCTGCAACTCTGGGACACCGCGATCGATGCGATCAGACGCACGGTCCAGATCGATCCAGCGAACCGGCGTTGGCATCGACTCCAGGTCGAGGTCCTCCACAACGCGGCCCGCTACGACGAGGCGATCGCCGAGGCGGAAGCCGCGCTGCGGCGTTTCCCGGACGACGCGGCTCTGATCGAGCGCCATGCGAGCCTGCGGTTGATCCACCTGGGGGACGTCGCAGACTTCGGTCGTTACGTCCGCGGGCTGGATGCCAGATCACGTGCAATCCGGGTCCCGTACTGGCACTACGACGGGGTCTTCCCGAGTGCGGAGGCCGCTCTGGCATGGGATGCGGATGCGGATCCCGCGGGGAGCCCGATCGACGAATGGGGCACGCGTGCCCGCCGCGCGCAGATGGAGTGGCTGGCGGGGGACCGCAGTGGCCCGGTCACCGAGCTGCAGCCCATGCTCGCCGGGTTCGACCAGATCGTCGCGATGTTCGGAGGAGCCCTCCAGGCGCGGGCGTTCCGGGCGGAGCTCTACGCGATGGCCGGACACCGCGAGGAGGCGCTGGAGATGCGCGAGGCCTTGCTCCGCGAGATCCAGGACAGCGACGACGTCGTCATCGTGAACTCCGTGCGTTCGATGCTGGCCCGCACCCTGGCCTGGGCCGGTGAACCGGAGGCCGCGTGGGCGGAGCTCGAGCCGCTGATCCGGCAGCCGAACGGCCCCACCGATTGGGACCTGGTCCTGGACCCCTTCATGCAGCACACCCTGGGTGAGGTGCCGGAGTACCAGGCGCTGGTGGCGGACGTCGAGGCGCGGCGACGATGAGCTTGCTCGCCGAACTCAAGTGGAAATAGGGGTCAGACTCCGATTTCCTCGACCATGGAACCAGTCGGCGATGCCGTAGCGGGAAATCGGAGTCTGACCCCTATTCCCCCTATTCCCCTGGCGGAGGAAGCGCTGGAGACCATCGATGAAGCTCTGGAGACCTTCGGCGCCAACCGTTGGATCCAGGCCACCCGCGTCAGCGCGCTGCTGGTACTCGGGAGGACGGACGAGGCGATCCGGGCGTCCCTGGAGATGCCGGTGGACACCCCGTTCTTCGGCCTCACCACGCGCGTGCGAGCACTGGTCGCAGCCGGTCGGGTGGCTGAAGCGCGCGCGGTCTTCGACGAGTTCGTCGCCCGCAACGGGACCGAGGACATCGTGGTCATGGAGGCCGCTGCGCTGCTCGGTGAGCGTGAGCTCGCGAACGGGATCGCCGCTCGCCTGGACGCCCGACCGGGCGGCTCGATGATCCTGCTGGTCTCCAGTGCCAACTGCCAGTGCGGCGAAGAGTTCGACCTGTCGGCGACCCCGAACTTCGCCGCCAGGATCGCCGAGTCCGGGGCACCGTGGCCGCTGCCGGAGCTGATGGCGCTGCGGGAGGGCGGGCGGTGAGCGGGCTCCGCTGAACCAGATGCCCCGCGTGACTGTCAGACCCCAGATGGAGACCACCCGCACCAGGACCGACGCCGTGGAGCGCAACCTGTACCGCAGCGAGCAGCTGGGCGTGGGCCGCTTCGAGTGCAGCCCGGACCGGCCGGAGTTCCCCTGCACCGACCCCCTGCAGAACGACCTGTTCGTGTTCGTGCGCGAGCCGCTGTGGTGGAACCGGGGTGTCGGCGGCTGGGGTTTCCTCGGCCCCGGCGCGGTCGTGATGCACCGCAAGGGCGCGGCCATCCGGCGGCGTGCGGTCACGGCCGCGGGCGATCGCGCGGATTTCTTCGCCGTGACGCCCGAGCTGTTCGAGGAGGCGCTGATCTCGGCGGGTGCGGATCCGGACCGGGTCACCACCATGACCGACCCCATCCTGCCGGACCTCCGGGTACGCGCGGCCCAGCGGGGGCTGATCGCCGCGCTGGAACAGGGCGAGGTGGACGCGCTGGAGGTCGAAGCCCGCAGCTTCGAGCTGCTGGACGCGCTGGCGCACATCGTCGCCGGCGCGGACCGCAGTGGTTCCGGACGTGCGGCGACGGTGGCGCGCAGGCAGCGCCTGGTCGACCGCGCGCGTGCGTTGCTGGACGCGAACCTGGCCGAGCCCCTGACCATGAACGAGATCGCGCGCGAGGCGGGCGCTTCGGTGTTCCACCTCTGCCGCGCGTTCCGCGAGCGCACCGGCATGACGCTGGGGGCGTACCGGCTCCAGCAGCGGGTGGGCGCGGCGCTGGATCGCCTGGCGCAGGGCAACGATGACCTCGCGACCCTGGCGGCCGAGCTGGGCTTCGCCAACCACAGCCACATGACCCGCAGCTTCCGCCGCCTGCTCGGCATCCCCCCCTCCGCCGTCAGCAGCAGCATCGCAAAGCACCGCATCGCCGGTTGAGCCGATCCGCGTTGTCCATCAGGTCCGCGACGGACTAGGCTTGGACCGAGGCGGGTGTGCCCCGGTCCCTGACCGGCCCGCGGGGTCCATGGGCATTGCGGAGGGGGGTATCGGCGATGACGCTGGAGACCGTGAAGGTACCGGAGGCGTTCCGG
>Ga0214472_10000479_pt1 | contig 49286 bp, 44 predicted proteins | sample RVTome_6_FD_207662 | JGI IMG/M metagenome (GOLD analysis project Ga0214472, IMG submission 207662) | Soil microbial communities from uranium-contaminated site in the Upper Colorado River Basin, Wyoming, United States - RVT140D175 | ecosystem: Environmental > Terrestrial > Soil > Contaminated >...
TCCACGCTGTTCTGGTCCGGCGTGGGCGAGCTGCCGCCGGGCGTCTCGTCGCCGACGTACTCGTTGTCCATGACGCTGTCGTCGGGGTCGCCCACGCGGATGTTCGCGCCTTCGCCGGGGATCTGCTCGGGTTGCTCGCCGGCGACGAAAGGCACGACGCCGGTGCGCTGCGCCTCGGCCGCCACCGCGGTCGATGAGGGCGCGGACGCCAGCTCGGGCGGCACGCCCGCCGGCGCCCGCCGCGCCGCGGGCCGCCGGCGGCTCTTCGCGCGCGTACCCGGTTTCCGTTTCCGCCCGCCGCCGCCGGTTTTGCTCTTCATGCCACCACCTTGCGATAGACGGCCTGAGCAGGAACCGTGCCAGCGCCGGCCCCGAAAAGACCGGTGCTACGATCGCGCCGTGGACCTCGAGATCCCGCCTGCTCTTCGCCGTCTGCTCGACGCCGTCGCCGTGGCGGGGGGACGGCCGTACGTGGTGGGCGGCGCGGTACGCGACGCGCTTCTGGGCTTGCCCGTCAAGGACTTCGACGTCGAGGTGTTCGGCCTTCACCCGGACCGTCTGAAGACGGCCCTCCAGTCGATCGGCGACGTCAACGCGGTGGGCGAGGCGTTCACGGTTTACAAAGTGGCCGGGCTCGAAGGGGTGGACGGCTCCATCGACGTCTCCATCCCCCGCCGCGACTCCAAGGTGGGGCCGGGCCACCGTGGCATCGCGGTCGCCGGCGACCCGGACCTGTCGCTCGAGGAGGCCTCCCGGCGCCGCGACTTCACGATCAACGCCCTCCTCCTCGATCCCGCGACCGGCGCGATCGCCGATCCGCACGGCGGGCAGGCGGACCTCGCCGCGCGCCGCCTCCGGGCCGTGGACGCGCGGAGCTTTGGCGAGGACCCCCTCCGGGCGCTGCGCGCGGTACAGCTCGCGGCCCGGTTCGAGCTGACGGTAGACGCCGACACGGCTCGGCTCTGTTCCTCCATGGCGCTGGCCGAGCTTCCCGCCGAGCGCGTCTTCGGAGAGGTGGAGAAGCTGCTGCTGAAGGCCCGCCGCCCTTCGATCGGCCTGCGCCTCCTGCGGGAGTGGGGGATGCTGCCGGCCGTGGCGCCGGAGATGATCCCGCTTCCCGACACGCCGCAGGAGCCGGAGTGGCACCCCGAGGGCGACGTCTGGACGCACACCCTGCTGGCCATGGACGAGGCCGCGAAGCAGATCGCGGACCTGGACCGGCCGCGGGCCCTGGCCGTGATGCTGGGCACGCTGTGCCACGATCTGGGCAAGCCCGCCACCACCCGCTTCGAGGAGGGCCGGCTGCGCTCGAAGGGGCACGAGGAAGGAGGCCTGGAGCCGACCCGTACCCTGCTCGACCGCTGGAACGTCCACACGCTCCTGGGCTACGACCTCCGCGGCCAGGTCCTGGCCCTGGTGGGGAACCACCTCAAGCCGTATCAACTCTACAAGGACCGCGAGCTCGTCACGGACGGGGCGATCCGGCGCCTGTCCGCCAAGTGCGAGCCGATCCTGCTCCACCGAGTGGCGCGCGCGGACTGCCTGGGGCGCAGCCCGGGCCAGTTCTCCACCGAGCCCATGGACTGGTTCCTCCGCCGCGCGGAGGAGCTGGACGTGGCGGAGCACCCGCCGGAGCCGATCCTGAGGGGCCGCGACCTGCTGGCCCTGGGCCTATCGCCGGGCCCGGAGATTGGCCGGATCCTGCGCGCGGTCTACGAGCGCCAGCTCGACGGCGCGGTCACCACGATCGAAGAGGCCCGGGCCGAAGCGCGCCGGGTGCTGGCGCTTTGATCGCACCGGAACCTCGGCGATCCCCCTATTCGACCCGGAAGTGCCACGCCTGTCAGATACGGTCTCAATCCTCGCGGTTGGCGCCGGTGACATGGGAGGCCCTGGGCATCTTGACATCAGTGGTATTGAACATCATGATGACGACATGCGGACCACGCTGACGTTGGACCGAGACGTGGCGGATCGCCTCAAGCTGGAAATCCGTCGCAGCGGGAAGGCGATGAAGGCGGTGATCAACGAGGCGCTGAGGCTCGGGCTCGGGCTCGTGGGCAAGCCCGTCCGGCCGCCGCGCTTCGAGGTCCGGCCACACGCCTTCGGGTTCAAGCCCGGGATCGATCTGGATCGGATCAACCAGCTCGTGGACGAGCTGGAGTCGGAGGAAACGGGCCGAAAGCTCCGCCCGTGATCTTGCCGGATATCAACCTGCTTCTCCACGCCTACAACCGGGAATCACCGGCCCACGCTGCTGCTCGCCACTGGTGGGAGAAGCTGATGAATGGCACCGGACAGGTAGGCCTGGCCTGGGTGGCGATCCTGGGCTTCGTGCGAATCTCCACTCACCGGCACATCCTGAGCAATCCGCTACCGGTGGACGCCGCGTGCGCCATCTGCCGCTCGTGGCTGGCGCAGCCACAGGTCAGCGTGCTGCACCCTGGCAGCCGCCACGGGGAGATTCTCTTTGGGCTGCTGGGTTCCCTGGGCACGGGCGGAAACCTCACGACGGACGCCCACCTTGCCGCCTTGGCCATCGAGCATCAGGCCGAGCTGCACTCCACTGACGCGGACTTCAGGCGTTTCCGCGGCCTGCGGTGGACCAATCCCCTGATGTAATGACCCTCGCAGCGGCCGCCCGGGAGGTCGGGGAGCCCTTCGCCAGGGCCGTGCTCTGCTTCCAGCTTCTCTCCTGGGAGCTACCGCCCGCGCTAGCGGCGGCGGAGGAGCCCGAATGCATGGTCGACGGCTTGGCCCTCCAGCCGCTCGTGGCGGACGCGGCTCCGGGGCTCAAGGGCGGGGTCCGTCGCCAGCGTGACAAGCACACGCTCGACGAGCGGGCCGGGCTCGTGGACGGGATTGGCCTCAGGGTCGGCCAGGGAGGCTGTGTGCACTACGGTCAGACCTACGAGTTCTCCGGCCTCCAGGATGCGACGAGCCCGGACGAGCGCGAGCACTACTTCGCGGTGGCCGCGGATCTGCTCGAGCGCCGGCTCGGACCCGGGGGCGAGCCGCTCGGCGGCTCGCTGGCCGAGTCGCTCCGGACGGGGGCGAAGTCGCTCCCTCAGTGGATCGAGGCCGCGGCGTCGGCCCGCACCGGAGCCCCGGTCCACGTCTGGGGTGAGTGCTCCGAGGCGCGCTGCTCCACGGGGTTCGCATGCGGCGACGCCACCTGCACGGTGGAGGTCGCGCCCGCCGGAAAGGGGCGCGTGACGCTCACCGTGATCTACGATTTCCCCCTGTAGTCTCGTTAGTGACCTGCCCGACGGCACCCGGCGGATCGGCTTCGAATACGCGCGAGGCTGACGCGGCGTTGGGACGAGACCGCTGGTGGCCCTGGGCCGCCGGCGCCAGCGGCCTGCTGCTGAGCCTCTGGCTGCTGCAACCGGGCTACATGAGCTTCGACTCGGCGTACCAGTGGCAACAGGGCCGGATGGGCCAGTACCACGACGGGCACCCTTCGGTCATGGCCATGCTGTGGAGAGTGGTGGACCGCGCCGTCCCCGGTCCGCTGGGGATGTTCGCCCTGCAGGCGGTGCTGCTCTGGACCGCGCCGGCCGGCATCGGCGCCGGCCTCGCCTGGCCTCCTCGATGGCGGGCGCTCTTGGTGCTGGCCTGGGGCCTGTGGCCGCCGGTCTTCGGCCTGCTCGCGCACGTGTGGAAAGACGTCTGGACCATGGCGCTGTTCGCGCTGGCCGTCTGGGCGCTGCAGGTGGAGGCTGCGGCGTCCCTCGGCCTGGCTGCGGGCCGCCGCGCTCGGCGCGCTGCTTCTGGGCTGTGCATTCCGGCACAACGCGATCAGCGGGGCGCTGCCGCTGGTCGCGTGGTGGGCCGCCCGCACGCTGCGGGCCCACGCGCGGCCCGCGGGACGCGCCGGCTGGCGGCTCCTGGGCTTGACGCTGGTGGCCGCTCTGTTCCTGCAGCTCGGGGCGGGACTTCCTGCACGCCACCCGGCGGTGAGGCGCATCCGTGCCGTCTGGTCGCCGGTCGCGCTATGGGACATGGCGGCGGTTTCGCTACGCGAAGGCCGGCTGCTGTTCCCGCCCGGCTTCGCCATCCCGGAGCTGACGCTCCACGAGCTGCAGGGGTACTTCCGCGACTACTCGGCCACCACGATCTTCCAGACCGGCCACCTGCGGCATACCCTCTACTCGGACCATTCGGCCGAGGACGTGCGTCGCCTCCTCAAGGCCTGGCTGCGCCTGCCCCTCGACCACGGCTGCGCCTGGGCCGCCCACCGCCTGCGGCTGTCGGCCATGCTGTTCGGCTGGGACCGGACCGGCCGGCCCGACTTCCAGGTGTTCTCCCCGTGCGGTACGAGCTGCCGGGCAACCCGCAGCTCCCGTACCGTCCTTCGCGCGCGCAACCCTACGCGATGGGACGGCTCATGAGCCTCGCGGCCACCCCGGTGTTCGCCGGGTGGATGTACCTGCTGCTGGCCTTCGCGACCGCCGTTGTGGCAGGCATGCTCGCGGCGCGCGGGCGGCCGCTACCGCAGGCGGGGCTGGCACTGGCGGTGGCGCTGTCGTGCCTTGCGTATTCGCTGCCCCTGACCCTGGTCGCGGGCAGCGTGGAATTCCGCTACCTCGCGTGGCCCGTGCTGGCCGCGCTCCTGGCGCCGCCGCTGCTGGCCTCGAGGGCGGCCGGTAAGTCACCGGCTTCGAGTGGAGAATGAAGGGCCCGAGAGCGAGATGTATTGAAGGTGGGCGACGAGGCGCAAGCTCGACGGTGCGGTCAGTACGACGGCGCCCATGCCTATTCGATCCTGAATTGCATCAGCTCGACCGGGACGATCTGGCCATAGCGCTGGCCGAAGATGCCCCACCAGGAGCCGTCCTGTTCGTTGTCCGCCCAGGCTACGACGAAGTTGCCCAAGGATCCGGTATCGGCGGCGACGGATGCATGACCCTGAAAGTTCGTCGTATAGGTGTTGACCCGGAACTCGGAGCCGAGAGGAGTACCGGAGCTGGCGTAGCGCTGGCCGAAGACACCGCCGGTCGGGTCCGGCGGGCCGCCGCTGCTCCAGACTACGACGAAGTTGCCGGAGGCGTCGGCGACGACGTCGGGGCGGGACTGCCAGCCCGTGGTGTAAGTGTTGACCCGGAACTCCGACCCCAGAGGAGAGCCCGAGTTGCCGTAGCGCTGGCCGAAGACGCCTCGGCCCGAGCCGTCCTGCGCGGTGCTCTCCCAGACGACGACAAAGTTGCCGAGGGAGTCGGTGGCGACGGAAGGATGGAGCTGATAGCTCGTCGTGAAGGTGTTCACGCGGAACTGGGACCCGAGAGGGCCGCCCGAGCTGGCATAACGCTGGCCGAAGACGCCAGATTCCGAGCCATCCTGTCCGAAGCTATGCCAAACGACGACGAAGTTGCCGGAGGAGTCCGCGGCGACCGAAGGATACCTTGCACCGCCCATGGTGTAGGTATTGACGCGGAATTCGGAGCCGAGCGGCGCGCCGTCGCTGGCGTAGCGCTGGCCGAACACGCCGAAAGTGCCCGCCCCGTTCCCCTGCCATGCCACTACGAAGTTGCCCGAGGAGTCCGCGGCGAGCGAGGGAAACACCTGGTAGCCCGTCGTGTACGTGTTGACGCGGAACTCGGAACCGAGAGGGACGCCAGAGCTGGCGTAACGCTGGCCGAAGATGCCCGAACTCGAGCCATCCTGGTTGAAGCTGCGCCAGGCCACGACGAAATTGCCGGCGAAGTCCGTGGTGACCGCGGGGTACATCTGATCGTCCGTCGCGTAGGTATTGACGCGGAACTCGGAACCGACGGCGCTGCCGTCGCCGGCGTACCGCTGCCCGAAGATCCCGAAACCGGAGCCGTCCTGGTTTTCGCCGCTGTGCCACACGACGACGAAGTTGCCGTTCCGGTCGGCCGCGATGGAAGAGCCGGTCTGACACGGGCAGTCATAGCCGAATCCGCTCCCGCCTTGAGGTCCGGTCGTGAACGTATTGACGCGGAACTCGGGCCCGAGGGGATCTCCTTGCGGCCACGCCACCCGTGGACTGAACACGAGCACGACGAACACGAAGAGCAACGCGCGGCACATGACGCCTCCTTGGACACGTTGGTTCGGTACCACTATTCCACCCGGAAGCCCTGGAGCTCCACCGGGAGCGGCGGTCCCTGGATCCGGTCGACTGTCGTCACGGTGTTCAAACCATCCCAGCCCCCGAAGGCGATCAACGTGTCGCCGGCCTGTGCCGCGCGGAGGGAAAACCTAGCGGTTGGAAGTGTAGGACCCGCCGACCAGCTGTCGGAGGCCACGTCGTACAACTGGGAAATGTTGGTACTCTCTGGTTCCCGTGATTGGCCTCTAGGCAGCGTGTCATTTGTGAAGAACGGCGTACCGCCACCGACGATGATGATGTCCCCGTCACATTCGGCCGTCATAGCGCCCAGTACGGTTGCGCCCGGCCCGGCGACCATAGTGGAGATGACAGCACGAGGGGTCCACATATCGACAGGCGGGGGCGTGTACTCGTAGTTCGTGTCGACCAAGTTCCCGGCGGCGTCACGTCCCGAAATGACATACAACTTTCCCCCGGAAACGGCCGCCCCGGCCCTGGCCCTCGGCAAGGGCAGAGGCGCCACCGTGTTGTACGTCCCGGTGGCGAAGTTGAACTCCCAGTTCTGACTCTGGGCGACGCCAGCGCTATTGAGTCCGCCCACGAGGTAGACCACCCCCCCAAAGGCCCCTTTGCCCATTCCCGCGCGCGGATCAGGAAGTGAGGGGCCGGTGGTCCAACTGTTCGTGCTGAAGGTGTAAACCTGTACCAGGCTCAGAATGGTGCCGGACACATTTCCTCCCCCAAAAAGGAACAGGCGAGGGCCGTCCGGGCCACCTGCGGTATCGTAGGCCAGGGTCGCCCCTACGACGGGGATTGGAACGAGAGCGAAGCTCGTCGTCCACGTGTCCGTCACCGGATCGTAACGCTGGAGCAGATCGACATTTCCGCCACCACCAGGAGGGATGTTGGTGCCCGAAGCGGAGTAGATGAAACCACCGCCACTGGTGACCGCATGGCCGTGGACGGCGGCCGGCATCGGGCCGCCGGGGCTTGGGGTGTTCCAGGCGGGAAGGATACAGGTCCCGGCTTGCGCTCTGCTGGCCCAAACTACGGTCATCAGCGCGGCCCCAACGAAGCTTCGATTCCATCCCGATCTCAACACTGGGACCTCCTCTTGGCGCCTCGCAGCATCCGCGCCAGCGCCCGCCGCGCGGCTTCTACTGAATGACGCGACGAAAAGGGGCAAACAGGGTCACGCGGTGGACCTCGAGAGGCCAACCGCCGGGTTTGACGTAGGCAGGTCAGGGACTTAGGCTGAGCCCGATCCGGTCAGTGGGAGGCTTCGATGCCGTCCCAACCGAACGACGTAACGGGACTGCTCCGGGCTTGGAGCGGAGGCGATCAACGGGCACGAGACGAGCTCCTCCCCCTGATCTATGGGGAGCTCCGGCGCCGGGCCGCGGCCCACCTGCGCCGGGAGCGCCGCGGACACTCGTTTCAGCCCACCGCGCTGGTACACGAGGCCTATCTGCGGCTGGTCGACCAGCAAGTACCGTGGAAGAACCGCGCACACTTCTTCGGGCTCGCATCGGAGATGATGCGCCGCATCCTGGTCGACCATGCCCGAGCCCGGAAGCGCGGAAAGAGGCCCGGCGCGTGGACCCGCGTAGAACTGGATGAAGCCGTAGCGATAGCGGAGCAGCGTGATGTCGATCTGGTGTCGCTCGATCGCGCCTTGCAGGAGCTTTCCGACCTTGACCCACGACATGGGCGGGTCGTGGAGCTGCGTTTCTTTGGCGGGCTGACGCTCGAGGAGACGGCTGAAGTGCTGGGTGCCTCCGCGGCCACGGTCAAGCGTGATTGGAGCCTGGCGCGGGCCTGGCTTTATCGGCGTCTCACAAGCAGTTCGGACGAGCCTCCGGCGTGAAGAGGTTCGCCCTCATGAGGCTCTAGAAGTCGATGCGAAAGCCCGCCTGCTGCCGCCGCTTCTCGGCGGCGCTTGTCGGCAGGCCGAACAACGGTGACTGCAGGACACCGACGTATCCGCTGAAGTTATCGGTGTTGAGGAGGTTGTAGACCTCCCAGTAGACCGTGGCCCGCATCCGGTCGCGCAGGCGGAAGCTCTTCCCGACGCGCACATCCAGCGTGCTGAAGGCGTCGCCCCGGCGGGAGTTCCGCGGCTCGGGACGGTCGGGAAACGGGTCGGCGTCGAGCTGCTGGCGCGTGGTGGCGCTCCACGGCGGTGCGCTGCGGTACACGTACGCCCCGGACAGCTCGAGGCTCCACGGGAACGTGACGTTTCCGTGGACGGCCAGGTTGTGACGCCGGTCGGCGTTGTCGGGGCCCTGGTCCTCGGAGATGTCGAAGGGATTGTTGGGGCCCTCGAGCCCAGCGAAGATGGTGTCGCTGCTGTTCGACGTCGCCTTGGATAACGTGTAGGCCGCGTACAAGCGCCCCTGCTTTCCTTGATATCTCACCTGCGTCAGCAACGCGTTGTAGGTGCTCTTTCCTATGTTGACGATGGTTCCAATCCGGCCGAAGCGGGCGTCGGCCCTGGAGTAGACCCCATTGGACACGGTGATGTTCTGGTCCAGGCCCGCAGTACCCTGCCTTCCGAGTGAGAGGACGTAGTCCGCCTCTACCGAGATATCGTGCCCCAGCTGGTGCGAAGCCCCGATCGTGAACTGGTCGGTGAACGGCACCTCCAGCCCGGGGTCGGTCCGATTGACGATTTCGTTGGACGCCGGCACCATCGACAGATCCGGAAGGTACGGAAAGCTGCGCGCCAGGAACAGCCGCAGCGCTTGCGGGCTACCAAAAGGCGCCCACGACAGCGGGGCGTTGGCGTTGAACGCAAAAAAGCCGTCGGATAGCAGGCCGTTCGCGAAATAAATGGCGATGAAGTTGTTGTGGTTCTGGTCGTAGAAGCGGCCGGCGGCAAGTCGGACGACCGTGCCTCTCGAGCCCCAGGGGGTCCAGGCGACGCCGAACCGCGGCGCGACGTTGTCAGTGTCGCTGCGCGCCTTCTTCAACAGAGGCGTCCCGCCCTTGCGCGCCACGATGCGTGCGTTCTTCGCATCCACGTGCTCGTTGCCCGCTTCGAGGGTCCCGTCGTAGTCGTAGCGCAGGCCGAGGTTCAACGTCAGGTCATGCGTGAGCTGCCAGGTGTCCTGGACAAATAAGTATGAGTTCCAGCGCGCGGCGTCGACGACGGCCCGTCCTGTGTTCGCCAGCAGCATCACCGGGTAGCTGTTGGGGTCGTTGATGTCGAAGGCAATGTCGTTAGCGAAGAGGAACGATCCGTCGTGATAATTGGTCATGTCCATGATGAGGCGGACCCTGTAGAGCTGAACGCCCGCCTTGAGCTGATGGCCGCCGGCCGCCCAAGAGAAACTGTCGGCTATCTGGACGGTCGTCTCGCCCTGCAGGCCCGAGAAGATCGGGCAGCCCAATATCGCCCCGGGGTACTCCTGCCTGGAGAACGTTCCCGGGGGCCCGAGATCGAGATTGCCCGCGCCGCCCGTTCCCGATTTATTGCAGATGACCGGGGCCTTGTTCGAGCCGTAGACGGTCCGCAACTCGTTGAATCGCGAGTTGCCGATGGTTGTCGTCCAGCTCCCCACCACGCTCCAGATCGGACCTCCGAAGCGGTGACGCGTCTCTTCGGTCTCGAGGGCGGACAACTGCGGCTGGTTCGTGTTGACGCGATTCGTGCGGTCGAAGCGCACGGAGAGGCGATTGCGAGTGTCGAAGTTCGCATCCACCTTGATCATGAAGGGGTTGTCGCGCGCCGTGACCGGCAGGACGGTCTTCACGCCGCGCTGTCGCCAATAGTCGCTGATCGCGAGGACGTCCGATGACTCGCGATCGAAGCGCTCGTACCCCGCGAAAAAGAACAACTTGTTCTTCAGGATGGGCCCGGCCAAGAGTGCCCCGAGGCGCGTTTGCGACAACGGCAGCGGAGCATCGAGGTATTCCGGCTTCCCGCGCGCGTCGAATGTTCCCGCGAACGGAGCTGCGTCCAGCGCGTCGTCACGCAGGAAGCCGTAGAGACGCCCATGGAACTCGTTGGTGCCGCTGCGGGTGATGGCATTGATGATGCCGCCGGAGGCGGTCCCGAACTCCGCGGGATAGGAGTTGGTCATCACCTGGAACTCCTGGATCCAATCCTGGACGAACGTCGAAGACTGCCTGCCGAACTGCTGCCATTCGGCCGTGGCACCGTCGACGTAGAAGCCATTGGCGAAGCCCCGCTGGCCGTTTACCGAGAGACTCGGTCCGTTGCCCCCGGTGCCGAACGTCACCCCGGGCGCGAGTAGCGCCAAGGAGGCGAAATCTCGGTCGATGACGGGCAGGCGATCGATCTGGTCCTTGTCGATGATCGTCCCGATGGTGTTCCGGGTCGTCTCCAGGAGGGGCTGCGCGCCTGCCACGAGCAACTCCTCCGTGATCCCCCCGACCTTGAGGGTCACGTCGACGGTCGTCTCCTGACCGACGCGAAGGACCAGCCCGGCCATCCTTGTTTCCGAGAATCCGGGCAAGCTCGCCCGCAGCTCATATGCGCCAGCGGGCAGGTTGGGGATGAAGTACTGGCCTGAGCTGCCGGCGACCATCGTCCGCGAGGCGTTCGTCGCCGTGCTCCGCGCGGTAACGGCGGCCCCTTCCAACGAGCCTCCCTGCTCATCGCTCACGCGACCACGCAGGGTCGCCATGATGTTCTGAGCCCCCGCATTCGGGGCCGCCGACGCCACACCGATGCCTATTAGGAGGGCGTGGACGCGGACGGCGGGTCGGGTCATGGGCGCCTCTTGGGCTCTATGACATGGAGGACGCGAGCCTCGCGCGCGCGTCGCGCACCTCGGGAAGGTTCCAGTCCGCCTTGCCCCAGTGGTGGAGGAATTTCTGCAGAAGCTCGCGGCCGCGGACGCGGTCGCCGAGATCGAGCTTCAGCGTTCCGAGCGTGTAGTACGCTCGGATCTTGATTACGGGGTGGGCGTACGCTTGATTCTTCGGGGTCAAGAGCGTCTCCAACGCCTCCACCGCCTTCTTCTTCTCTCTTCTGGCCAGATAGGTCCTGGCCAGGGCATCGCGGAAGAGAGCCCCCGGCCCGAATTGCAAGGCTTCGTAGCGCAGCTTGCCGGAAGCGACGGCCTTCTCGAGTAATGGCTGCGCCTCGGAGGGCCGTCCTCCAGCCAGCGCCAGTTCCGCCGTGAGAGCGTCGCGATAGTGTGGGACGAGCGGGTTGCGGGCGACCTTCGCGACCTCTTCCAGCTTCCGGAGGTGGCGCTCGGCGCGAGCCAGATCACCTGCGCGGGTGGCGAATAGCCCCGCGAAATATAGGCAGAACGAACCATCGGGTTGGACCAGCAGCGGGCGCTCGGCCTCCCGGTGGGCGGCCGTGAGGTCTCCCTTCAGCGCCAGCAACTCCGCGAGGGCCTGAAGCATCGTCAACTCTGCGGATGCCCCGGTGCTCTCATCGGGCCGCAGGCGGGCGGGCACGAACGCCCGATAGGCGGCCTCCGCCCGGCCGAACTCGCCGACGGTTGCATGGAAGTGGGCTCTGGTCTGATCCAGGAAGGAGCGAGCGGCGCCATCGCCGTGCTTCTCGAGGATCTCCCGCACGATGTCCCAGCGGTCGGCGGCCAGAGCCTGGCGGGATCGACCATAGATCGGCCCGGGGCCTTCCGCCGGGTCGCCCACCCGCAGGGCCTCATCCAGGCGTCCTTCCGAAGCCAGGAACCTGCTGCGCAGGTGGCGGACGGTTTCGGGCGCCTTCGACTCCCACTCATCCAGCCTTTGGCGAGCCTTTTCGCGGTCATCGACGAAGTCGTAGGCTCCACCGAGATGCCAGTAGACGGCCCGGAAGTCGGGATCAAGCACCAGCGCCTCCTCCATGACCTCGATGGCGCGCCTCGGGTCCGCGTCTCGAGGCGAGTGCATGTAGGTCTCGCCGAGGAGGTAGAGCAGCTCCTTGTTCTCCGGATCCTGCGCGAGCGCCGACTCGAGCACGGGCAAGGCCTCGCTGAGCCGGCCGGTAGCGTAGAGGAAGTTCCCTTCCACCACCCGTCGGTCCCGCGCGGACAACTTGTCCTTCAGGGCGGCGGCCCGTTCCGCGGCCACGCGCGCTTCACTGCTTCCGTGGTGAAATTCGGCGGCCGCTACACTCAATCGGTAATGTGCGAGCGCGAAGTCAGGATCGATCTTGACCGCCAGGCGAAAGGCTTCTATCGCTTTCTCGAAGTGCTCGGGTTGCCACAACGCCAAACCTCGGGTGTAGGCGCGATAGGCGTCGGCGGACGCCGTTAGCTGACGTGTGAGCGGCACCACGCCGCCCGGCGATCGCGACCGACCGGTGAGGTACGCCCGTACCTGACCACCGAGCTCCTCGGCCATCGAGAAGACGTCGTCGGAACTCTTTCCCTCGACTCGATAGGAACCGAGGAGGCGCCCGCCTGTCACCTCCACCAGCTCCGCCGTCGCCACCGTGCGGGATCCGGCATGGGCAACCTGGCCCAGCACCATCTTCGCAGCCCCCGCGCGGCGTGCCACATCCGTGGCCACGGTCCGATCGGGCGTCCCTTCGGGCTTTCCGAGCTGCCGGGCGATGTCGGACAGCCTTTGGCTGCTCACGACCTGCAAGCCGTCCGAGGAGGCAAGTTCCGTTGTGACCAGTCCCGCGAGCATCCGTCCGACGCTGTCCGCGTCCGTTCGATCCGATAGGTTCTCGAAGTACATCACCGCCAGCGAGTTTGGCGCGGACGCTGGGGGCAAGGCCGCCCATCGAGCCGCGAGGATCAAGCCGATGAGGATCGTCACCGCTGCGGCAGCGGTGACTCCCTTGCGTACGAGGCGGCGATGGCCCGCAGCGATCGGCCTTCGTCCGTCCGGCTGACCGAGACGGCGCAGATCCGCGGCGAGGTCCCTCATGGTCTGGTACCGCCCGGCGGCATCCTTTCGAAGAGCCTTCTCGACGACGAGGGAAAGGTCGGCCGGAAGCTCCGATCGGAGCCGGCCGAGAGACGGCGGATTGTTGTGGAGGACGGCGTCGATGACCTCGGTGGGGGTGTTGCCGACGAAAGCCTTATTGCCGCTCGCCATCTCGTAGAGCACGGCGCCGAACGAGAAGATGTCGCTGCGCTCGTCCACCGGCCGTCCGAGGGCCTGCTCCGGCGACATGTAGGCGGCCGTCCCCATCACGAGGCCCAGGTCGCTCAAGCTGGTCGTCGTCCCCGAGCTCGGCTCCGAAGCGGCCAGGGACTTGGCCAGGCCGAAGTCGAGGATCTTGGGTCCCCTGGCCGAGATCATGATGTTCGACGGTTTCAGGTCGCGGTGCAGGATGCCCTTCCCGTGCGCGAAGGCAAGTGCCTCCGCCAGGGGAACGGCGATTTCGAGGACGCGGTCGAACGGCAGCAACGGTCCGTCCAAGACCGCGGCCAGCGTCGGTCCCTCGATGTGCTCGAAGCAGATGTAGTCGAGTCCGTCGGCGGTCCCGATCTCGTGGATGGTGCAGATGTTGGGATGGTTGAGGGCCGAGACCATCCGCGCCTCGCGCAGGAAGCGCTCCCGCCGGTCGGCGGCCAGGGCGAACTCCGGCGGCAGGATCTTGAGCGCCACGTCACGGCGGAGCCGTGGGTCGCGGGCGCGGTAAACCTCGCCCATCCCGCCCGTCCCGAGCAGCTCGATCAGCTCGTAAGGCCCGATCTTCGATCCAGCGGCTAGCGTCGGCGGACGGGGGACCGGGCTCGACGCAGGTGGCTCAGGCGTCCCCACCGGTTCCGCGATGAAGCTCCCGACCTGCCCATGGGCGGCGATCAGGGAATCGACCTCTCGTCGGAGATCCGCGTCGCCGGCACACGCCTGGTCCAGGTAAGGGGCGCGCGTGATCGGGTCGCGCTCGAGGGCGGAATGGAACAACTCCCTCACGCGCTGCCAACCGCGAGGGGTGCCGAGAGGCGTTGTCATCCGCCGCGACCGTCACGGAGCCCCGTGAAGCGCGCGAGCGGAGCTCCCAACTCTGTTACCGGCTGAACGTTGCGGAGACCCTACGCCCTTATGGGGCGATCGTCAAGATTCGAGGGGTCGGAAAGGCGCTGGGCAGGAACCATCCCGGACCGACGGCCAAGCGGCAGCCGGTAGGGTTGTGCGCAGGGCGGGGGAAGCGACGGGTGGCGCGGTTAGGTGTTGACGCGGTGATTCCGAGTCAAAAATAGATCTTCACGACCCGCACCCGAATGAGCCGCGCGGAGGGATAGCAGACCGCCGCCAACTCGGGGCTCTCCTCGATGCGCAGGCACAGGCCGTCCCGATTGATGCGCTCGGCCTCGAGGCAGGCTTCGACCACGGTGTCGTACGTCCCGCCGTCCTGCACGGTCTGAGTGCCGTCCGGCTCCAGGACCTGGACCCCCAGGCCAAACCGCGGGCCGATGTCTGCAGTGGTCACGCCGGCAACGATCAGGAACGCCAAGGACAAGAGGATCCGTTTCTTCATCATTGGGCAACCTCGCCAGGGCCTATCATCGGCTCTCATTGAAGGACGCGACAATCAAGGGCAAACAGGGTCCTCCGCGCATTCGACGCGCAGGTCCGGGAGCTCCACCGGCAGCGGCGGTCCCTGGATTCGATCGACCGTTGCCACCGTGCTCGTTCCGAGCATGACCGTCCCTTCCGGGCAAGCAGCCCGCACCGGCTAGATCCGGTGCGGGCCAAGAACGGGCCTCAGGGTGTCGTTACCGCTACTAGAGGACGCGAGAATCGAGGACAAACAGGGTCACGCGGCGCCTTGGCTCCGTCCTATTCGACGCGGATGTCTCGGCGTGCGGCCGATGCGGTGTGCATCTTGAGCGATCGCGCACGCGCACCTCTTGTACATGATGTGCTACCATGTGCTACATGCGACCTCGGAAGCGCATGGTGGCGGTGCGGGCGCTCCGGCAGAACCTGAGCGTCTACCTGCGCAGAGTGGAGGCCGGCGAGGCTTTCCAGGTCACGGCCAGGGGGCGCGCGATCGCGCAGCTCACTCCGCTGCCCGAGCCCTCGACTGCCCTGGAGCGGCTGGTGGCCTCTGGACGCGCGACCGCGCCCGCGGGCGACCTGCTCACACTGGGGCGGCCACGAGGGCGGCGGGTCTCGAGGCGCTTGAGCGACGCGCTGCAGGAGGTCAGGGGTGAGCGGCTTTGACGAAGGTGCTGTACCTCGATGCCTCCGCCCTCGTAAAGCTGGTGCTCCCGGAGCCGGAGACGGGAGCGCTGATGGGCTTCCTGACGGCTTGGCCGGACCGCGTCTCGAGCGCGCTGGCCAGGGTTGAGATCGTCAGGGCGCTGCGGCGGGCGAGAGCAAACCGGGCCGCGCGGCGCCGGGCGTATCGAGTCCTCTCACACGTAGCCCTGGTGAAGATCGACGACGTGGTCCTTGAGGCCGCGGCGCGCGTGGGCCCGCCGGACCTGCGGTCCTTGGACGCCGTTCATCTCGCGACGGCCCGCTCGCTCCAGGACGGACTGGCCGGGATCGTCACCTACGACAGCCGCGTCGCCCGGGCCGCCACTCGCTCGCGGGTCAAGGTCTGGTCGCCCTCTTGATCCGAGCCCGCGCGAGGAATCCAGTGTGACCGCAGGCTCTCGAGCCGCCGGCCCTCGGCAAGGCTGGCCAATGCGTGTTTGCCGGCTCGGCGCGGAGCCCGGCGACGATCTGCGGGCGACCACGACCGCGGAGGAGCGACTCGCCATGATGTGGCCGCTGGCGCTGGAGGCCTGGGACTTCAGCGGCCGTCCGGTGCCGGGTTACTCCCGCGCGGACGCACCGGTTTCGCTGAGGCCGGCTCGTGCGGTCGGGGCCGCGGGCCCCGAAAGGTGAACGACGATTTTCGCGATCTGCTGGCCGCCCTGCTGGAAGCGGGCGCCCGCTTCCTCGTGGTGGGGGCGCACGCCATGGCCGTCCACGGCGTCCCTCGCGCCACGGGCGACCTCGACGTCTGGATCGACGCCGATGAGGCCAACGGTGAGCGCGTCTGGACCGCTCTGCTTCGCTTCGGGGCGCCCGTCGCGGCCGTGGGCGTTCGCCGCGAAGACTTGACGCGGGCGGACACGGTCATCCAGATCGGGCTGCCGCCTCGGCGCATCGATCTCCTCACCTCGATCACCGGCGTCGGGTTCGACGAGGCCTGGCCAGCTCGCGTCACGCATCGGGTGTCGGACCTCGCGATCCCCTTCCTCGGCCGGGCGGAGCTCGTGCGGAACAAGCGCGCCCTGGGCCGAGCCAAGGACCTGGCGGACATCGAAGCGCTCGGAGAAGCCTGAAGGGATTGTCGACGGCCGGGCGGCTCGCAGTTCGAGTTCCTAGGCGCCCTCCGTCCCCGAAGGCCGCTCCGACAGCGCCTTGGCCAGCTCCAGGGCCAGGAACGGATTGCGCAGCACGGTGGCGCGCAGTGCCGTCCCGGGGACGACCACGAGATCGGACTGGTCGCGGACGCGGGCGGTGTCGTGGCGGGGCTCGCCGGTGAGGGCCTCCTCGCCGAAGAAGGCCGGCGCCTGCACGATCGTGCGAGCGCCGGCGGCGCTCTCGAGCTCCACCGCCCCCCGGCGCAGGACGTAGAAGGCGTCCCCCGCCTCCCCCGCGCGGTAGACCTCCTCGCCTGGCTTCCGTGACTCCAGGCGCGCTTCCTCGGCCAGGCCCGACAGGTCGTCGTGGGCCACCCCGGTGAGGAAGGTGACCTGGCCCAGGGCGTCGAGGGTCTCCGCCTGCGATCCCGCGGGCGCGGCCTTGCCCGCCGACGCGAGGTACCCCAGGACCTTGGGCAGGTCGGGCCGGTGGGCGGCCATGATCACGCGCGAGCCGCCGCGGATCACGCTGTTGCCCTCGATGACCTGGACGTCGCCGTTGGGCAGCTCCGTGGCGATGAAGAGGCAGCCTCGCGGGAAGTCGCCGGAGCGCACCACGGTGGCCACCGGCTTCCCCGCCACCGGGGAAGCGGGGGACACGGCCACGTCGAAGACCACGATGTCCCCCTTGCCCACGGGCATGAGGGCCCCGATCTCCGGCGACTCGATGGAGGTGAGGAACGACTCCACCAGGATGTCGGCCTCGCTGTGGATCTTGGTCGCGCCCACCAGCCGGTAGGGGACCTGGTACTGGGGGTTCAGCATGCGCGCGAGCACGCGGGGGACGCCGTAGTAGCGGGCGAGGAGGCAGAAGGCGAGGTTGTCGGGGTCGCGGCCGGTCATGGCCACCGCCACCGCCGCCCGCTTGATGCCGGCCTGGTCGAGGACGTTGACGTCGGTGGCGCTGCCGGTGAAGACCACCACCCCGTGCTCGGCGAAGAGACGGTCGGTGACTTCCCTGTCCACGTCGATGACCACGGTCTCGTGGCCCGCCGCGATGAGGCGCGAGACGAGGTGGGTGCCCATGTGCCCGGCCCCGGCCACGACGATGTACATCAGCCCTCCTCCTCGACCCCCAGGTCGGCCATGTCACGGTCGATGCGGGCGGTCAGCTCGGCCGCCCCCTCCTCGGAGAGGATGCCGGACGCGGTCGCGTCCTGGATCGCGCTCTTCTCCACGGTCAGCAGGCGGCGGCGGACGGTGCGCGTCTGCCGCTGCTCCTCGGAGGAGTGCGCGGCGAGCAGGTCGCGCAGCCGGCGCTCGCTGTGGGCGATCGTGCCCTGGTACGCGGCCCGCATCCGCTGGAACAGGCCGAAATTCATGAGGCCGAGGTGTTGCAGCCGGTCCACCTCGGCCTGGCCCGCGCGCGCCGCCAGCAGCCGGCCCTGCTCCTCCTCCATCTTGAGGGCCGCCTCGTGGCGCCGCCCCACGCCCAGCGCGCGGATCACGCCGGCCAGGGTCAGGCCCTGCGCGGTGAGGGTGACGAGCGCGCAGCCGAAGACGATCGCGATCAGCAGGTCGCGCTGCGGGAGAGTGGGGGGGAGGGTGAGGACGAGCGCCATCGAGAGGCTGCCCTTGAGGTTGCCCCACACGAAGAGGTGCTGCCACCGTATCGGGACCCGGTGGCTGGAGGGATGCAGGAGGCCCAGCCAGGGATAGACGGCGGCCGCCCGGCCCACGGTGAGCGCGAGCAGCCCCCAGCCCACGGGCCCGGCGGACGCCGCGAGCACGCGGAAGTCCACCTGCAGGCCGATGAGCAGGAACAGCACGCTGTTGACGCCGAAGGCGGCCACCTCCCAGGCCGACCGGATCGCCACCTTTCCCCCCGGGGTGAGCGACTCCCATCCCGCCGCGCGCAAGGTGAGGCCGGCCGCCACCACGGCCAGGATGGAGGAGACGTGCAGGGTCTCGGCGAAGAGCGCGGAGCCGTAGGCCGCGATGGCCGTGAGCATGATCTCCATCAGGTGGTCGTCCGTCCCGCGCACGAGGTGGGCGATGCCGTACCCGAGGGCGAAGCCGCAGCCGAGCCCCACCCCCGTGACCCAGGCCAGGCCGGCCACGCCGCGGACCGGGTCGAACTGGCCCACCTCGATGGCGGCCAGGATCGTGGTGAAGGCCACGATGGCGGTGCCGTCGTTGAACAGGCTTTCGTTCTCCACGATGGCGGCCAGGCGCGGCGAGACCCGGACCTTGCGGAAGCTGGCGATGACGGCGATGGTGTCGGTGGCGGCCAGGGCTGCGCCGAGAAGGCAGGCCACGCGCCAATCGAGGTCGAGGCCGAAGTACAGGATCGCTCCGGCCACCGCGACCGTGGTGAGCATGCCGGGGACCGCCAGGACCGTCACCGGGACGAGGTTCTCCCGGAGGCGGCGCAGGTCGGTGGCGAGGGTGGCCTCGAAGAGGAGGATGGGCAGGAAGACCTGGAGCACGATCTCGGGGCGGAGCCCGACCTTGGGCACCGCCTGGGTGGCGCCCAAGGCGACCCCGGCCAGGACCAGCGCGATGTTGTAGTGGACGCGGAGGTGCTTGGCGAGGAATCCGACCGCGGCCGCGATGAGCAGCAGCAGCAGGACGACGGTCAAGGTGCCGTGCATGCGCCCGCCGGGCCTCCTTTACGCGATCGGGGTGCCCTAGGATACCCCGCGCGCGAAGGAGGCGGGCGTCAGTTGGGCGTGAGGCGGACCTCGTAACTGGCCGTCTCCTGGCCCGAGCCTATCCCGCTGATCCGGAGCGTGTAGTCCCCGGGCGGGAGGTCGGGTATGGATTCCCGGCGCGGTTTGCTGTACTGGATCTGTTTGTCCCCCAGGAGCCGTCCCGGGCACGGATCGGCGGTGCAAGCGCCTTCCCAGAGAACGAGGCCCAGCTGGTTCCCGATGGAGATCCAATCGACGGTCATGTCGACACGGCCGGCCGTCGGCAGCGTAATGGGGATCAACTCGCTAACCCCACCGTCCGTGAACTCGTTGAAGGTGATGGCGGCGGTGCCCTGGGCGACGACGAAGCTGTCCGGCGCCGGATCCTCGGGAGCGACGACCCGCACCGTCTCGGCGTGCGCCTCGTGGCCGCCGTCGGTGAACAGGACCCGCGCCCGCACCTTCGTGAGCCCGGGCGCCCGCCCGGTCATCCAGGCCCGCGAGATGTCCCCCGCCGTCTCGGCCGGCGCGTTCCTCGGCCCCAGCCGCTTGAGCGACAGGATCGACGGATCGTCGACGCTCCAGGTCACGGACTCCAGCATGCCGTAGCAGTCGCGCGGCAAGCCGGGCGTGACGGATTCTCGATAGCTCTCGCCGACGATCAGCTCCCGGTCGCCACCGCTCCGGCCCACCTCCCACGGTCCTCTCGTAAAGGCCGCGCAGTCGGTCGGAGGCAGGTCGAAGATATGGCTCAGGTCGATTCCGCAGCCCGGCAAGGTGGCCAGCGCCACGAGCGACAGCCACCAGAGCAACACCGGCGGCCGCGCCCTCGCAATCCCGACGGCCGTTCGACACATGACCCACCCTCCTTCTCCGCCACGCATACCGTACGGGAGAGGAGGGCGCGCCGCTGTCGTGCTTATGACGCTTTTCCGACCGTCACTGTGTCGATGGCCGGCCCCGGCCGGGCTTCAGACCGCGCCCGAGCCTTCGACGGCGGCGGGCACTCCGGGACCGGCCTCCTCGAGCACGCGGTCCTCGTCCACGTCGGCGTCCAGGCCGAGGGCCTGGGCGCGCAGGCGCACCTGCCGGTGGACGTAGAAACGCATCGGCCCGAGCAGCGTGTAGTCCGAGGTGAGCTGCAGGCGCTGGTCGATGGTGTCGTCCGGATAGTTCTCGGTGAGCGCCCGGGCCCGCTCCAGGAACCACTCGCGCGTGACCTCGCCGCGCTCGCGCTTCTGCCGCAGGATCATCATCTGCCGCGAGCGGTCCACGATCTCGGGATGGTGGTTCACCCCGAGCACGCGGGGCAAGGCGCCGCTCTGGTCGCGGGCGAACTCCATCATGGTCAGGGCGTCGCCCACCGGACCGCCGGGCCCGCGGGTCTCATGCGCGAGGGCGATGGCGCCGATCGGCGGCGGATCGGGCTCGGGGATGAGGTCGAACAGGCGGTGGTCCACGATCCTGAACCGCCCGCCCTCGGGCAGCTCCGCCGCGAACCGGCCGAACCAGGGATGGGCCACGGCCTCGGGCGTGAGGGCGTTCTCGAGGATGCCGACGCTCTTTCCGCCCTTCTCGACGCCGCGCAGCACCGGCCGGGCCACGCCCGACCAGCGGCACATCACGCCGAACATGTGGCACACGGAGAGGAGCGCGGCGTCGGGGTCCGCCAGGACGGCGTCGAAGAGCCGGAAGAGCGGGGCCTCCCAGGAGGCGTCCTCCACGATGCCCTGCGCGCTCGGCGCCACGCCGTCGTTGCGCCGCGGGTCGAGGTGGCCGGGGCCGCCGGTGCCCAGGTACAGCGCGAAGCGCCCGTCGGGCGGCTCCGGGATCATCCCGAAGCGGCGGACCTCGAAGGAGACGGCCCGCACGCGCAGGCCCGTGCCGTGGAGGGCGGGGATCAGGTCGCAGGCCGCGTCCATCACGGCGTGCACCAGCGAGTCGTGGCCCAGGTTCGGCCAGCCGTGGTTCATGTCCAGCACGGCCACGTCCACCACCCGGTCGTCGCGCGGCGGCAGGTCCTCCGGCGACTCGACGCGGGAATAGAGGAAGACGCCGCCGGGCTCGGCCGCGGGGCAATCGGTCACGCAGAACGCCTTGCCGTGGCCGATCTTGTTGCGGCAGAGGATGGGCACTCGCCCTCTAGCCTACAAGGTCCCGCTTGGTCTCGTCCACCAGGAGGTCCACCACCGCCCGCAGGTCGTGGGTCGCCTCGAAGGCCCGGATCTGGCGGTCCGCGCCCGTCTCGCCCGTGGCCGCCCACGCGCGCAGGAAGGCCATCTCGGGCCGCGTGCCCAGGTCGTCCACCACGTCGTCCACGAAGTCGAGCGCTTCGAGGATCAGGGCCCGTGTGGGCTGCTCCCGCTTCAGCGCGAAGTCGATCATGCTGCTGTCCAGCCCCTTCTTGAGGGCCCGGAACTTGTTCTCCTCGATGACCGCGCGCGAGTGGTAGCGGAAGGAGAGGTTCGACTCGTGCAGGCGGTAGAGCCTGGCCACCAGGGCCTGGATGAAGGCGGCGATGGCCACCGTCTCCTCGGCCCGCGAGGGGATGTCGCAGATCCGGAACTCCAGGGTCTTGAAGTAGGCGTGGGGGCGCACGTCCCACCAGATCTTCTTGCCGTCGTCGATGCTGTTGGTGCGCACCAGGAGGTTGACGTAGCTGGAGTAGTCGTCCCAGGAGCGGTAGGGGTCGGGGATCTGCGTGCGCGGGAAGCGCTTGAAGATCGTGGAGCGGACCGACTTCACGCCCGTCTTGCGGCCGCACCAGAAGGGCGAGTTCACCGAGAGCGCCAGCATGTGGGGCAGGAAGGCCCTCACCCCGTTCATGATCTGGATCTGCATCTCCCGGTCCTCGATCCCCACGTGCACGTGGAGGCCGAAGATGAGGTTGGCCCGGGCCAGGTCCTCCATCTCGTTCACGATGTCGATGTAGCGCGCGCGGTCCGTGATCTCCTGGTCCTTCCAGTGGCTGATGGGGTGCGTCCCCGCGGCCACGATGCGGACCCCGCCCGCCTCGGCCATGCTGATGAGCGACCGCCGGAGGAGCTTCACCGCGTCCCGCGCCTCGCGGATGTCCCGGCACACCGGCGTGCCCACCTCGACCACGCTGCGGTGCAGCTCGGGCTTGATCTGGTCGCCCAGGTGGGCCCCCGCGAGCAGCATCTCCTCGATGTGGCTCTTCAGCTCGCGGGTCCCGGGGTCGATGAGCTGAAACTCTTCCTCGATGCCCAGGGTGAAGCGGGGAGGCATGCGGCTTCAGGCCGGAGTATAGCGCGGGCTGACGAGGAACGCCGGGACCTGGCCCCCCCCGGACGTCACGTTGGCCAGGGAGGTGCCGGAGAGGCGGGTGAGGAAGCCCTCCACCTCGCCCTCGAAGACGAAGGGGTCGAGGTCCACCACCAGGTCGCGGAAGAGGACCCTCGAGCCCGTCCCTTCCGCGGCCAGCTCGGGGAAGGCCTGCCTCTGGAGCTCCACCTTCTGCTGGACCACGTACGGCTCGCGCAGGGCCTGGGCCAGGGCCTCCTCCCAGGCGGTGTCGGTCATCTCCCAGCCGATGAAGACGCCCTTGCCGCCGTACTCGTCGTTCGGCTTCATGACCAGCTCGGCCCGGTGGCGGCGGATGAACTCCGGCAGGTCGATCCGCTCGCCGCGGCGCAGGGTGTGGCCGGGGCGGACCCGCCGCGTCCACGGGACGTGGGCGGCGATGGCCGCGCGCTCCTCCGCCGTGAAGAGCGACTGCAGCTCGTCGTCGGTGAGGACCGCGAAGATCGCCTTCTTGTGGATGGCCTTGCACCGGAAGGGGTTCACCACGGTGGCCGCGCGCTCGCGCGCCGCCCGCAGCAGCGGCTGCAGCTCGTCCTTGCGGTCCAGCAGCTCGTTGACGAGGAGCCGCTTGTAGACGATCTGGATGGCCGTCCCCTCGTGCCGCAAGACCCCGCCCTCGTAGGAGAGGTGCCGCGGGTCGCAGACGAGGGCGGGGTAGCCGCGCGACTCGAAGAACTCCCGGAAGAGGTGGTGCTCGGTGCGCGTGGGCACGTCCTCGTAGTCCACGATGGCGATGGTGGGCCTCTCGGTCTTCCCGCCCGCCTCGCGGTGGCAGGAGAGGAGCGTCTCGAGCAGCCTCTCCCGCGAGCGGAAGCGTCCCAGGGTGTAGCGCTCCTGGAACCTCTTCATGACGGGCAGCTCCAGGAAGATGTCGACCAGCACCTCGTTGTACGCGATCCCCGCCGGGCTCTCGGCGTTGAGCTCCACGAACTGGTACGCCGAGGTCGTGATGAACGAGTCGAGGCGGGAGGTGGGGGAGGAGCGCCGGTAGCCGGGATCGACGGCGGCCAGCTCGCGCTCCTCGGGCGTGAGGTCCACGCGGTCCCACAGCGCGCGGCCCAGCCGTTCCTCGGCCTTCTCGATGGCGCGGAAGATCCCGCGGCAGACCCCGCGGATCTCGTCGTACACCGCCGGGGACACGAAGTTCGGGCGGAGGAAGGGGCAGAGGACCCTCCCGCCGAAAGTGAGCCTGGCCGCCCGCATGCGGTCGAAGAAGCGCTCCTCCAGCTCCTCGACCAGCCCGCGGTCGTCCCGCAGGAGCGCGTGGTAGTCGTCGATCGCGCGCCGGGTCGCGGGGTCCATGGCGCGGCATTCTACCCCCGGACGGGCGGCGGGCTCCGGGAACTGGCACCGGACTTGCTATTCATACTTCGGGACGGGAGCGGGGGCCCAGGGCAGTCGATGGCCCAAACATAAGGAGAACAAGGGTTTTCGCCCCGGCCGCACATGACGAGGGGCCGTCCCCTGAGGACGGCGGTTGATCGGAGGAGGACATGAGCGTGAAGCAATCATTGCTTTTCTTGTCGCTGGCGGCGCTCGCGGTCGCCGGGACCGCGTCGGCGCAGGACCGCGACCAGAACTTCAGGAACCGTGACGCCAACAACGACGGCGTCCTCACCCAGGGCGAGTACGGCGGGCACCCCGGCAACTTCCGGTCACTCGACACCAACGGGGACGGCGTCTTGAGCTACGAGGAGTTCGTCCGGCGCCACGGCCGGCGCGACGACAGCAGACTCGCCGATCCGTTCACGGTGATGGACCGTAACCGCGACGGCGTCCTGACCATGCGCGAGTACACCGGCCGCGACAACGTGTTCCGCCGGATGGACGCCAACGACGACGGCCTGGTGAGCCGCGCGGAGTACGCCAACGAGAACCAGGTCGTGGAGGACACGCAGCAGATGCGGCGCTTCCGGGCCCTGGACCGTAACGACGACGCCCGGCTCTCCCGCCAGGAAGCCAGGATGAGCAACGTCGAGTTCCGGCGCCTGGACCGGAACCGCAACGGGTTCCTCTCCGTGGCCGAGTACGTCTTCGCACAGGGTGTCGGCACGGGCGTCAGCGCCTTCGACGCGATGGACCGCAACCACGACGGCGTCCTGACCATGCGCGAGTACACCGGCCGCGACAACGTGTTCCGCCGGATGGACGCCAACGACGACGGCGTGGTGAGCCGCGCGGAGTACGCCAACGAGAACCAGGTCGTGGAGGACACGCAGGAGATGCGGCGCTTCCGGGCCCTGGACCGCAACGACGACGCCCGGCTCTCCCGCCAGGAAGCCAGGATGAGCAACGTCGAGTTCGGGCGCCTGGACCGGAACCGCAACGGGTTCCTCTCCGTGGCCGAGTACGTCTTCGCGGAGGGTGTCGGCACGGGCGTCAGCGCCTTCGACGAGCTGGACCACAACAACGACGGCGTCATCTCGCTCAACGAGTGGCACGCCGATCGTGTGACCTTCAACCGCATCGACCGCAACGACGACCGGATCATCACCCGCGCCGAGTACCGCAATCAGGCGGTGGGGGTCTCGCCCGTGACGGGCAGCGGCGCCATCGAGCAGTTCCGGCTGCTGGACCGCAACAACGACGGCGTGCTCTCGCGCAACGAGGCGCGCCTCAGCAACTCGGACTTCAGCCGCGCCGACGACGACCGCGACGGCGTGCTCACCTTGAAGGAGTGGAGGGACGCGGACGACCGGGACCGCGGGGGCTTCCTGGGCTCGATCCTGGGCCGGGTGGGCGAGGTGCGGTTCCGTGACCTCGACAACGACAACGACGGCGTCCTGCGCCCGGCGGAGTGGCGCGGGACCCTGGGCGACTTCAACGGCGTCGACAGGAACCGCGACGGCGTGGTCACGCTGACCGAGTACATCCAGTAGCGTCTTTCCGGGCCTCCACCCTTCGCGCGAGGGGTGGGGGCCCGGCGCGTTTCCGCTGCGGTATCATCACGAAGCCTGCATGGTCGAGCTTCGCGAGCCCCTCGAATCGCTCATCGCGCCGCCTTCGCGCTTCACGCGGGGCACCGCCTTTCCCCGCGCCCGCGAGATCCGCCTCTACGACACCACGCTGCGCGACGGGGAGCAGACCCCGGGCGTGGCCTTCACCCCGGACCAGAAGTACGAGCTGGCGGGGATGCTGTCGGACGCCGGGCTCCACATCATCGACATGGGCTTCCCTTCCGCCGCGCCCTCCGAGCGGCGGGCCCTGGAGCTGATACTCGGGGGGAAGAAGAAGGGCCGCATCCGTCACGACCTCGAGATCATCGTGATGTGCCGGTCCAACGTGCGGGACATCGACGTCACCCTCGACACCCTGCGCAACATGGGGGCGAAGCCCTCGGACTGCACGTTCTTCATCTTCACCTCGGGGGCCATGGCCATCGAGGCGGTCCTGGGCCGCCATCGCGAGGAGCTGGCCGCGGAAGGGGTGGAGGTCACGCCGCAGCTCGTGCAGCTGCTGCTCCGCCTCGTCAAGGAGGTCCGCGAGAAGAAGGCCATGGTCTCGCAGCACCTGGACGGGGTCCGGAACTACTACGCGCACCTCGAGCGCCTGGGGCTGACCGAAGAGGACCTCGTCGCCTACGCCCTGGTCCTTGGCCGAAACAGCGGCAGCACGTAACGAGTACGCGGCAGCCGCGCCCCTCCGCGCGGAACCTCTGGGCTCATCCGCGCTCCGGGGCGACACCTCGCGGCGAGGCGGCCATCTTCGAATGAGTCACCGAACGTAACAGACGCCCAGCCTTGACAACCGCGGATCGCGGCCTAGCTTGAAAGAGGGAGGACGTTTCTGCATTTTGCGAAAGGGAGGCCCATCATGAAGGTCAAGGAGATCATGTCCAAGGACCCCGCGTGCTGCACCCGTGAGACCTCGCTCCAGGACGTCGCCGTGCTGATGGTCGAGAACGATTGCGGCGAGATCCCGGTGCTCGACAACATGCAGTCGAAGCGGCCGGTGGGGGTGGTGACGGACCGCGACATCACCTGCCGCACGGTGGCGCTCGGCAAGAACCCGCTGGAGCTCCGGGCCCGGGACTGCATGTCCAGCCCCGCGGTGACGGTGACGCCCGAGACCAGCCTCGACGACTGCTGCAATCTCATGGAGGAGAACCAGCTCCGGCGCATCCCGGTCGTGGACGAGGCGGGCTGCTGCTGCGGCATCGTCGCCCAGGCCGACGTCGCCCGGCACGCCTCCAAGAGCGATGCGGGCGAGGTCGTTGAAGGAGGTCTCGCGCAAGACGCAGCAGGACGCCTCCCGCTCGCCGCTGACCCAGGTCTGACGGGGCCGGATGTTATGATCCCGTGTCGTTCGGGCCTGCCCTGAGCCGCGGCGTCCGCGGCCAGGGCGGGGCCCCACGGAGCCCGCTTCGCCCGAGCCTCAAACGTCCTCGGTCGGGCCCGCCCGGGACCTGAGCGGGCCTCCGAGCCGCAAGGCCAGCACCGACGACGCCGCGGCCGCGCCCGGCCCCATCCTCGACATCCGTGTCCGGTGGAGAGCGGGCCGCGCCGCGCTCATCGCCGCCGGCCTCCTCGCCGCGCTGGCCGCCTTCCGCCCGCTCGCGCCCGGCGCCGCTCCCTCCACCCGGCTGGCCGTCACGCTGGCCCTCGGGCTCGGGGTGGCGGGGACGGCCCTCCTGGCCAGCCTCAAGGGCCGCGGCCGCGCCGAGCAGCTCGCCTTCTACGCGTTCCTGGTCCTGTCCCTCGATGCGATCGGGCAGATCCTGGCGCCCATGGGCTGGCCGATCTGGCCGCTGCTGGCGTTGCTGGTGGCGGCGGTCACGGTCGCCGAGAGCCTGGGGGTGGCCCTGGCGATCGCCGCCCTGGCCTGTTTCCTCACCGCCGCGGACGCGCTCGCCGCGCCCGCCGCGCGATGGCGGCCCGCGGCCGCCGCGTGCGCGGGATACGGGCTCCTGGTCCTGGCCGTGGGCCGGGCCCTGACGGGCGAGAAGCGGCGCCTGGCCGCGGCGCTCGCCGACCTCGCCCGGCTGCGCCACGACATCGGCCTGCTCGACGAGGTGGACCCCGGAGCGGGCGCGCCCGTCACCGCCGCCGCCCTCACGCTGCGCGACGTCTCGGGCGCGGGCCGGGCGGCGCGCCAGATGGACCGGGCGGCGGAGCTGAAGCTGGCCCTGACCAAGCTGATGGCGGTGGCCCGGGAGAGCCTGGGCGCCCACGCCGTGCTGTACTTCGAAGCGGACCGCGGCCGCGACGCGGCGTACCTTCGGGCCTGGGCCGGGCCGCCCTCGGTGCTCCCGGACTGCGGCCTGCCCCTGGGCTCCGACCCCTTCGCGTTCGTCGTGGACCGCAGCCAGTCCTTCTACGCCACCGACTTCAAGCGGCTGCTGTGGTCGCTGCCGTATTACCGCAGCGAGGTCAAGATCGGGACGCTGCTGGCCCTCCCCGTGAAGGCCGGCGACGTCGTCACCGGCGTGCTGGTGGCCGACCGCCTGGAGATCCAATCCTTCACGGGACACGAGCCCGAGCGGCTGCAGGAGTTCGCGGGCCTGGTCTCCGACGCCATCCAGCGCGAGCGGGCCTCGCTGAGCCGGGAGGAGATCGGGGCCGAGTTCAAGGCCGTCTACGAGGTCTCGCGGCGCCTGGCCGCCATCTCGGAGCCCGGGCCCCTGCGTCGGCTGCTGATGCGCTCGGCGAAGGAGCTGGTGCCGCTCGAGGCGGCGGCCGTGGTCATGGCCGACGACGCGGCCACGCGCTACGTGGTGGAGGAGGTCCAGGGCTGGGCCCGGGAGTTCCAGGGGCGCGAGGTCGGCCTCCCGGAGCGGACCTGGGCGGCCTGGGTGCTGCGCAGCGCGGAGGAGCCCTGCCTCCTCGACGACACGGCGGGGACCGAGACCCGGATGCCGATCCTGGTCCTCGACGAGGGGCCCGCGCCGGCGCCGTCGCTCCTCGCCGTCCCCCTGCGGCACCGCGACCGGAACCTGGGCGCGCTCGTGCTCATGGGCCGTCGCGGGGCCTTCGACGCCTCGGCCTCGCGGGTCCTGGGCATCATCGCCAACCAGGCCGCCGCCGGCCTGGCCGTCATCCGCCTCAAGGAGCGCCACAAGCGCCTGGCCGCGCGGGACGGCCTGACCCAGCTCTACAACCGCCGCGCGTTCGACGAGCGCCTGGCCAAGGCGCGCGCTCGCGAGGAACGGCAGGGGGGGCGCTTCGCGGTCCTCCTCCTCGACATCGACCACTTCAAGAAGCTCAACGACACCTTCGGCCATCCCGCGGGGGACGCCGCGCTCAAGCACACGGCCAGGGTGCTCGAGGACCATTTGCGGCAGGGAGACGAGGCGGCCCGCTACGGGGGAGAGGAGTTCGCGGTCATCCTTCCGGGGGCCGACGCCGCCGGGGCCCTGCTCCTCGCCGAGCGCGTGCGCGCCGCCATCGCGAAGTCGCAGGTGGTTTTCGAGGGAGCGCGCCTGTCGGCGACGGTCAGCATCGGGGTGTCGGTCTGGCCGGACGACGGCAAGGAGCTCGACGCCCTGCTCGCCGCCGCGGACCGCGCCCTCTACGCGGCCAAGCAGGAGGGACGCAACCGCGTGGTCCCGGCGGCGAGGCTCCGCGGGGCCGCCGTCCAGCCCTGATGGCGTCCGGCGGGGGACGTCCGGGCCGCCCTGAACTAATCTATTAGAAGATGGTATCCGGCCTCCTTCACCGCGGGTCCGAGTAGCCATGCCCTCCCTGCGCATCGCCACCTACAACGTCCACCGCTGCCGCGGCATCGACAACCGCGAGCGGCCGGGGCGCATCGTGGAGGTCCTGCGCGAGATCGACGCGGACGTCATCGCGCTGCAGGAGGTCCTGAGCATCGGGGAAAAGACCCGCGAGAAGGACCAGGCCCGCTTCATCGCGGAGGAGCTGGGCGTCAACCACGTCGCCGGCGAGACGCGGCAGCTCAACGGCGGCTCCTACGGCAACGTGGTGCTGAGCCGCTTCCCCCTGCGGCTGGTGCGGAACCACGACATCAGCGTGCGCGCGCGAGAACGCCGGGGCTGCCTGCACACCGACGTGGACGTGGCGGGGGCGGAAACCTTGCACGTCTTCAACGTCCACCTGGGCACGGCCTTCCTGGAGCGCCGCCACCAGGGCCGCAGGCTGGTGGAGGAGGAGATCCTGACCAGCCGGGACCTGAAGGGCACGCGCATCATGCTGGGGGACTTCAACGAGTGGACGCGCGGCCTGACCACGCGGCTGCTGCGCGCCCATCTCAAGAGCGTGGACGTCCGGAGCTACCTCCAGCGGGCGCGGACGTTCCCCGGCATCCTCCCGATCCTGCACCTCGACCACATCTATTTCGAGGACCGGCTGGACCTCAAGGCCCTGGCCGTGCACCGGAGCCGGAAGGCGCTGGTCGCGTCCGACCACCTGCCGCTGGTCGCCGACTTCGCGCTGCCCACGGCGACGCCCGCGCTGCTCAATCCCTGAGCCGCGCGCTCAGTAGAGGAGGTAGTCCCGCCGCTCCCGCTCGAACGCCGCGGCATCGGCGCGCTCCTTCTCGTCGTAGGCGGTCCACGGGTGGCGGCCTTCCGCCCACTCGCGCACCCAGGGCCCTCCCGCGATGACGTCGATGGGCAGACGCTCCCTCTCGTATTCGTAGGGCGGCTGCTTCCACTCGAAGCGGCCGGGGTGGAGGGCCGCGATGCCGCGCAGCAGGGCGAGGCCGGTGCGCACCGGGTTGAACGACTTGCGGTCCACGGGATGGACGAAGACACCCAGGCACAGCCGGCCCGCGTGCTTCTGGAAGCCGGGCTGGAACCCGGTGGGCCGCACGAAAGCACCCTCCCGCCAGGAGGCGTACTCTCGGTCGAGGTGGGCCACGAGCGCCTCGGGGTCGATGAAGGGGGCGGCGCATTGCTCGAGGGGCCGGGTGGTGCCGCGGCCTTCGGAGACGTTGGTGCCCTCGAAGTAGACGAAGCCCGGGAAGGTGAGGGCGGCGTCGGCCGTCGGCATGTTGGGCGAGGGCATCACGAACGCCAGCCCCAGGGACTCCCAGTAGGCACGGCGGTCCCAGCCCGTCATGGCGACGACGTGGAGCGCGCACGACCGTCCGACGTTCAGGCGGTGCCGCTCGTTCATCCAGCGCGCCATCTCGCCCATGGTCAAGCCGTGGCGGGTGGGCATCGGGTACAGGCCCACGAACGACCGGTAGGCGGGGTCGAGCGTCGTCCCCTGCACCGTGGCCCCGTCGATGGGGTTGGGGCGATCGAGGACGATCACCTCCTTGCCCAGCTCCGCCGCCGCTTCCATCGCGTGGCTCATGGTGTAGGCGAAGGTGTAGATGCGCGTGCCCACGTCCTGCAGGTCCACCACGACCGCGTCCACCTCCGCCAGCATGGCCGCGGTGGGCTTCCGCGTCTCGCTGTACAGGCTGTAGAGCGGGACGCCCTTCCATTCTCCGTGCGGGGTCTCGATCATGTTGTCCTGGTCCTGGCCCCAGAAGCCGTGCTGCGGCGAGAAGAGCGCGGTGACGCGGTAGCCCAGGTCCGCCTGGCGCTCCAGGAAGAGGTCGACCGTGGACCGGCATCGCTCGTCCACCGAGGCCTCGTGGCAGACGAGCCCGAGGCGCTTGCCCCTCAACCTTTGCGCGTGGCTCTCGTCGGACAGCGCGCGGGTGACTCCCAACTGGACGGGCATGGTGCTTCAGCAACGATACCGCACCTGTTCGGCCGCATGTTGAACGGCATCGATCGTGCATGCCATCACTGTGGCTCGGTCCGCCGGCCGGAACCGCGCGGGCACGAGAGAAAGCGGAGGCGACGATGGGAATCTTCGACAAGGACAAGAAGGACGAGGGCGCGACCGCCGGAACCGGGGACGCCCAGCAGCTCGCGGCCCTGAAGAAGAAGTACCAGCCGGTGCTCGACGCCATGTACCAGCACCAGGTGCAGGTCAAGAGCGTGCAGGTCGAAGGGGGCAAGCTGGTGATCCGCGGCCAGGCCCCGTCGGCGGAGGCGAAGAACACGGTCTGGGACCGGGTCAAGGCGGTCGACGCCGCCCACGCGGACCTGACGGCGGACATCTCCGTCGCGGCAGGGGTCGGCGGACCCGCGGGAGCCGTCGCCGCGCCCAAGGGAGGGTCGACCTACACCGTCCAGCAGGGCGACACGCTCTCCAAGATCAGCAGGCAGCACTACGGCGACGGCAACAAGTACATGAAGATCTTCGAGGCCAACCGGGACAAGCTGAAGGACCCGGACAAGATCCAGATCGGGCAGGTGCTGACGATCCCGCCGGCCTGACGCCGGCGGAGGTCTACTTCTTCTTGCCGAAGAGCGAGTCGAAGGCCGCCCGAGCCCCGGCCTCGGCGGACCGTGTTCCGCCCAGGCCGGGCCGGCCGATGGCGGAGACCTGCCGCAGCTCGAAGAACTCGCAGAAGTTCGCCTTGTCCTTGTGCAGGACGTAGTCCGCCTGCGGCTCGCGGCACTGGTTGCTCGACCCCGGGTCGAAGAACCGGCAGTTGAGACAGACCTTCAGGTCGGAGTGGCAGAAGGCGCAGCCGTCGGTGCGCTGGAGCTCGGAGAGGAGGCGGACCTCGCGGCCGCAGTGATGGCAGGCGATCACGGCACGGCGGCGAAGGCGCGGCGGCCGGCGGCGGAGGCGAGGTAGGCCACGAAGTCCCGGGCGGCGACGGGCCGGGCCGCCCCGGCCGAGACCGCGGCCTGCACCACCAGCTCGGGGACGTCCACCGCCAGGCGCTCGCCCGGGCCCGCCAGGCAGAGCGGGGCCAACGCCGCCGCCGCCCCGCGCGGCACCGCGCCGTCCGAGGCCTCGCGCGCGCGCTCCGGCGCCAGCTTCTGCAGCGCTCGCCGCGCCTCGTGCGCCGCGGGGCCGCCCGCCACCCACACCTCGACCCCGGCCCGGTCCACGTCGGCCAGGCCTCGCAGCGCCTGCGGGTTGCCCGCCGGCACCACCAGCAGCCACGGGACCCGCGCCACCTCGGCATCGGAGTCGATCACTGCGGCGCCGCCCTCCAGGGCCCGCGTCAGCTCGACCGCCGCGCCCACGAGGACGTCGGCCGTCGCGTCCGCCAGCCGCCCCGTCTCCACGACGACGCGCCGGGACGGCGTGCTGTAGGCCCGCGCCGCGGCCTCCACGCACGGGGCGACCGCGGTGGTGGCGCGGACCCGCACGACACCCTGGCCGGCGCGGCCGCCGCCGGCGAGAAGAACGGCGAGCATCAGGACGAGCGACGGCATCGACGGATCCTAACCCACCCGCTCCGCGGGCGCGACGGGCTCCGCGCCGCGCGCCGCCGGGCGCAGGCGCGCGCCGGGCAGGAGGGCCAGGGTCATGGCCAGGAAGAGAGCCGCATCCAGGTAGTAGATCCCCCGCAGGTCCCAGTGGGCGAGCAGGCCCGCCACCGAAGGTGAGATGGCCCCGCCGAACAGCGCGGCTCCCGAGAAGAAGCCGAAAGCGGTGGTGCGGACGCCTTCGGGCACCATCAATCCGCCGATCGTGTAGCAGAGCGTGAGGGATCCGCCCGAAGCCAGCCCCAGGAGCACGGCCAGCAGCACCAGCGACCCGAAGGACGAGACCGCGGCCATGGGCAGCACGGTGACGGCCCCGCCGACGAGCGTCGCGACGAGCAGGGCGCGCGGGGAGCGGTGGCGGCTGGCGCGGCCGAGGCAGGCGGCGGAGAGCGCGGCGGCCACGGAATAGAGCGAGATCAGGAGGCCGGTAGCGAAGGCCAGACGGGAGGCGGGGACGCCCAGGCCCTGGATGTACAGGGGAAGGATCGGGGTGAAGGAGCGCCCTATGAAGTTGACGAGGAACAGCACCGCGAGGAGCATCGCCGTCCCCGGAAGCCGCAGGACCTCCCCGAAAGGCGAGCGGCGTGGGGCCTCCCGCGTCGCGGGCGGCGGTGATTCCTCGTAGTAGAGCGCCACCAGGACGAGGGCGCCCGCGCACAGGGCGGAGGTGGCGAGGAAGGTCCACCGGATCCCCACCGCGTCGGCCAGGAACCCGCCCGCGAGCGGCCCCACGGCGGCGGAGAGTATCTGCGCGGCCTGGACCATCCCTACCGCCCGGCCCGTCTGGTCCCGCGGGACGAGGGAGGTGGCCATGGCCAGCCCCAGGGGGCCGATCCCGCCGAAGAGCCCCACCCCGATGCGCAGGGCCAGCAGCTGGCCCACGTTCGTGACCGCCGCGGAGAGCGCGAGCAGGATCACGTAGGCGACGAGGGCCCGGACCACCATTCGCTTCTGGCCGTGGCGGTCGGCCAGGCGCCCCCAGACCGGGGCCAGCGCGCCGGCCAGGAGCGGGGCCACGCCGATGAGTATGCCGGCCCACAAGGCCACCGCCTCGTCCCCGCGGACCCCGAGCTGGCGCACATAAAGAGGAAGGAAGGGCAGGACGAACGCGAAGCCGGTGAAGACCACGAACACCGTGGCCGTCATGACGTACTGGTTGCGCCGCCACGGATCCGCGGGCAGCAGCCGGGTCACGAGCTGAGCCAGACCTCGCCCAGCACGATCCCGCCACGGATCTCGAGCGCGGCATGGACGCGGCCCGCCGAGCCCAACGCGCGAGCCCGGGCCGCGGCGCCTCCCTCCAGGCGTACCGCGGGGGGAGGTCCGGGGTCCACGACCACGTCGCGCCAGCGCACCCCGTGGCTCCAGCCGGTGCCCAGGGCCTTGCTCGCCGCCTCCTTGGCGGCGATGGCCAGGGCCAGGGCCCGGGCGCGGTCGGCCGCGGCCGCCGGGAGGCGGCCTCCCTCTTCGGGGCCCATGAGCTTGGCCACCAGGCGGGGGCCCCACCGCTCCAGCGCGCGCTCCACGCGGTCCAGCTCCACGAGGTCGAGCCCGAGGCCGATCACCACCGCTCCGGACGATAGCACACGCGCCACGCGCGGCTTGGCGCGGGCGGCCACCCGGCATAGAATGCCCGCCCGGGCCCGAGGCCCTCCCGGCGGCCCGAGCGAGAGCGGCGTGGAGACGATCGGAAAATACCAGGTCCAGAGAGTCCTCGGCCGCGGAGGGATGGGCACCGTCTACGAGGCCCTCGACCCCTTCATCCACCGCAAGGTCGCCCTCAAGACCATGATCGCGGGGCTGGCGGACAACCCCGAGCTGAAGGCCCGCTTCCTGCGCGAGGCCCAGGCCGCGGGCGGGCTGCGCCACCGGAACATCGTGACCGTGTACGACCTCGGTGAGGACAAGGGGCAGCCCTACATCGCCATGGAGTTCATCGAGGGCACCGACCTCGAGAAGGTCGTCCAGCACCGCGAGCCCCTCACCGTGGAATGGAAGCTGGACATCCTGCGCCAGGTCTGCGAGGGGCTCGCCTACGCCCACAAGGCAGGGATCGTCCACCGCGACATCAAGCCCGCCAACGTGGCCGTGACCCACGAGGGCGAGGTCAAGATCATGGACTTCGGGATCGCCCACCTGCAGTCCTCGACCATGACCAAGAGCGGCCTGGTCCTGGGCACCGTCCACTACATGGCCCCCGAGCAGATCGAGGGGCAGAAGGTGGACCACCGCGCCGACATCTTCTCCGTGGGCGCCATCGCCTACGAGCTGATCGCGTACAAGCGGCCGTTCGACGGCGACACCATCACCGCCGTCATGTACAAGATCATGCACGACCGGCCCGACCCCAGGGTCCTGCCCGAGACGGAGTACTCGCCCCGCCTGCAGGAGATCATCATGAAGGCCCTGGCCCGGGACGTGCGCGAGCGCTACCAGTCCCTCGACGACATGCGCCACGACCTGGCGGGCATGGTGAGGGCGACGCCGACGCGGGTCGGCGTCCGCGCCGAGCCCGCCCCCGCCAAAGCCCCTCCGCGCGCGGCGGAGCCGGAGCGGGGGAAGCCCCAGCCGGATCGTGAGAGGCAGCAGGAGATCGCGCGGATGCGGGCCGAGGTGGAGCGGGCCGAGGCCCAAGGCCAGCTCCAGCGCGCGATGGTGACCAGCCGCCGCCTGGTGGAGCTGGCCCCGGAGGACAAGGAAGCCGCGGCCACGGCCAAGCGGATCGAGGCCGCGATACAGGACGGCCAGGCCGCCCAGCTCTGCGAGACCGCGCTGGCCTACGCCGCCGACGGCGACATCGATCTGGCGGGCAAGATCATGGCCAAGGTGGAGAAGCTCGCGCCCGAAAGCCCGCGCTTCCTCCAGCTCCAGGCGTACCTGGCCGAGGAGTCGTCGCGGCGCGCGGCCACGGCGCTGACCGCCACGGCCCAGGACCACCTGGCCCTGGGCAACCTGGAAGAGGCGCGCGCCGCCGCCGAGGAAGCGCTCCTGGCCAATCCGTCGAACGCGGTCGCGCGCGAGATCCGCGACCGGGCCGCGGACGTCCTCGCCCGGCGCAAGAGCGGCCAACCGCCGGCCGCCGCGTCGCCGGAGCTTCAGGCCGTCGGACCCGCGCCTTCGGCCGCCGCCACGGCCACCCCGCCGCCCGCGGCCGTCGCTTCCGCGCCGGTGCCGCCGTCCGACCCCGGCACCCCGGCCAGGACCGGCAGCCCCGAGGGCCGCCGGTCCGAGGTGGAGGCCCTGACCAGCGCGGCCCTGAACCACTTCCTCCAGAACAACCACGCCAAGGCCAGAAAGGCCATCGACAAGGCCCTGGCCATCGACCCCGGGAACAAGAAGGCCCGGGAGATGCTCCGCATCCTGGGCGCGCTCGGCTAGCGGGGCCGCAGGCGCGCGCGTATAATCAGCGGATGATCGCGTGGGTCGCGGCGCTCGGGCTGGCGTTGTCGGTCCAGGCGGCCGCGAAGGAAGAGTCGCTGGCGGACAGGGCCGCGCGGGCCCGGAAACCCGCCCCCGCCGGGTCCCCCGCGGCTCCGGTCTTCACGAACGACGACCTGGTCAACGCGCAAGGCACTGTCACCGTCCTCCCCGCGCCCGAGGGAGAGCCGGAGGCGGGGTCGGCAGCGGAGACGGCCCAGGCATCGAAGCCCGAGCCCACGGAAGAGGAGAAGAGGGCGCAAGCCGGCGCCGCGTTGCAGAGGCAGATCGACGAGCAGGCCCGGACCATCGAGATTGCGCGCGCGGCGATCGCGGACTGGGAGCGGGAGCTCGGCGACCTCACGAACTACACGTTCGGCACGCGGCGGGCGGCGCTGATGCAATCGATAGACGAAGCCCGGCAGGCCATGGCGGAGGCGCAGCGGTCGATCACGGACTTCGAGGAGCAGGCGCGCCGCCAGGGGATCCGGGTGACGTTGCCCTGAGGAGGGAACCCATGCGTACGGTGATCCAGCGTGTCTCGACGGCGGCGGCGCTCCTGGCCGCGGCGCTCCTGACGCTTCCGCAAGCAGTGTCGGCGCAGAGCCTGGGCGAGGCCGCGGAGCGCGCGAAGAGGGAACGCGCGCGCAAGGGCGGCAAGCCCAAGGTCATCACGGAACAGGATCTCCGGCGGGCCGGCAGCAGGGTGCCCGAGCCCCCCGTTTCGTCCTCCGAGACCGCCACCGAGGCCGCGCCCGCCGCGGACGCGGCGGCAGCCACCGCCGCCACGGCGCCCGCGAAGGCGGAGAAGACCGAGGACGAGCTGCGGGCGGAGGCCGAGGCCCAGTGGCGAGACCGGCTCCAGAAGGCGCGGGACGAGGTCTCGCGGCTGAACGCGGAAGCGAACCAGCTCCAGACGAGCCTCAACGACCTCAGCCAGAACCTCTACGGCTCGAACCGAGCGGCCACCATGACCCGTCTCGACGAGGTGAAGAAGCAGCTCGCGGCCGCCCAGCAGTCGGTCGCCGACCTCGAGGAAGAGGGCCGCCGCTCGCGATTCCGGCAGTAACGCCACCGCGGCGGGCGGGGTTGCCGGAAGGATCGTTACCCCCCGGTGACCGTCAGCAGCAGGTCGCGGCCGGCGTTCAGCTCGACCTTGCGCGGCCGGGAGGCCGTCTCGACCGTGAAGCGGCCGCCGCCCGGCTCGAGCATCACCGTGCGGGTCTCGCGGCCGGCCCGGTGGACGACCGCGATCTCGAGCGGCACCGTCCCGGGCAGGTCCGTGGCCCCGACCTCCACGAGGGTCCGGAAGCCGGAAGGGGCGGCCTCGGTGCGGTGCGCGAGGCGGAGCTGGGGCAGCCGGGTCCCGTACACCCACTCGCGGAAGTAGGCCGAAAGGTCCCGCCCGGAGGCGCGCTGCAGAGCCTCCTGCAGGTGCTCGGTGCCGGCCTTCGCGAAGCGGTGCTCGGCCTGGAACGAGACCAGCGCCTGGCGGAAGGCCACCGGCCCGATCACCTGCCGCAGCATGTGCAGGACGTACGCCCCCTTGTCGTAGACGACCGCGCGGTAGATCTGGGGGTCGCCCTTCACGTGGCCCAGGCGGAAGCCGAGGCTCAGCGGACCTTCGCCGGTCTCGCGCAGGGCCCACTGCGCCATGCGCCGCAAGATCCCGCGGAAGACGTCCTCGCCCCGGTCGTGGCGCACCCAGAGCGCGGCGGCGTACTGCGCCGCCCCTTCCGACAGCCAACGCTCCCGGTAGTTCTCGCCGGCCACGCCGTGGCCCCACCACTGGTGCGCCAGCTCGTGGGCCAGGAAGAAGTCCGGGATGTCGTTGAATCCCGCGGGATCGTCGCGCAGCGGCCGCCGGAGGAAGAGGGGGCGCTCGGCCATGATCACCATGCCGGGAGGGCTGTGGCCGCCCGGCGTGAGCCCCTCCACGGCCACCAGCGTCAGCGAGGGATACGGGAACGGCCCGAACTCGGTCTCGAAGAACCGCAGGATCTCCCCGGCGCGGTCGAGGAGCCGCGCCGCCTCGCCCTGGGTGCGGCCCACGCCGTAGGCGCGGAGGGCCACCGGCTCCTCCGGCCGCACGCCCACCTCGATGAAGCGGCCCACCACGACCGTGATGTACTTCCCGGGCCGGTCCTGCCGGAACTCCATGACCTTCCGGGCGCCTTCGACCCGCGCGGTGGTGCGGATGCCCCCGGTGATCCCGGCGAACTCCCTCGGCGTGTCCACGCGCACCGTGGCCAGCGCGTAGTCGTCGGCGTTGGCGTAGGGGTACCACGCCGTCCGGTTCGCGTAGACGACCACGGGCTCGAGGGCCACTTCCTTCTCCGGGGCGGGCTCGGGGGGCGGGAACTGCAGCAGCTCGCGCTCCACCGTCTCGGGCCTGTGGGTGCCGGCATAGCGGACGGTCAGGGAGAACTCGCTGAGAGCGGCCAGCGGCCCCAGGGCCACCATGAGGCTGTCCTGGTTGCGGACGCGGAAGAAGAGGTGGTTGCCGCCTTCGGGCGAGGTCACCGACTCGACGCGGAGCGTGTCGTCCAGCCGGAGGCGCATCATGCTCGACCCGCCCACCTGGCGGATGCGCAGCGTGTCCTCGCCCTCGACGCCGAAGCGCGCGGGGTCCAGGCGGAGGCTCAGGTCGTGGCTCAGGACGTCGAAGCTGCGCCTGTCGTCCTCGTCGTAGCGGCCCTCGCGGCCCGGGAGGGGGTAGAGGCAGATCTGCCGGCGGCGGGCCCGGTCGAAGAAGCTGATGCCCTCCGGCTCGGTGGTGCTCACGGTGAAGGTGAGCACCCCTCGCTTCCGGGTGCGGAAGCTCACCGATGCGTCCCCCGTGCCGGGGTGCATCCACCAGGGCGACCCGGGCAGGCTGGCGTCCAGGACGAAGGAGAGCTGGACGTTCTCGCGGAAGAAACGGTCCGCCGCCGGGAAGCGCGCGGGCGCCTCCGGATCGGGCTCCAGCCGGACGGGCGCCAGCACCCGGTGGAGGTCCGCGGGGTGGATGCGGGCGAACACGGCCCGGACCTTCTCCACCATCTCCTGCTTGCCGCTGAACTGCCGGAGCTGCTCGCGCTCCGCGGGGGGGCCCGGCGACACCCTCACGCTGCCTTCGCCGATGAAGACGAGCACGGTAGGGCCGACGGAGGCGGGGGACGTGAACAGCGTCCCCCGATCCATGCGGACCTCGAAGTCGGGCAGCCGCAGCGTCAGCCCTTGCGCGCGGAATCCGGCCGGGTCTAGGGAGAGGTGGACCAGGCCCTCGATGCCTCCCGTCGGCTCGCGGCCCACGAGGGCCCAGCCGCGGGCGCGGCGCTCCACCACGAACAGCCATTGCTCGACGCGCGCCCTGGGCTCCACGACCGCGAAGGCCTCGGCGTTGACCCTGAAGGAGGGCGCCGTGGGCGGCGCCGCCGGCTTCTGGAGGCGCAGGCGGGTCTCGTCCCCCGCCATGTGGCCCGCGGCGAACGCGGTCTCGGCCGCCCGCGCCTCCGGGGAGGCAAACTCCCACAGCGCGAGGTAGGCCGCGGCGTCGCGAAGGTTCCAGGCCCTCTCCACGCGGGCCAGGAAGGCGGCGGCGTCCTCCGCGGGCGCCGCCTCGACCTGCGCGAAGGCGGAGGCCGGGATGCCGGCGCTCGTGGGGATCCCGAGGACCAGGGCCGCCAGGGCCCCGGCCCCCGCCGCCCGGGTCAACCGAGCGCCGAACGGGCCGGCGTGGGCTTGATCCGCCGGGGAAGACGTACGGAGAACACGCTCCCGTGCCCGGGCAGGCTCTGCACGTCGACCGCCCCGTGGTGCAGCTTCACGATCTCGCGGACGAGGTAGAGGCCCACGCCCGTGCCGCCGAGCCGGCGGGTCATGCCGCCGTCCACCATGTAGAACTTCTCGAAGATGCGCGAGAGGTGCTCCGGGGAGATCCCGATGCCCCGGTCCTCGACCTCCAGCGCCAGCTCGTCGCCGCGGGCGCTGCCGCGGACCGCCACCCGCGCACCCGGCGGGCTGTACTTCACCGCGTTGTCCACGAGCTTGCGCACCACCTGCCGCAGCAGCCCGCGGTCGCCCTCCAGCTCCAGGCTGTCCCCCGTGAACTCGAGGTCCAGGGACACGCCCTTCCTCTCCGCCGCCGGGCGCACGGGCTCCAGCGAGGCCGCCGCCAGCTCGCGCAGGTCCAGGGTCTGCAGCTCCAGGATGCGCTCGGCCTCTTCCTGCTCGACGCGGCTGACCTCGAGGAGCGTGTCCACGAGGTCGATGACCCGGTCGCAGCTCTCGACCAGTATCCGCATCACGTCCTTGAGGCCATCCGGGCCGGGGGAGCCCGTCTCCCCCAGGAACTCCGCGTATCCCTTGATGACGGTCAGGGGGGTGCGGAACTCGTGGCTGACGTTGCGGAGGTAGCCCTGGCGGAGCCGGTCCAGCTCCTCCAGCCGCCGGTTCGCCTCCACCACCCCCGCCAGGTGCGAGCGCGCGTCCTCGAAGAGCCGCGCGTTCTCGATGGCCACCGCGGCCTGGTCCGCGAAGGCGCCCATCAGGTGCTGCTCCTCGGGGCCGAACCGGCGGACCTCGTCGCGGGTCACCACCTCGAGCGCGCCCAGGATCTCGGCGCCTCGGCGCAGCGGGACGCCGAGGAAGGACCGGTACCCGAACTTGCGGATCACGCTCCCGAAGACGGCCCGCGGCTCGTCGAGCATGTCCTGCGACACCACGGCCCGTCCCTCTTCGATGACGCGGCCCGTCAGTCCCTGCCCGACCCGCAGGTCCCTGATGGCCTCCACCACCTCGGGCTCCAGGCCCTCGTGCGCGGCCACCACCAGCTTCTCCCCCGAGCGCAGGAGGAGGACGCAGTGGTCGGTCCCCATGACCCGGTTCACGCTGCGGGTGACCAGCGGGAGGAGGTCCGCCAGCGCATGGCGCTCCACGATGCTGCGCCCCACCTCCAGCAGGGACTCGAACTCGCGGCTGCGGCGGCGGACGTCCTCGAGGAGGCGCGCGTTGTCGATGGCGATGGCGACGTGGCGGGCCACCGGCTCCAGGACGGCCAGGTCCGACGCCCCGAAAGCCTCGGCCGCCAGGCGGCCCAGGCACAACGTGCCGACCAGGCGGTCCTTGGACATCAGCGGAAGGGCCACGACCGAGCACACCAGGTCCTCGGCCAGCAGGCCCTCCATGTGCGCGGGCCGCGCACCCTTCTCCGTCTCGCACCACGCGAACGGCCGGCGGAGGGCCCAGGCCACGTCCTCCGGCGTGAACGGCGCGCGCCGACGCCGAGCGCCCGCTCCCACCGAGACCACCTCGACGCCCTCCTGGGCGCCGCCCACGAGCGCGATGGTGAGGCGGTCGAACGGCACCAGCCTCCGCGCCTCCTCGGCGGCCACCGCGAAGATGTCCTCGATGGTGAGGTCCAGGTTCACGGCGTTGGCGATCTCGTTGATCGCGGCCAGGCTGCCCGCGTGGTCCCGGATCTCGCGCTCCAGGCGCCGCTCGCGGGTGATGTCCCGGATGGTGGCCACCACCGCGGGCCGGCCCTCCGTCTCCAGGCCGCCCGCCCTGACGCTCACCAGGATGGCCTCGCCTTTCCTCGTGCTCAGCCGGGTCTCGAAGGCCTCGCTCACCTGGCCCGCCTCCCAGCGGCAGTACTGCTGCCACAGCTCCCGGCGGTAGGCGGCGGGAACGAGATGCTGGAGGTCGAGCCCGAGGATGACGGAAGGCGACTCGCCCATCATCGCCGCCAGGACCTGGTTCGCGTAGACGACGCGGCCGTCCTCGATCACGACGACCGCGTCCTGCACCCGCTCCAGGAGCCGGCGGTAGCGCCTCTCGGCCTCCCTGACCTGGGCCAGGGCCATGTCCTGCTCGTGGCGAGCGGCCTCCTGCGCCCGCACGGCGTCGGCCAGCTGCCGGTTGCGGGTGGCCAGGTCGCGGTTGGCCTGGCCGAGCCGGTCCTGGACCTTGCCGAGGTAGGAGCGGGCGGTGCCCGCCATGACCGCGCAGGACAGGATCGCCAGCGCGTGCAACGCCCCCAGCGGCTGCGGGGGTCCCGCGTAGGCGAGGGCCAGGACGATCGCGGCGTCCAGGCTCCCCAGGGCCAGGGTATACCCGATACCCCCGTGCACCGAGAGGGCGGCGGCGTGAGGGTACAGCAGCAGCCATATCGGGCTGGCCAGGCCGCCGGTCAAGGCCGCGGTGCCGCCCACGGCCAGGGCGTCGACGACGTCGTGGGCGACACTCACGAGCCGCGAGCGCGGTCCGCGGCGCTGCCAGGCGAAAGCGGCGGCGGCGAAGGCGACATAGACGCCGGCGACCCATAGGGCCGGGACGCGCCGCGTCGTGGGCTCGTCCCAGAGGAAGGCCAGTCCCGCGATCCCCAGGGCGAGCGCGGCTCCCCGGGCGAGGGCGCTGACGAGCTTCCCTCGGCGGTAGAGGGCGACGTCGAGTACCTTGACCGCGCCTGGCTCCACCTGGGGCCCCCTCCCCCGGGACAAGGGATGAGTAGACCATATGGTTCGACTGCGTGACAACTTTACGGACAAGAGACCGGTACTGAAGACCGGTTGACACCGCCTGAAAAGACTGGCGGGCAACGTTACGACAAGGGACTGAATTGACGCGGGCCTGGACGGCGTGCGTCAATTCAGTCTGAGATGAGCGTCTTCGACCGGCGGCGCCTGCCGCCCGCGGTGTTCAAGCTGGACGCGGACCGCATGCGGCAGGGCTGGTACTCCGACAAGTACTTCATCAACATCGCGCGCACCCTGGCGGAGCTGGCCGCCCGGGGCTACCGCTTCGGCGGCTCCGCCCCCGACCTCTCCGACCTCGAAGAGGACCTCCGTAACGTCGACGTGGGCTCCATCGAGGTCGAGATGCAGTGGTTCCCGCGCCGCCAGCCCTCCTGCGTGGTGGTGGGGGTGGACAAGGCCCTGGCCATGCTCTCGGAATGCACGGGCTACTTCGACGAGGGGGGACGGTTCGTCAACACGTTCGACCGCATGGAGGTCTGGGCTGTGCACGACGGCACGGAAGCGCCCTACGACGGGGACCTCCTGAACGTCACCCCCGTGATGCGGGTGCGCGGCCGTTACCGGGACTTCGCGATCCTGGAGACGCCCACGCTGGGGGCGCTGACCCGCGGCAGCCGCGTGGCCACCAACGTCTACGAGGTGCTGAAGGCGGCGCGGGGCAAGCAGCTCCTCTTCTTCCCCGCCCGCTTCGACGCCCACGAGGTCCAGGCCGCCGACGGCTACGCGTACCAGGTCGCGGTGCAGCTCTTCAACAGCACGTTCGGCAAGAGCCTGTCCGCCTACGTCTCCACGGACGCCCAGGGCGACTGGTGGGGCGGGGCGGGGGGAGGCACCGTGGCCCACGCCGCGATCGCCTGCTTCCTGGGCGACACCGCGGAGGCCACCATGGCCTTCGCGGCCACGCGGCCGGCCGACGTCCCGCGCATCGCGCTCGTGGACTTCCGCAACGACTGCGTGGGCACCGCCCTGCAGGTGATCCGGACCATGTTCCGGAAGCACCTCGAGCTGCTGAAGGCGGGCCGGCCGGAAGAGGCGCGCAAGTACAAGCTCTTCGGCGTCCGCCCCGACACCTCCTCCAACATGCGCGACGTCTCGGTGCCGCCGCTGGGCGACAAGCGGCTGGACTGCGGGGTCAACCCGCGGCTGGTGTTCGCGATGCGCGAGGCCATCGACCGCGAGTGGACGACCTGGCCGCTGGGGCCGGAGGACCGCGAGCTGGCCGAGCGGTACTGCCGGGACGTCAAGATCGCGGTCACGGGAGGGTTCACCCCGGCCAAGATCCGCCAGTTCGAGGACCTCATCGTCCCCGCGGACATCTACGGCGTGGGGTCGTGGCTGCTGTCCTCGTGCGACGTGTGCGGGACCAACACCGACTTCACCGCGGACGTGGTGCGGGTCCGGATCCACGGGCGCTGGTACGATCTGGCCAAGGTGGGGCGCAAGGCCTGCGACAACCTCATGCTGGAGAGGGTGCGCTGATGGAGGGCTCGGTCTCCCTCTTCGGCGCGGTCGTGGCCGGCCTCATCTCGTTCATCTCGCCTTGCGTGCTGCCCATCGTTCCCGGCTACCTGTCCTTCATCAGCGGCGTGAACATGGCGGACCTGAAGGGGACGGACCGGCCGGCGGGGCTGGCCCGCCGTGTCGGCCTCACGAGCCTGGCCTTCGTCATGGGCTTCTCCACGGTCTTCGTGGCCCTGGGAGCGGCGGCCACCATGGTCGGCTACTACCTCCAGCAGTACAAGCGCGAGCTGGGGATGGTCGGAGGTGTCGTGATCATCGTGCTGGGCCTCCACACCGCCGGCATCCTGCCCATCAAGTGGCTGCTCTACGAGAAGCGGGCGGAGGTGAAGACCCGGCCCCTCGGCCTCCTCGGCGCCTACGTCGTGGGCCTGGCCTTCGCCTTCGGCTGGACGCCGTGCATCGGCCCGATCCTGGGGGCCATCCTGCTCTACGCCTCGCAGCAGGAGACGGTGAGCGAAGGCGTGCTGCTCCTCGCGGCCTACTCCGCTGGCCTCGGGATCCCGTTCGTGCTGTCCGGCCTCGCCATCAACGGCTTCTTCGCCGCCTTCGGCCGCGTCCGCCGCCACATGAAGGCGGTGGAGTACGTCGCGGGGGCGCTCCTGGTGGGGGTCGGGCTGCTCCTGGTGACGGACCGCCTGGCGGTGCTGGCGCAGTGGTTCTCCAAGATGTTCCCCGCCCTCACCCGCATCGGGTAGCCGCCGCGCCGCGCGCCCTCCGGTGGATCGCGCTGCTGCTCCTGCTGGGCCACGGCGCGCGCGTGTCGTACCTCATCGCCACCAACCCCGCCCTCCAGGGTGACCTGCGTGTCTACCGCGCCGCGGCACAGGCCTACGCGGAAGGACGCAACCCGTACGAGCCCGGGGCCCTTATCGGCCCGGGCGGCAAGACGCAGCAGCTTCCCTTCGTCTATCCGCCCGTGAGCCTGCCCCTTCTCCGGGCGCTCCTGATCCTCGACTACCGCACGACGTACTTCTGCTTCTTCGTCCTCAAGATGGCCGCTTTGGCCGGCCTGATCCTCCTGTGGCGCCGATGGCTGTTTCCCGACGATGCCGCGGGCGCGTGCCTGTACCTCCTTTGCGCGCTGGCCTACGGGCAGACGATCAAGATGGACATCCGCGCGGGGAACATCTCGGTCTTCGAGCAGCTCCTCATCTGGACCGCCGTCCTGGCCTTCGTCCGCGGCCGGCCGTGGCTCTACGCGGCCCTCATCGCGGCGGCGGCCTTGCTCAAGCTCACCGCCGCGGTGCTGCTCCTGCTGCTGATCGTGGACCGGGAACGGCGGAACGTGGGCGCGCTGCTGGCGGGGCTGGCCGGCCTGGCCCTCGTGCACGGCGTCTCGGCCCTCGTCCGGCCGGACCTATTCGCGGGTTTCCTGCGGAACGCGGCGGCGCTGGACGAGCGGGGCCGAACGAACCCGTCGACGCTGGCTTTGATCCGGGATGGCGTGGAAAGACTGGCTGGAGGGTGGGGACCCGCTCATTTGGATGAGATGGTTTACGGACTGGTGGTACTGCTGATCGGCCTGACAATTCTCTCGGTAGCCCGGCGGGATCGACAACCGGGCTACCTCGAGTGTGTTGCCTACGCCCTGGCCGCGCCGCGGTTCAAGGACTACTCGTACATCCTGCTGATCCCGCCGTCCGTGCACGTCGTCGTCAACGTGCTCCGAGGCGCTTTTCCGCGCGTCCTCGCGCTCCTCCTGCTCTGCACCCACTTCTTCGCCTATCAGTCGTGGGTCGCGGCGCTCGTGCTGTTCACGGTGTACGTTGCTCACCTGCGTCGCTCGGGTCGTCCTCCTCGGGTACCGGCGGCGGCGCCTGGTCCCGCCTGACCTCGTAGATGCGCGAGCCGTCGCTCGTTTCCGCCACGAGGGCGAACGTGCGCGACTCGTTCATGGCGGTGGCCAGCCGCGCCAGCATGCCGATGCGCGAGCCGGGGCAGACGACGTAGCGGACGGGGAACTTCGCGAGCAGGAAGGCCGTGGCCTTGGACCGGTCCGCGTCGATCGGCCTGTCCCGCAGCCAGTGCCGCCGCATGAAGCGGTCCAGGCGCAGCGTGTCGAGGGGCACGAAGGCGGACCCCTGTCCGTTCAGCATGGGCCGCCCGTGGCGCGCCGCCCAGACCAGCGAGTCGCCCGCGAAGAGGGGGACCTCCAGGATCGGGCCGGGGGGCAGGGTGTCGAGGGTGGCGTAGTACGCGGGCAGGCCGCGCGGGATCTCCACGAGGTCCAGCGGCGGGGCCAGCGTCTCCGCCACCGCGACGAGGACGGCGGCCGCGCCCGCCCAGGCCCGCGCCGAGATCCGCAGCGCGGCCCAGCCGAAGCCCGCCAGCACGGACGCCAGGAAGGTCGCCACCGCCGCGAACGTGTACGGGTGGCGCATGCTGTCGAAGGGAGGGACCTTCAGGAGCCAGAGATACGGCAGCGGCAGCTTCCAGCCGGGCAGCTCCAGGTACGGGCCCAGCGAAAGGATCAGGAGGACGAGGGCCGCGCCGGCGTAGAACGCGGTCTCGGGCCGGCGGCGCCACAATGCCACGCCGGCCAGCGCCAGCGTCAACAGCCCGGGAAACAGCCGCTCGCCGCCGGTCCCCAGCAGCCGCCCGTACAGGTATCCGGTGCTGGTCAGGTCGCGCTCGGGGAGGAAGGCCATGCCGACCGACATGCCGATGGGACGGCGCAGCCCCTGCTCCGCGCGGACCTCCATGTAGGCCGCGAGGTAGGGCAGCGTGAGCAGCGTGGCCAGCAGGCCCGCCGCCCCCAGGGCCAGGAGCGTGCGGCGATCCCGCAGCGCCCGCCAGTGGAACGCCACGAAGACGAGACCGAGGACGAGCGCGGAGACGCCGTAGTAGCCGCTGGACTGCGTCGAGAGCGAGAACGAGATTCCGGCGAGGATCGCGCCCCGGACGCGCGCCCCGCGGGTCAGGAGGTGCAGGCCCAGCAGGAACAGCGCGAGCCATCCGATGACGAGCAGGTTGAGGTGCGGCCGGTGGCTGAGCTGGTGCGATCCGAACGCCGCCAGGACGCCCGAGAGGATGCCCGCCCACCGGTTGGCGGTGAGCGCGTGGACCAGGGCGTGGAAGGACCAGCCCGCGAAGGCCAGCGTGAGCAGGACGGCGGCGTTGTACAGGGGGACGGGGTCCCCCAGCCACCGCCGGAAGGGCAGCACCAGCACTACCGCGCCGAGCGACAGGTCGGAGTAGAGCACCGCGTGGGGCGCGGGGTGGAAGATGTTGCCCTGGAAGATCTGGCCGCTCTGGAAGAAGTGCTCCGCGAGCCAGTCGACCGTCCACAGGTCCACGATGGGGTCCCCGGCTCCGACCGTGTGCGTGTCCAGGTGCGCCGCGAGCGGACGCGTGGCCAGGGCCGCCAGGCCCAGGAAGAAGGCGGCGACCAGAACCTCCGCCCCCACGCGGCGCAGGCGGTCCTTCAACGGATCGCCTGACGGAGGTCCACCACGTTGATGGGCCCGGCCAGCAGCGCCGCAGCTTCCTGTGGGAGCGTCCCCGGTCCCATGATGATGTTGCGCGCGCCGATCCGCTCCAGGTGCCGCAGGAACGCCGCGGGGTCCTCCGCCAGGAGCAGGTCGAGCGTGCGCACGTGGGCCAGCTGGGCCGGGGTCCGCCGTGACACGAACCCGGTGACGATGGGCTGACCGTGGAACGTCTGCAGGAACACGGCGCGGCCGTCGAAGACGGACAGCGGGACGTTGACCACCGGGCCGGGGACGAGTTCGCGCAACGCGGGAGGCGGCGCGTAGGTCGGGGCCACGGGAGTGGGGGAGTAGACCTCGGCCACCGTCCACGCCACGACGGCCCCGACGAGCGTGTATCCCGCGGCGGTCCCCCAGCGGGCGCGGGCCCTGCCGCGCGCCCAGGCCAATCCCACCGCCGCCGGGAAGGTCAAGGCGAACACCGCCAGCAGCACGCATCGCACGGGCGTGCGTCCCATGTCGAAGGGCGGGACCTTCATGAGCAGCGCGTAGGGCATGGGCCAGCCGGTGTCGACGCCCGCGATCTTCAGCGTCGGCCCCAGGGACAGCAGCGTGAAGAAGACGGCGAGGCAGGCGGCGATCGCGGTCCACCCTCTCGGCCTGCGCGCGACGCCCACCGCCGCGAGCAGGAGGAGCGGGAACCCCAGGAAGACCTCGTGGCCGCCGATGCCCTTGCTGATGGCCGCGTTCCACCCCGCGAAGGCGTCGCCGTAGAGAGGCGTCGCGTCCGGTCGCGGGACCACGAACGCGGCGAGGTTGGCCGACCAGTTCGAGGCCTGCCGCGGGTTCGGGGCCTTGCCGGCGTCCTGGGCCCAGTTCAGCGCGAAGGGAGCGAGGGTCAGGGCGAACGCGAGCAGCGCGGCCGCCGTGGCCCGGGCGCCCAGGGCCGCGGCCGCGCGCCGGATGGCGCCCCGGGTGGACGGCAGCGCCGCCGCCATCGTCAGCGCGAGGAGCGTGGCGATCCAGGTGAAGACGACCAGCTCCGTGAAGTACACGCCCAGGGCGAGGACGAAGGCCGCGGCCACGGCGCGCGAGGCGCGCGGCTGCTCGAGCAGGCGGACGAGCGCCAGGACGGTCAGCGGGAGCAGGAAGGCCGCGGAGACGTGGTTGAGGTGGGGGACGTGCAGGATGTTGAAGTCGCAGAAGGCATAGGCGACGGCGGGCACGCAGGCCACGCCGCGCGGGAACCCCAGCCGGCGGAGCGCGGCGTAGGTCAGCGCCAGGGCGAGCGTGAACGAGAGGAGGATGCACAGGCGATGGGCGTAGAGCGGATAGAGGGGATCCCCGCCGGAGAAGAGGTCGGTCAGGAACGTGACGGGCCAGAAGCCGGGCACGAGCGTGTGCTTCACCAGCCGGGCCCCGAGCGGGTGGTAGACGAGCGGCGTGAAGAACGGGCTCTCGCCGTGGGTCAGCGCGCGGTTGACGAACCAGAGGTTCCAGACCATGAGCCCGTAGTCTCCGCCGGGCTCGACGATGCCGCCGAGCGGGATCACGTGCCGCCCCAGCAGCGTCAGGCTGGCCAGCACGCTGGCCGCGGCCACCACGACGGGGTGATCGACGAGGGCGGAGAGGGCGCGCACCAGCGGTCGAGTGTATGCGACATCCGCCATATAATGGGGGGATGGTGCGTCCTGAACGAGGCCGAATCTGGACCGTCCGGCCGAGGTGCTGCATCAGACTTGCGGGTGCAAGTCCCGCCGCGGTAAGCGCCGGAGCGCCGCGTAGCAGGCTCCGGGTGAAGTCCGAG